>Ga0213867_1001093_pt1 | contig 12074 bp, 10 predicted proteins | sample PICome_12_FD_160120 | JGI IMG/M metagenome (GOLD analysis project Ga0213867, IMG submission 160120) | Coastal seawater microbial communities near Pivers Island, North Carolina, United States - PICO540 | ecosystem: Environmental > Aquatic > Marine > Coastal | place: USA: North Carolina... | reverse complement strand
TGGCGTCTCAATAGGACATACACGACCGTAGTGCGTTGGATGTACATCACGCACCTCAAAACCTGCACGCTCACGAGTAAGACCACCCGGCCCTAAAGCAGACACACGACGTTTGTGCGTCACTTCAGACAATGGGTTATTTTGATCCATAAACTGAGACAGCTGACTTGAACCAAAGAACTCTTTAATAGCTGCAGCTACAGGTTTGGCATTAACCAGATCCTGTGGCATAAGCTGCTCAGATTCGGCAACGCCCAAACGCTCCTTAACCGCGCGCTCAACACGCACTAAACCAACACGGAATTGGTTTTCAGCCATCTCACCAACAGAGCGCACACGGCGGTTACCAAGGTGATCGATATCATCCACAGCACCTTTACCGTTGCGGATATCGATCAGTGTTTTAATGACATCGACAATATCTGAACCATCGCCATACTTTTCGCCAAGCTCATTAGCCTCATCAGTTTTGAGCAGCGAGTAGTAGCGCTGATCGTATAGAATGCCAGCACCCTCTTCTGATTCGCGATCCAAGCGACGATTAAATTTCATACGACCAACCGCAGAAAGATCGTAACGCTCTAAATTGAAGAACAAATTAAAGAATAGATTCTCTGCAGACTCTTTAGTCGGCGGTTCACCCGGGCGCATCATGCGATAAATTTCGATTAATGCTTCTAACTGGGTAGTCGATGGATCTGTACGCAATGTGTCAGAAATAAATGAGCCACAATCCAGATCATTGGTATACAGAGTTTCAATTTCCTTGATACCCGCTTCATTGAGCGCAAGCAAGTTTTCTTCGGTCAATTCAGCATTACACTCAAGAATCAATTCACCCGTCTTAGGATCAGCAATATCTTTGGCAACAGCTCGACCAATAAGGTATTCACTTGTTACAGCCAAAGAAGTGACCTTGCCTTTTTCTAGCTGCCTAATATGTCTCGCAGTAATACGACGACCTTTAGCAACAACAACGGCGCCTTTTTTATCAACAATATCAAATACTGCAATTTCACCACGCAAACGCTCAGGGTCAAGATCAAGACTGTACTCACCTTTCTTATAATGGAAAGTACTGGTATCGAAGAACATTTCAAGAATTTCTTCAGAGCTGTAACCCAGTGCACGCAGAAGAATAGTAACCGGCAGTTTTCTACGGCGGTCAATTCGAACAAACAGCATATCCTTAGGGTCAAACTCAAAATCTAACCATGAGCCACGGTAAGGAATAACGCGTGCTGTGTACAGCAGCTTCCCTGAGGAGTGTGTCTTACCTTTATCATGATCAAAAACAACGCCTGGCGCTCTGTGTAACTGAGAAACAATTACTCGCTCGGTACCATTAATAATAAAGGTACCGTTTTCAGTCATTAAAGGAATCTCGCCAAGATAAACTTCTTGCTCACGAATATCTTTGATCGCTTTGTTAGAAGATTCTTTATCGTAGATTACCAAACGAACACGCACCCTCAGAGGCACGGAAAAGGTCACGCCGCGAAGTTTACACTCCTCTACGTCAAAGGCAGGTTTACCTAAAACATAGTCGACATACTCAAGAGCTGCGTGCCCAGAGTATCCCACAATCGGGAAAATCGATTTTAGTGCTGCGTGCAAGCCCGTGTTTTTTCGATCTTCCGAAGCAACACCAGCCTGTGTAAAATTTTTATAGGAATCAAGTTGAATTGCCAACAGGTAGGGCAAATCCATTACATCTGGCAACTTGCCAAAGCTCTTGCGGATACGTTTCTTCTCAGTGAAGGAGTAAGCCATCTATATTCCTCGGGATTTTCTGTATTAAATTGGTGATCAAGACTCTCAGTCAGGATCGTTTTGCTCGCAAATTCCCTTATCTACAAGCAAGAAAGGGCTGAAGGGATTTCCCTACAGCCCAGCCTGAAACATCAGGCATGCAGATCAGCAGCTTATTTAAGCTCAGCTGATGCGCCTGCTTCTTCCAATTGCTTCTTAGCTTCTTCAGCATCGTCTTTAGAAGCAGCTTCTTTAATAGTAGACGGTGCACCGTCAACCATTTCTTTCGCTTCTTTAAGACCAAGACCTGTGATTGCGCGAACTGCTTTAATCACATTTACTTTCTTATCGCCTACCGCAGAAAGAACAACGTCAAATTCGGTCTTAGCTGCCGCAGCATCTTCGCCGCCACCAGCAGCAGGTGCCGCTACAGCTGCAACTGCTGCTTGAGCAGATACACCAAATTTTTCTTCCATTGCGCTAACTAGCTCAACTACATCCATTACGCTCATTTCAGCGATTGCGTTCAAAATATCTTCGTTTGAAAGGGCCATTTTGGGCCTCCTAAATTTATCTGTTAACCATGAAGTCGCTTACGCGGCTTCCTGTTTTGCATCACGAACTGCAGAAACTACTCGTGCCGTCTTAGTAGGTATCTCGTTAAAGGTACGTACTAACTTAGTGACAGGAGCAAGAGTCACGCCAGCCAACATGCCAAGGGCTTGTTCAAGGGTAGGCAGCTTAGCTAGAACATCAATTTGTTCACTGGCTAAAAGCTGTCCGCCAACTGACAGCGCCTTCACTTCAAATTCTTCATTTTCTTTCGCGAAGTCTTTGAATAAACGCGCTGCCGCACCTGGATCTTCCATAGAGAAAGCAAATAACGATGGACCAACCAGAACATCGTCTACGCATGCGTAGTCAGTGTCTGCAAATGCTCTCTTCGCTAGGGTGTTTCGCACTACGCGCAATTGCACGTTTTCAGCGCGAGCCTTAGCTCGGAGGGCAGTCATGTTGGTTACGTCGACGCCACGAGCGTCTGCTATCACCAAGGACATAGCCTGTGCGGCCGTCTCGTTCACTTCAGCAACGATTGCTTTCTTGTCATCGAGATTTAATGCCACGATAAATCTCCTCGATTTACCTAAGTTACAGTTGAGAAAATACTCAACCACCAAGGTGAATTCATACCAAAATTCTGGTCTGGGTTCACCGCCTGCGTAGGAAAGCTGTCATCGCTTTGACACTATTCCAACTTATTATTCCCAAAGGGAACCTACGGTCTCTGACAGCCTGAGTGTTAAAAATAACGCTCAGACCCCAAAGTCTGTTCGGCAGCTATAGCTGCCTAAGATCATGCACTTAAAGAGGCTTGATCAATAATCAATCCAGGGCCCATGGTAGAAGAAACAGTCACCTTCTTAATATAAACCCCTTTTGCAGAAGCAGGTTTAGCTTTATTAACATCAGCCATAAGCGCTTCTAAATTTTGTACTAGAGCACCCGCATCAAAAGACAATACACCAATACCGCCATGAATAATGCCGCTCTTGTCGGCGCGGAAACGCACCTGACCAGCCTTAGCATTTTTAACTGCCATAGCTACATCTGGCGTTACGGTGCCAGACTTTGGATTGGGCATTAAGCCACGCGGCCCCAAAACCTTACCCAAAAGACCAACGACACGCATAGCATCTGGTGCGGCAATAACCACATCAAAATCCATGTTTCCGCCTTTGATTTCTTCAGCAAGCTCATCCATGCCCACAAGTTCTGCGCCAGCTGCTTTTGCCGCTTCAGCCGCATCACCTTGAGCAAAAACACAAACTCTTACATCTTTTCCTGAACCATTAGGTAGAGTAGTTGCGCCACGAACAACCTGGTCAGACTTACGAGAATCAATACCCAAGTTAATCGCTACATCAACAGTTTCAGAGAACTTAACCGTTGAAAGATCTTTCAGAAGACTAAATGCCTCTTCTGCCTGATAAACCTTACCCGGCTCTACTTTTTCGTTAATCGCTCGAACGCGCTTTGATAACTTAGCCACTTACACGCCCTCCGTTTCTAGGCCCATTGAACGGGCAGAACCAGCAATAGTTCGAACCGCAGCATCCAAATCAGCTGCCGTTAGGTCTGGTTCTTTTGCTTTCACAATATCTTCCAACTGAGCGCGAGTTACACTACCCACTTTCTCAGTGTTGGGACGACCTGAACCACTCTTAATACCTGCAGCTTTCTTTAACAAGAAAGAGGCTGGTGGAGTCTTCATTTCGAAAGTAAAACTACGGTCTGCATAGACAGTAATAATTACTGGAACAGGTGCTCCAGGTTCAACGCCCTGAGTTTGAGCATTAAAACCTTTACAGAATTCCATAATATTTACACCGTGCTGACCCAGTGCTGGACCTACCGGTGGACTTGGGTTTGCCTGACCTGCAGGCACTTGCAACTTAATATAGGCTTGTACTTTTTTAGCCATGTCTCTCTCCTGTTATGGGTATTATCGCCTCCAGCATTACCGCAAAGCAGCGCAACCTTCTCTGGCTCCCCGATAAATCAGCACCATTGCTAATCTACCAATTACTTCGTACTTAGGCTTTTTCTACCTGAGTAAATTCAAGCTCAACTGGCGTAGAACGACCAAAAATCGATACCGCAACACGCAGCTTGCTCTTTTCGTAATTCACTTCTTCAACTGTTCCATTGAAATCGTTGAAAGGCCCATCTGTAACTCGCACCATCTCACCAGGTTCAAACATGGTTTTAGGTCGTGGAGTCTCTTCCGAATCATGCACACGCTGCAAGATTAGGTCGGCCTCTTTATCTGAAATAGGTGCAGGCTTATCCGCTTTACCACCGATAAAGCCCATCACCCTTGGCGTCTCTTTAATTAGATGCCAAGTATCATCATCCAGTTCCATATTGACTAAAACATAGCCTGGAAAAAACATTCTTTCACTGGTGCGCTTTTGACCGCTCTTCATTTCAACCACTTCTTCAGTAGGAACAAGAATCTCGCCAAACTTATCCTGCAGACCATGCAATTCGGCACGCTCTTGAATAGCCGCAGCTACCTTTTTTTCATACAGTGAATAGGCGTGCACCACATACCAACGCTTTGACATTTAGCTCTCCTAGCCCATTACTATTGAAGCAAGCCAGCTCAATAGGGAGTCAATTCCCCATAAAGCAATAGCCATTAACAAGATGACAACCACAACGATCAATGTTGTTTGATTGCGCTCTTGCTTAGTTGGCCAAACAACTTTGCGCCACTCTGTACGCGCACCGATAGCCAACTCGACAATAGCGGCGCCCTTCTCAGTTCGCGCAGCAATTAAACCCGACACAACAGCAACCACCAACAAAGCCAAAACTCTGTACAACACTGATTCTGCAGAGTAGTACCAGTTGCCATAAATTGCACCAGCAACCAAAGCCGCGACAACCAGCCATTTTAGCCAATCTAGCTGATACTGCTTTTCATCTATTACATCACTCATTACGAACCTATACCTTACGCCTTGTATGTGGCAGGCCAGGAGGGACTCGAACCCCCAACAGCCGGTTTTGGAGACCGGTGCTCTACCAATTGAACTACTGGCCTACATCTAACTTTTTACATTACCCTAATTGACAGCTAAGCCGAGACATCAAAAATGCCTCGGCTATGTACTGCTATCTGCTTTAGGACTTAAGCAATAATTTTGGCAACAACACCTGCGCCTACTGTGCGGCCACCTTCACGAATCGCAAATCGAAGACCTTCTTCCATCGCAATCGGGTGAATCAATTCAACTTCCATCTGAACATTATCACCAGGCATTACCATCTCTGTACCAGCCGGCAATTCACATGCACCTGTTACGTCAGTAGTACGGAAGTAAAACTGCGGACGATAGCCTTTAAAGAATGGCGTGTGACGTCCACCTTCGTCTTTCGACAATACATAAACCTCTGAAGTGAACTTGGTGTGTGGCGTTACCGAACCAACGTGTGACAATACCTGTCCACGCTGCACTTCTTCACGCTTAGTACCACGTAGCAATACACCAACGTTCTCACCCGCACGACCTTCATCCAACAACTTACGGAACATCTCAACACCGGTACAGGTCGTCTTCTCTGTATCCGTAATACCTACAATCTCAATCTCTTCACCAACCTTAATAACACCACGCTCTACACGTCCTGTTACTACTGTTCCTCGACCCGCAATTGAGAATACGTCTTCAATCGGCATCAAGAATGGCTGATCAATCGCTCGTACAGGCTCAGGAATATACGCATCCAACGCCTCTACCAACTTAGTTACTGCTGTTGTACCCAACTCATTGTCGTCTTTACCTTCCAACGCCATCAATGCTGAACCAACAATAATCGGAGTATCGTCTCCTGGGAACTCATAAAGATCTAGAAGCTCACGCAACTCCATCTCAACCAATTCCAACATCTCTGCGTACTCTTCTGATCCAACACCACCACAGTCTTCTGCAAGTAGGTCAGCTTTATTCAAGAATACTAGTACGTAAGGTACACCTACCTGACGTGACAATAGAATGTGCTCACGAGTCTGTGGCATTGGACCATCAGTCGCACCACATACCAAAATAGCACCGTCCATCTGAGCAGCACCTGTAATCATGTTCTTTACGTAATCCGCGTGACCCGGGCAGTCGACGTGCGCATAGTGACGAATCGGTGAATCATACTCAACGTGCGCCGTCGAAATCGTAATACCACGCTCTCTTTCTTCTGGGGCATTATCGATCTGATCAAAGGCTTTCATCTCGCCACCATATACTTCTGCACAAACGCGCGTCATCGCCGCCGTTAATGTCGTCTTACCATGGTCAACGTGGCCAATTGTACCTACGTTTACGTGCGGCTTACTTCTTTCAAATTTTTCTTTTGACATCTAGAGTCTCCTCAATAAGGCGTATTACTATTTCTAAAAATTCAGTCGCAGCCAAACTTTTTTAAAAAGCCATGGCGCGTAAGGAACGCAATCTTATACTGGGATTTTTAAGAGTCAACGATTAAAGGCATAAATATTCAATTTTTTTTAAAATATCGCTAAAAAGCCTTTTTTTTTGCAAAAATTGCCCAAAAAAACCGCTTAACCTTAAATTTTTTTACAATTACTGAATATATTTTCATTTTTTTGTGCTTACTTGGATGAATATCCTGTATACTCGCGCGCGTTTTAAAACCTATAAATAAATTAGCCTGATAATATAGCCGAGCGACAAAATGACAGATTTATCTCACTATAGAAATATTGGTATCTTCGCCCACGTGGATGCGGGTAAGACCACCACAACAGAAAGAATTCTTAAACTGACTGGTAAAATCCATAAAACCGGTGAAGTTCACGATGGTGCTGCTACCACTGACTTCATGGAGCAAGAACAGGAGCGCGGCATTACCATTCAGTCAGCTGCAACAACTTGTTTTTGGGATGACCACCGCTTAAACATTATTGATACTCCAGGACACGTTGACTTCACGGTTGAAGTTTACCGTTCTTTAAAAGTACTTGACGGCGGGGTTGGCGTATTCTGTGGCTCAGGCGGTGTTGAGCCTCAATCAGAAACTAACTGGCGCTATGCTAACGAATCTGAAGTTGCTCGAATTATTTTCGTCAATAAACTCGACCGAATGGGCGCTGACTTCTACCGCGTAGTGGGTCAGGTTGAGAAAGTACTTGGCGCTAATCCGCTAGTAATGACCCTTCCTATTGGTCGTGAAGATGACTTTGTTGGTGTTGTTGACGTTCTAACTAAGAAAGCCTATGTGTGGGATGACACTGGCCTACCTGAGAACTTCGAAATTGTCGATGTTCCTGCCGATATGGTGGATGACCTTGAGACATATCATGAGCAGCTAATAGAAACAGCTGTTGAGCAAGATGATGACCTAATGATGGCCTACATGGAAGGCGAAGAAGTATCTCTTGAAGATATTAAGCGCTGTATCCGTAAGGGCACTATCGCGCTAGACTTCTTCCCAACTTTCTGTGGTTCTGCATTTAAAAACAAAGGTGTTCAACTTGTACTTGATGCAGTTGTCGACTATCTTCCGAGCCCAACCGAAGTTGATGCACAGCCATTAACTGATGAGGCCGGCGAAGAGACCGGTGAAGTAGCTACTGTTTCGACTGATGAGCCGTTACGCGCTTTAGCATTTAAAATTATGGATGACCGTTTTGGCGCACTGACTTTCGTGCGTATCTATTCTGGCGTTCTTAATAAGGGTGACACTATCCTTAACTCAGCTACTGGAAAAACTGAGCGTATTGGCCGTATGGTTGAGATGCACGCTGATGACCGCAATGAGCTAAGCTCAGCACAGGCTGGTGATATTATCGCCATCGTGGGCATGAAAAATGTGCAAACTGGTCATACATTATGTGATCAGAAAAACCCCTGTACTCTTGAACCAATGATCTTCCCAGATCCGGTAATCTCTATCGCAGTTAGCCCGAAAGACAAAGGCGGCTCTGAAAAAATGGGTGTTGCACTTGGTAAGATGATTGCTGAAGATCCCTCTTTCTGCGTTGAAACAGACGAGGACAGTGGCGAAACCATCCTTAAAGGTATGGGCGAGCTCCACTTGGATATTAAGGTTGATATCCTCAAGCGCACCTATGGTGTTGAGCTTGAAGTAGGTCAACCACAGGTAGCTTATCGTGAAACTATCACTATGCCAGTTGAAGATAGCTACACTCACAAGAAACAATCTGGTGGTTCAGGTCAGTTTGGTAAGATCGACTACCATATTCGCCCTGGTGAAACTGGATCTGGCTTCACTTTCTCGTCTACCGTTGTTGGTGGTAACGTTCCTAAGGAATTCTTCCCAGCGATTGAGAAAGGCTTTGCCGGAATGCTTGAAGAGGGTCCACTAGCTGGCTATCCAGTACTGGATGTTGAAGTTGAGCTATTCGATGGTGGCTTCCACGCAGTTGATTCATCTGCCGTTGCTTTTGAAATCGCTGCTAAAGGCGCTTACCGTCAATCAATGCCTAAAGCTGGCCCACAAATTATTGAGCCGATCATGAAGGTGGATGTATTTACACCAGAAGATCACGTAGGTGATGTAATTGGTGATCTAAACCGTCGCCGCGGTATGATCAAAGATCAAGAGCCTGGCGTAACCGGCGTTCGCATTAAAGCTGATGTCCCTCTTTCAGAGATGTTTGGTTATATTGGACATCTGCGTACTATGACTTCAGGTCGTGGGCAGTTCTCTATGGAATTCTCACACTATAATCCTTGTCCGCAAAACATTGCTGACGAGGTTATTGCTGAAGCTAAGGCGCGCAAAGAAGCTAAATAATAACTTGCTTCTAGCATAAAAAAACCCCGCTTTTACAGCGGGGTTTTTTATTGTCCAGCTAACGCTAAATTCTTACTGACAGCCTATCCCATATTTTTTGAGATAATTGAATCGGCTATATTACTGGGTGCCTCAGAATATTTATCAAATTCCATAGTAAAAGTGGCTCGACCCTGAGTTGCTGATCGCAGATCGGTGGCATAACCAAACATCTCTGCCAGAGGCACTTCAGCGTTGACCACCTTGCCCGATGGATTTTCGTCCATACCGTGGATAATACCGCGACGACGGTTTAAGTCGCCCACCACATCACCCATATTTTCTTCCGGAGTGACCACCTCAACCGTCATCATCGGCTCTAGCAACACAGCCCCACCATCGTCAGATAACTTTTTAGTGGCCATCGATGCGGCAATTTTAAATGCCATCTCTGATGAGTCGACATCATGGAAAGAGCCATCATAAAGCGTGGCTTTAAGCCCCAATAAAGGATAGCCCGCTAGAACACCATTTTGCATCTGCTCTTCAATGCCTTTTGCAACAGCAGGTATAAAGTCTTTTGGCACAGTGCCGCCGACAATTTCGTTAACAAACTCTAGCCCCTCTGCACCGGCATCCTCTGCTGGTTCAAATTTTAGCCATACATGACCATATTGCCCGCGACCGCCAGACTGACGAACAAACTTACCCTCTATTTCACAGTTATTGCGAATGGCTTCACGGTAGGCGACCTGCGGCTTACCTATATTGGCCTCTACGGAAAATTCTCGACGCATGCGATCAACCAAAATATCAAGGTGAAGTTCACCCATACCAGAAATAATGGTCTGACCACTCTCTTCATCCGTCTTAACTTTAAACGAGGGGTCCTCTTGCGCAAGCTTTCCTAGGGCTAGGCCCATTTTTTCTTGATCTGCCTGGGATCGAGGTTCAACTGCTACCGATATCACTGGCTCAGGAAACTCCATGCGCTCTAAAACTATTTTATCGCTTTCCGCACACAGCGTATCACCAGTGGTAACATCCTTTAGGCCAATGGCAGCAACAATATCACCAGCCAATACTTCTTTAACTTCTTCGCGGCTATTGGAATGCATTTGAACCATACGGCCAACACGCTCTCTTTTGGTTTTTACCGAGTTATAAATCGCAGTACCGCTCTCTAACTTACCGGAATAAACGCGCATAAAAGTTAGGGTGCCAACAAATGGATCCGTAGCAATCTTAAATGCTAGTGCAGAAAAAGGCGCCTCATCATCTGCATGACGAACATCGCGCTTACCACCATGAACCTCACCCTCGATAGCATTTACCTCTGTAGGTGATGGCAAATATTCAACCACAGCATCCAACATGGCTTGAACGCCTTTATTTTTAAATGCCGATCCACCGAGCACTGGAACAATTTCATTGGCAAGGGTTCGCTGTCTAATACCTTGCTTTATTTCTTCTTCCGAAAGCGATTCGCCCTCGAGGTATTTTTCCATTAATTCATCATTGGCCTCTGCTGCAGCCTCGAGAATAAACTCATGCATTTCAGTGCATTCATCAACCAAGTCATCGGGTATATCTTGATATTCAAACGTCATCCCTTGATCAGCTTCATTCCACAGAATGGCTTTCAGCTTGATTAAATCAACTACACCTTTAAAATTTTCTTCTGCACCAATGGTCATTTGCAATGGTACTGCGATAGCACCAAGCCTTGTTTCTAACTGGCTGACTACCTCTCTAAAATCAGCACCAGCACGGTCCATCTTATTAACGAATACCATACGCGGCACATCGTATTTGTTCGCCTGTCGCCATACAGTTTCTGTTTGCGGTTGAACGCCAGATGAACCACAAAGAACAACTACTGCACCATCGAGCACTCGCAATGAACGCTCAACTTCAATAGTGAAGTCAACGTGACCTGGGGTATCGATAATATTAATCCGGTGATCGGGAAACTGTGCGTCCATTCCCCGCCAGAAACAAGTGGTAGCAGCGGAAGTAATGGTAATACCCCGCTCTTGCTCTTGTTCCATCCAATCCATTGTTGCGGCACCGTCATGAACCTCACCAATTTTGTGAGATAAACCAGTGTAAAAAAGTACGCGTTCAGTGGTGGTGGTTTTACCTGCATCAACATGTGCACAGATACCAATATTACGATAGCGACTTATGGGTGTTTTACGGGCCACAATTTTTCCTCTAAAACGGTTTATTTTTAAGCGCAAAAAGGCGGCTAAAATAGCCGCCTTTTAACGAACAATACTACTAAGTATAGCTTAGAAACGGAAGTGCGAGAACGCCTTGTTCGCTTCAGCCATACGGTGAACATCTTCACGCTTCTTCACTGCTCCGCCTTTACCTTGAACTGCATCAATCAGTTCACCAGCTAGACGTTGCGGCATGGACTTTTCACCGCGGTCGCGGGCATAGTCTACCAACCATCTCATTGCCAGTGCTGTTCTTCGCGACGGACGAACTTCAACTGGAACTTGATAGGTGGCACCACCTACACGGCGAGATTTAACTTCGACCATAGGTGCTACATTGTCCAAAGCTTCTTGGAATACTTCCACGGGATTCTTTTTAAGGCGCTGTTCAACAAGATCCAACGCACCGTAAACAATCCGCTCAGCAACTGATTTCTTGCCGCTGACCATTACGTGGTTCATAAATTTAGCGAGAGTTACATCACCAAATTTTGGATCTGGTAATATCTCACGCTTTGCTGCTACTCTTCTTCTTGGCATCGTTTTGCCCTTCTCTTCAGGTTTGCCTAGTATTTAACCTAGCCTTACTTGGTTAGTGTTACCGAAAATTACGCTTAACTCTTGGGACGCTTAGTACCATACTTAGAACGTCTTTTGGTACGGCCATTAACACCGGCTGTATCTAAAGTACCTCGTACAGTATGGTAGCGAACACCTGGTAAGTCTTTTACACGACCACCGCGAATCAGCACAACACTGTGTTCTTGCAAGTTGTGG
>Ga0213867_1001092_pt1 | contig 12076 bp, 9 predicted proteins | sample PICome_12_FD_160120 | JGI IMG/M metagenome (GOLD analysis project Ga0213867, IMG submission 160120) | Coastal seawater microbial communities near Pivers Island, North Carolina, United States - PICO540 | ecosystem: Environmental > Aquatic > Marine > Coastal | place: USA: North Carolina | collected... | reverse complement strand
TACTTTTCCACTTTTTTTACCCCCGAGAGAGTACACAAAGTACATGTACACACCACATACGAGTACCACAAACACAAACATCTAGATCTCGTACTTCGTACCTTGACAAACAAAATTCGCCAAATTTAACCGTCATGAAAAGGTTACCATTTACTGAAGCTATGGCTATGGAGCACCGAGCAAACTTTGCGCAACATCCGATGCTCCCCTTATCCTCTCACCTTGTTTGAGTGACAAAGTCTTCCACACCCCTTCTCCCCCTCCCCCTTTTTCTCTCCTTTTCACATTAAACATATTGCAACACAATGGGTTTCGAACGTGTACAGCAATCCAAGGCTTACTTCAGCCGTTACCAGGTGAAGTTTCGTCGTCGCCGTGAAGGCCGTACCGACTACCGTCAGCGAAAGCGTCTCTGTACTCAGGACAAGAACAAGTACCAGTCTCCCAAGTACCGTTTTGTTGTTCGCTTTACCAACCGTTATGTGATCTGCCAGATTGCTTATGCTCTTATTGATGGAGATCGTATTCTTTGTCAGGCACGTAGTCAGGAGCTTGAACGTTATGGCTTGAAGGTTGGTCTTAAGAACTACGCTGCCGCATACTGTACTGGACTTCTATGTGCCCGTCGTCTCTTGCAGAAGATCGGCCTTGACGAGACCTATGAGGGAAATGATGACGTTGATGGTGAGGTAGTGAAGACTGAGTACGATGGTAAGACGTACTACGTTGATGAGGTTGATGACGACAAGAAGCCTTTCCGTGCCCTTTTGGATGTTGGATGTAAGGCTACTACGACTGGTTGCCGTATTTTCGGCGCTCTCAAGGGTGCAGCCGATGGTGGCCTTGACATTCCTCACAGTGAGAAGCGTTTCCCTGGATACGATCGTGATGCCAAGGAATACGATGCGGAAATGCATAAGGAACGCATTTTTGGAGGACACGTTGCCGAGTACATGGAATACCTTGAGGAAGAAGATAACCAGAAGTATCAGGAACAGTTCAAGAGTTACATCGACGAAGACATCGAAGCTGATGGCCTTGAAGAGCTTTACGAGAGTGTACACGAGGCTATTCGTGAAGATCCCAGTGTTGGCGAGAAGAAGGAGTACTCTCCTGACAAGAGTTACAAGCGCAAGGCTAAGTTGTCTCTCGCCGAGCGCAAGGCCAGAGTCGAAGCAAAGAAGGCTGCCAAGATTGAAGAGCTTGAGATGGAAGATGAATAAAGTTTAGATCTTAAGAATAGCAAAATATCGTGAAATTATAGTGCTTGTGCTTTCACTTTAATAGGTGAATAGTGATTTTTCAAAAATGATAGGCATTTACTCTGCAAGCAGTGTTTCAAGTAGAATATGAGCAAATTTCGATGACATCGTGTAAAGTTATGAAACTACTACTATCAAAATCTAATCAAGGTAGGTTCACGAAGGACTGATATGACTAATTGCCTTCCATGGGGTACTTCGCGAAGTTGGTTCTAGATATGATAAGAAAAATATCCTAACCAAATCTCTCACTACATCATCCAATTCTTGGTAAATAAATTCTTATCTTCGAAGACGTAAATACCAAGTTAGCGAGACGGTATGTTCACTCAATTGTATCATAGATAGTCTTTGAAAACTTATTTCCAGCTAGTACTTTGAGTACTGAACTACATATCTTTCATTTTTCGTGTATCTTTGCCAACAATTTTTTGAATTAGTTATAGAGCGTCATTTTCAAACGTGATCTGTAAGTTTTTTTGGTGTAATTGTTCGTAATTTAATCTAGGGACCAGAAGATATTGGATTATTTGTTCATCGACTCAAATTATCACGCAAAAGCATAAAATAAGTAGATCTAATTGATATAACAATGTCATTGAACCAAAAATATACAACATTTCGGTAAAACTAAAATTGAAAAATCTAAATGATAATTCTTACATAAATTGTTATCTGAAATCGTCAGCTTCTGCAAATTTGATAGTGACTTTTAAAGCTAGCGTCTTCTCTAGTTTTAACGACGTTCAACTTGTAAAATCAACAGTTGTAATAAGAATCAGTTTATCGTAGAAACGGAATTTTTGTTGAGAAATCAATAATGTTTGAAAAGCTAGGGCCTTTTGACATTTAAAATATTGGCTGGTATAGGGAAAATCACCACGCCAAATTGTGATCCAAATTTGATAAATAAAAGAAAACTAGAGTTGGATGTACGTCATTTCATTGCGTTTGAGTAAATAGCTAGGTGCACTCTTCTTCGTTGAGCATAAATTCTACAATACCATCTGTAACAGCAAATTCTTTTCCGGTATCTGGACATGTAAGTACTCCTCTAACCAGTTGTACGTTCATTAGAACATGAAATAAAGCAGTCAGAAATTCTTTATCTGATACCATCTCGTCAGTAATGTTCAATGGCAACGATCCAGCGGGTAGACCGATCTCAGTTGATGCCCCAACTAGAGCCGGCCAATCTAAAACTGGCAGTACATTCTGGACAAAATCAAGGTCAGCTTCAGTTGGAGAATTCTCATGAACTTTTATTTCAGATACGGTTATCTTCAATGGAAACCCACTCTTTGCATCCTTGCTGTTATTTCTAAACCACATCAGCAGAAATTAAGTATAAGTATTGGGTTACAAGTTACATTCATGAATTCATCACGATACTGTGCTATCACAGCATAGCCATCAATGGACATACCGCATCGTATTATGCGTTAAGAGCCTCATTATCAAATTTCAAATGGGGTGACTGAACGCGAATCCGTATTGATTAAAAAATTGTTGTGAATCGTAATCGTTATTATATTATGTCTCCCCGATTCTATTTTCAACGTTGAAATTCGATCTGAGTTTGTGTGTTTGTGGAAGAGTTTGTGTGTTTGTGGAAAGCGATACACAAAATAATGTACATTGAATGGTCAATGGTCAAGGTCGAAGGTTCTCAAAAACCTATTTTCATTCGTTTTTAACTGGTACGTCTATTTTTTTAGTGCCTCTTGGTTTTTGGCTTTTTGGTTGGCAGTTTTGTCACACTTCATTATTACATAATTTGTCGAATCTGCTCATACACTTCACTTCCGTTTGTTTATATTTACATCTTAGACCAAGTCCTACAAACTATATCATGAGTGAAAAGGAAGCTTCACCGGAGGTGGATTGGCGGACAGGCGTCACTCAGGCTCAACGAAATTCTGAAGTAATGAACGTCGCTACCGTACTCGCTTCCCTCGACCCCGGTGCGTCGAGCAACAGCAAACTGGGTATGGCGAATCGATTTGAGAATACGGTGTTTCAAGGCGCGAAATCGTACGAAGATTATAAAAAGAAAATAGGTAAAGCTGGCTATTTGGGGCGTACATTCAAGAAATGGCGCATATGTTTTTTGTAGATAAGGGTGAAAATCTCATTTAAATCGTTTCTGGTTTCAGCTAAGCGACTAAAGAAAATGCAAAAGGTATATAAACCAAGTGACCAACCAAGTGAAAAACAGACGAAAAAGGCTGTTAAGTACGAAATTAAAGAAAAAGAGTTGCGGGAAAAATTTGGTGAAAAACTAAGGTACATAGTGTTTCATGCAGATAAAGCGGTGCGTACCCTCGCCATCAAAGATAAACATCGCGCCAAAAAGGTTAAATTGCACACTGATCAGGCAGAGCAGTGGGCGGTAGACTTGGGTGTATGCAGTACAGATGAAATTGAAATTAAGTTAAAGAGAAAAGGAAAAATTCGTCATGCAGAACACATTCGTAAAAGACCGGGAGCTATAGAAAAATTAGAAGATTATTTAAATCAGCGAGTGGATAATACAAGAAGTCATGTCGTTCAAATCATTCATCAAGATACATTTCTTGAAGAAAATTTGGTTCGCATCGAGGAAATGTTAGTAGATTCTAAGAATACAGCTAACGCTCAGACAATGATGGAATCAGAGCTGAGAATTGCTGCATCGGTGAGAAAATTAATCAATGAAGAGATGAAATCAGCGAAGCAAAATGGCACCATTTTCGAACCAACAATTAATCTTTCTGAAATTCGGCTTCAATTTAAAAAATTGGAAGGCATGACAATACCATATCCAAGAAAAGGTGCTTCAGAAGAGGAACTTAAGGAACTATCCATAAAGCATCTTGCGCGTATTAAATTGTCCACAAAACTGATGCTCGCATTCTTTATGCTTTCAACTGAAGAAAAGCAGGAAGTATCAGGAATCTTGAAGGAATCTTACTCAAAAGGAATAGAGGGGATGCGTTATCTTCTCGAATATTTCAAAGATGATGAATCTAATAAAACCGTGAAACTCGAGGATGCCTGGAATAAGGTTATTGAGTATATACCACCGAAAAGTAAAGATAGAGGTTCGCCAAACAAACGTCAAAAGACAACTATTTCATCACTTTATACAAAGACGAGGGTGCTATTTGCACCTGGCCATAAGACGCCATCGAATATAATCCACGAATTGGAATCGAGGAATGCTACATTATTGTCAGGAGAAAATGACATCGGAAATCGAGTCCTTGTGAAGGTAGGAAATGCATTTGAGTTAAAAATTTTCTTTTCGCCTTTGCTTGTTACAATTCGAGCGATTGATCGAAGGGCTCAAGAAGCGAGTGGGATTAACGACGAAGGCAATTCAAATTTTCGACATTTAGTGATGTACAGTCAATTACCCTCGTGGAGGAGTGCGTCCGATTGTCTACACGAAGGTCTTGAACTTGATAGAGAAGACTTACTCACAAATCCAGCTATCATCCAAATGACAGCTAAGAAGTTATCAATGGCGTCAGCCAAAGCGACTTGGGTTCTTCGTAAATGCTTTTCTGATATCGACTCTTTTGCTACTCAGAATGAATTTGAAATCGCCCTTGCTGAAGGTTCGGCACTTCTTCATTTTCTTCGCTTAGTAAAAGATAGATATACTCCTGAAATAGAGACCGGAGATACATGACTTTTCCATTTGAAGGCCACCCTCAAGCGCGGTTTAGTCAAGTTGTTATGATGTGTGCTTCTTTCAGATTCTTCAATTTTGTAATAATTAAGACTATAGATGAGTAAGCATTTTCCCTTCTCAACGACGCCTGAGACCTCACATACTAAAAATGATAATTTTCTTGATGTTTACTTTGGAGGTGAAATCAAGCAGATGATTGTTTCATAAACATTTATTTTAAAACGATATAAGTCGAGCAGATCTCTGTACGTAATGGACGTAGGGCTTATAATCTTAATTGATTTTTTGGTAAACAATTTTTCGAAAACAAAATTCAAATTCACAAGGTTTCATGTTGGTTTACTAGACCTAAAGACTTATGGCCACCAGACATGTAACGTGTTTATGCCTTCCAGGCGATTTATATACTTTCATATATAATTGGATATACAATGAATCAAAAACACAAATACTTTGAGTATGCACATCATTTATTATTGAAGTTTAAATTTTTGTTCGAAGTGATTTACAAATTTTCATGTTAGTACTACATCTTCCCAAACTTGTGACCACCAGACACACAATATTTCAATGTATTCCTTACGAGATGTGAGGATATTTAGATGTGAATATTCACTTCAAAGAGTTTGTGTGGCAGCGATAAGATTGTGTTGTGATTTCTTCCCTATCGGTCAAAAGCTCTTTTTTCGAAATAGACATTTTCACCTGTCACCGCACTTCCAGATTATTTCAACTGTATTCTTATTCTGTTTATATCTACTCTTATTCTCGTATGGTATCAATCTATAGAAAACCTTACGAACAAGTATGAGTATTAGCAGGATGTTTGGAAAGCCACCACAATTTAAGAGAAAAATATGATTTCAACCTTCACATCTGTAATTTATGCAGATTCAATATATTTTAGAAAAGAAAACGTCACAGCCAAAAAAGTGTTTCTTATTCTACTGCAAACTTTTTGTGGTAGCGATCATATTATTTGTAATACGTGATAAGTTTGCCAAACCCGCTTAAGAGCTTGGCATTATACTGTGGAAATTGCTGTACCAAGTATAGCCCCCTCTTGTGACGCAACATTCTCGTGAATGGGCGAATAGCAAGATTTTCCAATTGTGCTCTGGAAAACTGTAGTGCAAGAAGAGTAAATGAAGCAGTACCTAAAACCTACACGATGATAACAAATGAATTACAATAGATGCCCAGAACGACATGTAAGAAATTAGAAAAACTTTATGACACTTGACTTACTGGTTCCATCCAATTCCATGTCCATGCACCGACCTCAAGGTAGGTTTCTAAATCTTCGTCACTTGCTACGTCGGTAGTTACGAAATGTTCATTAAACCATAAAGCAACATTGATATCAAACACCTTTCCGAAACCGAAACATTAGTTACACAGAGTTACGCACATATTTGAAGTATTAGATCAATTCGACTCACCATAGGAATGGCTCCAAAACCTGCGATCACAGCTCCAGTAATACCAATCTTGTAAGGTACGGTTTGCAAAAACAAATTCTTTCTTCCCACCTGTTCAATTTCGTTACATTTCTCTAATGCTTCATCATAATTAATTTTATCCACGTCCATGATATGCCTAACAAGCAACTCCCGCTTAGCCTCTATATCATCACTCAAATAAGACACAATAAGCAACGACTCGTTGTTCATATCCTTAGGAATCAAAGGAAGTTCCTGTACGAAAAACAAGCAAGGATTTTCAGTGTAGAACATTCAAGCAAGGCAAGGCTTATTATAATACTCACCTCAACCTTCTCGAGCTTGCCCTCGCTAAACGTACGCTTGGGAGCCGCGTCCTCTGTCATTACATTTATTGAACCAACACAAGACTTTCCTACCTGAATCCTAGGAGTGCGTCTCGCGACACCATGGCGGAACGCCGAAAGCGAAAAGGTACGTGCAAACAAGGTAGCCTATTATTTATTTGTAAATAGAAAGAGATGATCATTAGTTAAACCCTTGCAGATGTTACTGAATGTGATCAACCGATAGCTCACCATTTTTATCCTTTCTCTTTAGATGTATAATGCGTGTGTTTGTGTTAAATGTTTTGGAGTTGTCTGAAAATCAGAGGACAACAAAATGTGTCTCTTTTCCTTGGTTCAGATACATGTACTTCAAGAAGCTCTTCAAGATGACACAGTGAAGTTGTACTTCGAAGTACATTTTTGTATCTTTTATCTTTATGTATATATATGTACAGTATCTGACTTCACAGGTCACAAATAGACAAACATGTACGAGATGAACCCGAATCGGAAATATTCATAAGACTTAAGGAGATATCTTCCTTTGAAGGTAATAGATACAAAATACGAACGAGAAAAGGTAAAAGAGATATCGCACCTTTCGTCATGAACGTTATGATGATACTAAAAAGTCTAAGAACCCAGCGGATGGCTATCATCGACAACTAATGGATTATCTTTTCAAGAACAAGAAACCACCTACCGGTTCTTGTCGGAGATTTTTACCTATGTGAGCTTTATTTTTATTTTTTATCATATCTTTTTTAACTTTAGCTCGTATTATTTGTAAAATGAGGAGTGCGCAAAAGTCAATCGAAGAATTTGCCAATTCCAGGTATTCATCCACCTATCGTTCGTTGCCATGTTTTCAGCTATCTTTTCTTACTGTAATCGACGACAAAGTTATTTTTTGCCAAAGTAATCGTAACTTTTGTACTTTTTTCAGAGCAGGGAAGTCGTGCTTTGCCAAGAGAGGACATGATGAGAGATCATTAAGTTACAGAATTTTTGATGATTCTTTATCCTCAAGGGTTTTTGAGAATCGCGTGTTCTAATTAACAGGCTCAAAGGAGTACCGATATATCGATAAGTATGCGTTATGCGAATTACCAACCAAACTAATGCCTTTATCTTTACTCTATAATTGATTCGGTCCGAGAGGTGATCTACGTGCAAAAATGATACTACTTTGTATGGCAATGGCGCTTAACTGCTCAAGATTCTTCATCGGAACTGCTACTATCATAATGCTGATAATGATCCTTTACACCAATATAGCGCTGACTGTGATCAACACCTGTCCAAAAATTACACGCCTTATCAAAGTCTTCAATATTCACTGGACGTAGATTTTGAAAGCTCCTAAGGAGTGCGTCCCTCGCTTGATCATCAGCATCGTCGTAAGAAGGTGATACCTCTTCCTTCTTCAGATAAGATTCCACATCTTCCTTTTGACGACGTTTCCGCAATCTCGTCTTCAAAATAGCATACATCTATAGTTAGAATTTGAGATCGGTTTGAAAACAGGATAATCTTACCTTCATTCGAGCTGCATATTGAAGACAATCGCGAACTGGCGCCATGACTGCTTCTCTATAGATATTTAATTGATATAAATGAACATATCAATCACAACTAGACTTTGCTTTGAACTTACCGTGATAGCGACTCTAAATCTGAACCAGACCACCCTTCAGTTGCTATAGCAATATCGTCAAGTTCTTTAGAAGTTATGTTGTGATCTATATTTAACAATAACCTCCTAACCATTCTTTTTCTGTCACGCTGAGTAGGTAAACCGATCAATACTCTAACAGCAAAACGACGTAACAATGCCGGATCACAATCTTCTGGTCTATTCGTTGCAGCAATGACAATTACTCTAGCTTTGGATTTCCTCTCATGAACCGATATGAAATTGCCTTCTGCATCGGCCATATGTGGATGATGAGTTAATTTTGTTTCGTCGGAATCATCTGCATTCTCTAAAGGAGAGATAGGTGATATCGGTGATGGGCGTGGAAGTTTCTCGTTTTCGTTAATATTCAGAGATTCACCAAACGACGGTGTATTGCCCTCATTGTTCTTTTCATCATCATTTGAAGTCAGTGCTGTCATTTGAATTAGAATCTCAGCAAGAAGACGACGGCTCCCAGCAGATGAGTTCTCTTGCTCATTACCAGCCCCTCCACAATTCGACGCTGAATTTCCGCGAGATTGACCAAGCGCATCTATCTCATCAAAGAATAAAACTGAACAATTGCTTTCAGTTAGTGATGCTTTGCGCCGAGCTGATGTAAGAAATAGGAGTAAAATACAAATTGTCAGTTTTGATTTTGATTTTGTTGTAAGTCAATACTAGTATCATAACGCGACTACCTTCTTTGAAGAGGTTTCGTACTGATGCTTCCGATTCTCCGACAAATTTAGATAATATATCGCTTGGGCCAACCGAAATAAATGCTGCTTGTGCCTCGCCTGCTACTGCTCGTGCTAAAAGAGTTTTCCCTTTCAAAAAACAATTAAATTCTCAACGAAAAAAGGCTTGTCGATTATATTCACCTTACCAGTACCAGGAGGACCATGCAAAAGTATTGAAGCAGGTGCAGAACGTACGCCTGCGTATTCCAAAAAGATGGTTTAGGCTAAATGATAAGCAGCGTCCAAGGTGCAACCTTACCGACAAATAAACCTTAGACTTACCAGTTAAAACGGAATCAGCAATAGAAGACGGTAATGCCAGCGGTAGAAGTACCTCATCAAGGCGAAGTTTTGCATCCGCGTGACCAATAATATGGTTGAAACGAACTTTGCTCACAATAACTTTTTCTTCAATCTTGGGAACTAACACTTTATCTTGTTGTTGTTGCTGTTGTTGTAACTGAAGCTGCTGCTGTTCTTGCTGTTTCTCAAAAATATCCATATGCGTACGTTCATTATCATTTACCGTGGTTAGATCATTGTCAACATCCAAGCTTCTCCTGCTGATTGCGGAAGATTCTTCATTTATAGTAATACCGCTTCTTGTCGAATTCTCGAGTTCAAGAAGTTCCTCTTCCTTTCGACGCTTCTGTGGAGGCGGTGGAGGCATGAGCAGCCGGTCAATGTCTTGTATGGTATCGGTTTCCTGGTCTGCTTGTATGTTTGATGGAGTCGTCATGAGGTGAAGTGGTTATAGTTTGTGTTTAATGGCCAAAAAGAAGCGTTGTGATGATAACTTGGAAACGGGAGAATGGAGAATGGAGAAGCGGAGCAGTCGGGATTTTGTTTTTTTACATCGGCGAACAGCGGTTATAGTACAGCTAATTTAGTCTCTATCGGTAAAGAACAAACAGCATTTTCGAATTTCGAATTTCGAAGTCGAGTGAGTGAAGTGAAGCAGCTGCAGCTGTTCCAGACGTAGAATAATTTGACCGCTCCTGGCGGACATTCCTCTTGTTAATGCATACGTTATGTCTGTGATCGTCAAGCTGTCCTTGGTGACGTATTTTTTCCTATTTTTATTACTACCAACTCGTACATCCCTACATTGCAGATATGGACCTCCTAAAATAAATAATCACTACACGGGGTCAATTTTTATCAGCGCGAATATCGAATTCCACACTTCAATAGTAACGGCAACACGGCACGTATTGCATTTTAAAGAAGTCTTTCTTATGACGTATTTGTCCTATATTACAAAGCAAAATCACATAAAGGTTGAAGGTTCTCATTTCGGTCAGCCGAAATGTCATATATAGTCAAACTCAACTGAAGTTCAACCTTCAATATTCTCATCGAGTTACTGCACAGAACACAGAACATCAAAAGCATAAAGGAGCTTACGAAAAATCTTCATCGCACCGACATATTCACAGAGTGATGAATGCAAACGATGACGGGAAAATGGATAGCAACAAACGACCTCATAATACTGATATTCAAATACCAGAAGCCGTTACCACCAACAATCTCATCGGAGAAGCATTGTCGATGTTAAAGGGGAAGTCCACACATCGGCGGCGGGCAGCAACGGCGGCGCTCTACTATGGCGAGGCGTATATGCAAGGGATTCCGACGGACGAAGCAAACCAAGCAGCAAGGAGTACTAGTGACTGTTATTCGAAGTGGTGGCTCCAAAAGCGCTTTGTTAATCATCATAATGGAGAGGATGGAAATTATTTGTCGGATGCCGATGTTCCAAGCCATCGATCACTCAAAGATTCGCTAGGCAATTCTTGTGTGTCAAATGACAGCTCTAGTAATCCAATAGCAATCCAAACAATCGGACGAAAACGAAATGCAGGAGCAACAGAATATGCTGAAAATTTTAGGTTGAAAAGACCAAAGGATGATTGTTCTCTGTCTAGTCAACCAGCCGTTGTTAGCGATATAAGTGCAAACGAAATCACTTCTTGTTCTCAAGTCGGTGATGATATCCAAAGTTGTTCGTACTCGAATCGAGATACGGCCACTTCCATACCACGAGATATATTGATAAATGGTGGCTCGCATCTCAAGAGAATTGTCAAGGATGCAAAACTAGCGTTTCTCCATTCGCTAAAAAAGGCGCAAGGTTGCACTAATGACGAGACGTTCCAGAAGCAACTTGGTAATTTATATGATCTGTTTAAACAGAAAAATAGTGATTTAAGGAGTAAGACCGAAAGCCTGAAAGGAGTCTGGCTCATTATGTCCAATCCAAATTATCAGGAATGTCTTGGAAGGACCGGACGAGGAGATTTTATATACACTTTAGGCAGAATGAGTTTTGATATGTTTAGACCTGCAGGTTTACGATGCTCTATTCAAGGCATCTTTAACCCGATCGCTGAAGTCCGCCATCGGGTGCCATCCAAGCTTCGGTCTATACTTAAAAAACAGCTCAAGAAAGGAGATCCGATACAAACATATAAGTAAGTATTCTACGCCATTTTTGGGGATACAGCTAACATCTTTTGAAAACTTCGTTTTAGTATTGTAGTTTCCTTTTCTATCGAGCCCGATGAAGGAACTAGCCGTGATCCAATTCAAGGGGTAATGACCAATTACGGGTACCTTGTTCCGGACCCTAATACACCAAATCGGTTTACCGTTTTCTTCACCGGGGGATCTTTGGAACCGAATGACCAAACTGATCGTGAAGCGTGGCTCAAAATATTTAATGCAGATGAAGCCAAACGTGAGATTAAGGAGAGAGCCATGCAATTAGCGTCAAAGGTTCTTCTCGGTGTAGATTTGTCTGAATCACTGGCAGAGGATGGAACAATGTCCTATCAATTAAATAGACCGATTGGAGGGCATGGCAAAACCTTTGTTGACATAATTTATTGTGACAAATCTCTTCGTGTGATTCGAGGACAGTGTAATACTGTTTATGTT
>Ga0213867_1001089_pt1 | contig 12091 bp, 13 predicted proteins | sample PICome_12_FD_160120 | JGI IMG/M metagenome (GOLD analysis project Ga0213867, IMG submission 160120) | Coastal seawater microbial communities near Pivers Island, North Carolina, United States - PICO540 | ecosystem: Environmental > Aquatic > Marine > Coastal | place: USA: North Carolina... | reverse complement strand
ATTGCGCGAGCGTGAGGCGGGTCTTGTGGGTGAACGCGGCACACTGCTAGAACAAAATGAAATGGCACGCAAAAAGATCAAAGATATGATTGATCGTCTGCGCAGCCTCAGTGCGGAGTAATTTTAATGTCTAATGTTTCACTAAAAATTTATATTCTCGGCAAAGAGTATCAAGTTAACTGCCCCCCAGAAGAACGTGAAGCGCTTGAGCGTTCTGCACAGTTATTAAACGAAAAAATGGAAGAGATCCGCACTAACTCACAAATTATTGGTCTTGAGCGTGTTGCCGTCATGGCAGCTCTTAATCTGGCCCATGATCTTATTCAAACTGAACAATCAGCGCAGCAACATTCTGTTGCCTCAGATGTTTTGCAGTCAATGAATTCTAAAATCGATTCAGCACTATTTGAATTAACCAATTAAAAATCTCTGACCCGAAAGTCTAAAAAAGTTACCACAAAAACACCCTATCCCCACATCAGCTTTGGTATACTAGTTATCCCTGGAGTGTTTGCCAGTCAAGAAGTCCCTGAGCCGATACTATTTTTTAGGCAACTCTTTGATAACAATGTTGTGCCATGCCGCTAGTCGGACCGCCTGATTTGTTGCTTGGGTCGCCCCCTTGAACTCTTCGGTTCAAGGCCACGTTGACAGCGGCACTTTGGGCTACCAACTATTTGCATAAGTTTTTTTGCGCAAGACTATAATATGGCCGATGCTAGTATTCGCAAGCAGTTACGCAGTCAGCGCAGATCCCTTTCCGCTGAACAGCAATATATTTTGTCTGAAAAAATTACCGCCATACTTTCTGTACAAGCCTTTTTTCTTCGCGCTAAACGCGTTGGTATTTACTTGGCAAATGATGGCGAGATTGACCCCTCAACTATTGTTGATATTTGCCTAAAGTCATCTAAAAAATGCTTTCTTCCAGTTATTCATCCATCGAAAATCAATCGTCTTCACTTTGCTCGCTATAGGCAAAACAGCCAGTTAATAGCCAACCGTTTTGGCATTTTGGAGCCCAGTTTAAGAACTACAAAAATGGTTCCACCTTGGAGTTTAGATTTAATTTTAATGCCTTTGGTTGGGTTTGATCGTCGGGGAAATCGGCTGGGCATGGGCGGTGGATTTTATGATCGCACTCTGGCTTTTACCGCTCGAGGTCAACACCCAGCGCCGCGGCTTGTTGGGCTAGCATACAGCTTTCAAGAGCTTGAAAGCATTAACCCACAGATATGGGATATTCCCGTTGACCATATTATTACTGAGCAAGAAATTATCGGTGCTCAAGGCTAAATTTTTAGCCCAGAAAAAACTGATAAGCAGGGTTATCGGTTTCATCGGCGTATCGGTAACCCAAATTATCTAAAAATTGTTTTAACTCTGCTCGATCCTGCTTATTAACTTGCAAGCCGACCAGTACACGACCAAAAGCAGAACCATGATTTCGATAATGGAACATAGAAATATTAAAACGGCCACCTAACTGAGCCAAGAAGTTTAATAATGCGCCAGGGCGTTCAGGGAACTCAAAGCGATATACCTGCTCTTCAACAACCTTCACTGCTCGACCGCCGACCATATGGCGGATATGCAACTTAGCCATTTCGTTATCCGTTAAATCTGATAATTGGTAGCCCTTAGCTTTTAGCTCAGCCACCAAGTCATGTCGGTCTGGATCGCCATTGACCCGTACGCCAACAAAAATATGTGCCAGCTTCTCATCATTATATCTGTAGTTAAATTCTGAAATACCATGTCGACCTAGGGTGCTACAAAATGTTTGAAAACTACCGGGCTTTTCATCAATAGTTACCGCTAACACCGCTTCGCGCTTTTCACCTATCTGGGTGCGCTCCGAGATATATCTCAGGCGATCAAAATCAATATTGGCGCCACATTGGACTGACAACAATGTTTGATTCTCTACCCCATGTTGCTCAACATATTTTTTTAGCCCTGCTGTGCCCAGTGCCCCCGAAGGTTCGCAGATAGCGCGAGTATCGTTATACACATCCTTAATTGCGGCGCAGATTTCGTCGGTGGTGACGGTAATAACCTCATCGACAAGGTCCTTTAATAGACGAAAAGTCTCCTCACCTATTTGCGCTACCGCAGTGCCATCAGCAAAAATCCCCACCTGATCCAATACTACTCGCTCACCGGCTTTGATGGCAGCATCAAGGCAGGCGGCATCATCCGATTCAACCGCAATAATTTTTATTTCTGGACGCAACTGCTTCACATAGGCGGCGATACCTGCACATAGACCGCCGCCGCCGACAGCAATAAAAATTGCATCTAACTGTTTGGGTATCTGGTCAAGAATTTCCATGCCAATGGTGCCTTGACCGGCAATCACATCGGGATCATCAAAAGGGTGGATATAGGTAAGACCCTGCGCTTTGACTAACTCTGCGGCATGGGCGGCAGCTTCATCATAGCTATCGCCAATCAATACCACTTCGGCACCTCTTGAGCGCACTGCATCAACCTTAATTCGCGGCGTGGTGCGGGGCATTACAATGGTAGCCGCTATACCCAGTTTCTTGGCAGCAAGTGCTAGGCCCTGAGCATGATTGCCAGCCGATGCCGCCACAACACCTGTCGCTAACTGCTGTTCAGATAAACTCAACAACTTGTTGTAGGCACCGCGCAATTTAAAAGAAAACACCGGCTGTAAATCTTCGCGCTTTAATAGTACGTGGTTATTTAAACGCTGGGATAGTAAAGGTGCCTCATCCACGGGCGTCTTTAATGCAAGATCATAAATCTTAGCATCTTGAATTTTTTGCACATAATTTAGCGGCATGGCGTTTCCAATATGATTTAGCTAAGTCGTCATGTTAATATAAAACCAACAAAAATATTAGCTTATTGAGGTTATCCGTGGATCAAAATCAACTTAAACAGGCTGTTGCTCAAGCGGCGGTGGAATATTGCCTTACAAAAATAGCTAGCGATAGCATTGTCGGTATAGGCACAGGGTCCACAGCCAACTGTTTTATTGATCAAATTGCCGAACATAAACATCTATTTAATGGTACCGTGGCCAGTTCGGAAGGTTCAGCTGAACGCCTGCGTTCACACGGCATTCAAGTATTCGATCTCAATCAGGTTGATGAAATAACTATTTATATTGATGGTGCCGATGAAACTAACCCTCAGCTTGAGCTTATTAAAGGCGGCGGCGCGGCGCTTACAAGAGAAAAGATTGTTACTGCTGTGGCAAAAGAATTTGTCTGCATTGCCGATGAAAGCAAATGGGTAGATTCACTGGGTACTTTTCCTCTGCCAGTTGAAGTGATTCCTATGGCACGAAGCTATGTTGCCCGTGAGCTGGTTAAACTGGGTGGCGACCCAGTTTGGCGAGAGGGTGTAATCACTGATAATGGCAATATTATTCTCGATGTCCACCACCTATATCCTATGGTTTCAGCCTGTGATTTGGAGCAAAAAATCAACCAAATTACTGGTGTAGTGACAAATGGATTATTTGCTCTAAAGCCGGCTGATATTTTATTTTTGGCCACCCAAGACGGAATTGTTGGCCACAGGGGCTAACCTTTTGATAGCAGCTCGCGCAAATCAATAATCGCGGCATTGGCGCGGCTGATATAAGAGGCCATTACCAGCGAGTGATTGGCAATCAACCCAAATCCGTCACCATTGGCAATAAACGGGCTGCGAATAGGTTGCTGCGTCATTTCTAATTCGCGAATAATTTGCTGAACACTGGTGATGGCATTTTTTCTTGCCAAAACATCGGCAAAATCAATCTCAATAGCTTTTAGAAAATGTAATAACGCCCAAGCCGACCCCCGCGCTTGATAAAAAACATCATCAATTTCAAACCAACCGGTTTTAACCATTAATTCTGATGGGGCTCGAGTAGATTGTGAGGCACCTGTGGCACCAGATAGATCGGTATTAATTCGCTTTTGGCCAACACTGGCCGATAGGCGCTGAGATAAACTGCCCAGCCTGGTTTCTACGGTTCCCAGCCAATAGCGCAAATTGTCTCCCCGGGCATAAAACTGGCCATTGTAATTATCTTCGTCCACCAGCCTACTTTTATAGGATTCAAAATACTCACGGCCATCGGCATATTCAATTTCTGGCCACGGCACCGCCCAGCTTTGGTGATCTACATTGAATCGGGGTTCGGCGAGCGCTAGATCTGAGTCCTCAGTGGACTGAGACTGGGATCGACTAAATGCCTCGCGCATGGCTTTGCTAAGATCCCTAACTTGCACCAAGACACCAAATTCCCAATTGGGCAAATTATCCAACCATAGGCTTGGCGGCATTACATCATTGGCCAAATAGCCTCCCGGCTTGTCTAGAATAGTATCTACAACTTTAATAAGAGTATTGGTAGTTGTAACACCAATTACCAGAGAGCTTTCAGGCGTTTGCTTGGCATTGACGGCGAAAGATGCCGGTTCTTGACTCCAATACCAACCTAGAAGAACCAGAAAAACTAAGATACACAGCGCAGGGATAACAATGACTCTTTTTCGCAGTGAGCCATATTCCGCCATATCTGCTGGGTTATTTATTAAACCCGAAGCAAACTGTCGAATTTTGCTAAATACCCCCAAAAAAACATTCATTAATGATGCATTGCCTTCGCAGGTTGTGATTTTAGCGATTTAATTGGCGCCGAAAACTGTATCGCGCCGCAATTATCGGTGCTCAAAGTAATTTCTACAGATAACTCCTCGCTCGACTTCACACCAAATAACATCAAATGAAGTCCACCGGGCTTGAAGGCGACAGTTGAACCCGCCGGTACATCAACGTCTTTTACCGGGCGCATCTTCATCATGCCATCGATGTGCAGATGGGTATGAAATTCTATTTTTTTAGCGTAGCTAGAGCTGGCTGCTATCAATTTACAGTTCTGCTCACCGCTATTAGAAATCATTAAAAATGCCGCTGTCATACTATGACCAGGCACCGGTGCGCGCACGTAGGGCATATCGATAGTAATATTGCCTTTTTTATGATGACCCGCCATTGTGGGCATTACCCAGCATGCTGATACCACTAAAACTAAAAATAGCGATATTTTTTTCATAGTGTTCCTCATTTTAATTATTAGTACTCAAAATTAGTTTATCACTTAACTAAGGCAAAAATGTTAAAGTAACGTAAAAACTTACTTATGTTTTCGCATTTAACAGGCTAAAGAAATGAAACTACTGCTTAAAGTTATGCTGCTTATAGGCCTTGCCATGGCCTCATCATCTTATGCAATGTCCCTAACCGCCGCCTCTGCGGCCGGTAGTTTTTCATCCGCGACTAAATCCAATAACGAATTAAGCAATACTCAGCCAGTATTTTTGCCAGTTCAACAGGCATTCCAAGTAGACGCCCTAGTAGAAAATCAATCATTAAAACTCAATTGGACCATCGCTGATGGCTACTATCTATATCGGAAAAGCCTTAAGCTAAATTCCACCGATCATTCAGTGCAGGTTAGCACGCCAATATTTGCCGATGGGCTGCTAAAATGGGATGAATATTTTGAAGCCGATGTTGAAGTCTATTACGGTCAGACAAGCTTTGAGGTTCCTTTTTCTAGCGATAAAACACAGTTTCAATTACAGCTAGAATCTCAAGGCTGTGCTGATGCCGGCCTATGCTATCCCCCTCGCAAGCAAATAATTGATATTGATCTCGCCACAGGCACCGCTGAAGTGAGTGAGCAACCGACCAAGTCATTAGATTCTGTGCCAGCGAAAACTATTGCATCAACCCCCCTTTGGCTGATGCTAATTTTCGCTTTGGTAGGTGGGCTTATCCTTAATTTGATGCCCTGTGTTTTTCCGGTGCTATCAATAAAAGTATTGAGTTTTACCCAGCAGCATCAAACTAATTTTGAAAGGCAACTTCACGGCGTGGCCTACACTGCGGGTGTAGTAGGGACCTTTGTTGCTATTGCAGCGATTATGCTATTTTTGCGTGCCGGTGGCGAAGCCATAGGCTGGGGCTTTCAGTTACAGTCACCCACTTTTGTTATATTTTTAGTCTTTCTATTTGTGTTACTAGGACTGAGCCTGTCGGGCTATATTCAGCTTTTTTCAGGGTTGATGTCCCTAGGTCAATCTTCGCAACCCAACAATGGTTTAGGCTCATCATTTTTGACGGGGGTTTTGGCGACAACCGTTGCTAGCCCTTGCACTGCACCCTTTATGGGTCCCGCACTGGGCTTTACCATTTCTCAAACCAACGCAGTAGCATTATTGGTATTTGCATTTTTAGGACTGGGGATGGCTCTGCCGTTTGTGATTCTCAGTCTAGTACCATCACTGACACAAAAACTGCCTAAGCCTGGACAATGGATGGATAATCTAAAACAATTTTTGGCCTTTCCCATTTACCTTACCGCTGCATGGCTGCTGTGGATTGTAGGCCAACAAACCAGCGTCGACATAGTCATTGCAATCTGTGTTGGTATTATTTTAATGGTTATGGCGATTTGGCTTTGGCAGCGAGCTAGCGGTAACAAATTAATTAAAGTACTCGCTATTATTCTGCTGATTGGCGCCTTTGTCTTTCCAATAGGCCAACTAGAAGATAAATCAGAGCCAAGATGGCAAGACTATTCGGCTCAGCGCCTAGCTGAACTTCGGCAGTCTGGTGAGGCGGTGTTTGTAAATCTATCTGCAGACTGGTGCATTACTTGCTTGGTTAATGAAAAAGTATCCATGGGTGAAAACTTTTACCAAACGTTGCAGGACAACAATATCACTTATCTCAAGGGCGACTGGACGAACAAGGACCCTGAGATTACCAAACTCCTAAATCAGTATAATCGCAATGGTGTTCCTCTGTATTTGGTATTCCCGAAAGGGTCGGGGTCAGCAGAAATTTTGCCACAGATTCTCAGCAAACGTGGCTTAATTGAGGCGCTTAAAAGAGTTAATTGATTTTTTTATAATTATCGACGAATTTCGCTAATTTTAGACGCATTTTCGCTAATTTTACCCTCTTTTACTATTTTACCTGCAGCTTATTCCGTTAGATTAAATCTACAAAATTCACTATAATCGCCTAAATATGGATAAAATAAGCGCAAATTCGCTTAAAATTCATTAAAATTACACTATTAGTTATAAATCTTTAATCTAACTATTTTCAAAATAGCTCTAATTTAAGTAATTATACCTGCACATTGCACGATAATTGTGAATTTTAGAAGAATTTAGCCTTATTTTCCTGTAAATTGATTCTAAATGCCGCAAAAGTTGCAAAACTGGTTTGGCAAATAAGTTTAAGTGCCGTAAAAATGTCGTTAAATATGCATATTTTCTTCTAACTTCGCTTAAATCCTAATATTACATTTAAAATATAGACAGTTTGCGTTTTTTAGTGCAGACTAGGCGCAAATTGACCTTTTGCTTGGGGATTTATGTCAACAATACTTATTCTAAACGGCCCTAATCTCAACCTGCTCGGCACCCGCGAGCCAGAAAAGTATGGCTTAGAAACCCTTGAGCAAATTAATCAGCAATTGATTGCTGACGCAAGCGCGGCAGGCCACACAGCTCATTGCTTTCAAAGCAATGCTGAGCATGACCTTATTCAGCGCATTCATGACGCTAAGCAAGAAGATGTCAATTACATTATCTTTAATCCCGGAGCATTTACTCACACTAGTGTAGCTATTCGGGATGCCCTTTTAGGCGTGGCCATACCTTTTATTGAAGTTCATCTCTCCAATGTGCATGCAAGAGAGGAATTTCGTCGTCATTCCTATTTTTCTGATATTGCCGATGGCGTTATTTGTGGATTCGGCGCAAATAGCTACAACCTTGCCCTACAGGCAGTGGTTACTAAACTATAAACTAACTCCTAACTATTGAGAGCGCAGGATGGATATTCGTAAAGTTAAAAAATTAATCGAATTATTAGAGCAATCTAATATTAATGAATTAGAAATTAATGAGGGTGATGAGTCTGTGCGCATCAGTCGTGGCGGCACTGCCGTTACCTATGCTGCCGCCCCTGCTCCAGCACCCGTAGCTGCAGCGCCTGCGGCCGCGCCCGCAGCAGCAGCTGAAGCTGCTGCGCCGGAAGCCGCAGAGCCTGCCGGACACGCTGTTAAATCACCTATGGTAGGCACCTTTTATGCCTCACCTGCGCCTGGCTCACCAGCCTTTGTATCTGTCGGCCAAAAGGTCGCTGCTGGCGATGTGATATGCATTATTGAGGCCATGAAAATGATGAACCAAATCGAAGCTGATAAAGCTGGAACTATTGGTGCCATTTTGGTTGAAGACGGTGAAGCGGTTGAGTTTGACCAACCTATAGTCACCATTGTTTAATCGCTGCTAGGAAATGCAATATGCTGGATAAAGTGCTTATCGCCAACCGTGGCGAAATCGCCCTGAGAATACTTCGCGCCTGTAAGGAGCTTGGCATTCAAACAGTGGCTGTTCACTCCAAAGTCGATGCCGAACTAAAACATGTAAAGCTTGCGGATCAGGCAATCTGCATTGGACCTAACCCATCGCCACAAAGTTACCTCAACGTTCCGGCTATTATTAGCGCCATGGAAGTTACCGGGGCCCAGGCAGTTCATCCCGGCTATGGCTTTTTAGCTGAAAATGCTGACTTCGCCGAACAGGTTGAAGATAGTGGCTTCACCTTTATTGGCCCTAAAGCCGAAACAATTCGCACCATGGGCGACAAAGTTGCGGCTATTCAAGCGATGAAAGTCGCTGGTGTTCCCACCGTCCCCGGCTCAGATGGCCCGCTGTCAGAGGATCCCGATGAGTTGCGCGCTACCGCACAGCGGATTGGCTATCCAGTGATCGTTAAGGCTGCTGCTGGTGGTGGCGGTCGTGGTATGCGTGTGGTTGAAAATGAAGAAAGTCTAATCAACTCTGTATCTATCACCAAAACAGAGGCTGCGGCCGCTTTTGGCGATGGCACCGTTTATATGGAAAAATTCTTGCAAAACCCTCGCCATGTTGAGGTTCAGGTTCTGTCCGATGGTCAAGGTAATGCTATTCATCTGGGCGATCGCGATTGCTCATTGCAGCGTCGCCACCAAAAAGTCATCGAGGAAGCTCCTGCCCCTGGAATACCTGAAGAGGCTAGGCAGTCTGTGTTCGCAAGCTGTGTTGAAGCCTGTATACAGATGAATTATCGCGGGGCTGGGACGTTTGAATTCTTGTATGAAGATGGCCGCTACTACTTTATTGAGATGAATACTCGTGTTCAAGTAGAGCATCCTGTTTCAGAGATGATTACTGGCGTTGATATTATTAAAGAGCAATTGACCATAGCCGGTGGTCAGCCGCTCAGCATCAAGCAGGAAGATATTGTATTCCGCGGTCATTCTTTTGAGTGCCGTATCAATGCCGAAGATCCAAAATCTTTCTTGCCACAACCTGGCAAAATTGCCGCTTACCATGCGCCTGGCGGCAACGGCGTTAGGGTTGACTCTCATATTTACAATGGCTATACCGTTCCACCTAATTATGATTCTATGATTGGTAAGGTTATTACCTACGGGCGCGATAGAAATTCTGCGCTTTCTCGTATGCGCAATGCACTGGATGAAATGCTTATTGATGGGATTAAAACCAATATTGAACTACATGCCGATCTTGTTCGCGATGAAGAGTTCAAAAAAGGCGGCGTTAATATCCATTATTTAGAGAAGAAACTCGGACTCTAGCTGGCTTCCACATTGTGTATAAATAATAGCTGCACAAACAAAAAGTGAGTGCTTACTATGGATTCAAGCCAGTGGATACATCTAAATATTGAAGCAAGCCCCCAGCAAATAGAACATATTGAAGACGCCGTTCTAGAGGCTGGGGCAGTTTCAGTGACGCTGCAAGATGCTGCAGACCAACCCATCTTGGAACCCGGCGTTGGCGAAACTCCATTGTGGGATAGCTGTATTCTGACAGCGCTTTTCCCCGCCTCAATCGACACCCATACAACCGAACAGCAGATTCAGTCGAACCTGCCATTTTCAATGCGCTTATCTTGGGATTTGGTGGAAGATAAAGACTGGTCTCAAGAGTGGAAAAAGCACTTTAAGCCTATTGCCTGCAGTGATGGACGGTTGTGGATATGTCCAAGCTGGATCGATGCACCCGAACCAGATGCGGTTAATCTTCGTCTTGACCCGGGTTTAGCCTTCGGCACTGGCAGTCACCCCACCACCATGCTATGTCTTAACTGGCTAGAAAAACAAACTGTTGAAGGAAAAACAGTGATCGATTTTGGTTGTGGTTCAGGTATTTTGGGTATCGCCGCCCTGCTATTGGGTGCTGAAAAGGTCTGGGCTATAGACAATGATCCTCAAGCCCTGCTGGCTAGTCGGGATAATGCTGCGCGCAATGGTATTAAAGATAATCGACTAATTACATTGCTTCCCGAGCAGATTCCAGCCGAGGCTAAAGCAGATATTATGCTGGCCAATATTCTGGCAAAACCGCTAATTGATTTAGCACAGCAAATCAGCGAACTTACTCTAAGCCAAGGTCAGCTTTGTCTTTCAGGCATTCTTAGCCATCAAGTTGATCAGGTGTCAGGTGCTTACATTGATCAGTTTATTTTTGCTTCACCAGTGATTGATGATAACTGGGTGCAACTATCGGCTGTAAAAGCCTTATCGCGCTAATTTAAAAAGATTCACGTATTTTTTAATTGATCACTTTTTAATCAACTCGGTTAGGAGTATGATTGCACCCCTCGCCAAATGGATCTTGGTTTTTTTAACTTAAATACTTAATAACACAGAATTTAACTAAAAATAGCGAAGATTTTATTTGTTTACTATTGGTCCCTATCAAATCAACGGAAAAACCATTCTGGCGCCTATGGCCGGAGTGACTGACCTGCCCTTTAGACAGCTATGTCGAGAGATGGGTGCAGGGCTTGTGGTTTCCGAAATGGTGGCCTCTGACCCAACTACCTGGTCAACTCGAAAATCCCGCCTACGTATTCAATTTGGCGATGAGCCTTCGCCTAAATCGGTTCAAATCGCTGGCTATGATCCGCAGATGATGGCTGAGGCAGCGCAGTTTAATGTGGCTCAGGGCGCCGAAATTATTGATATCAATATGGGCTGTCCAGCGAAAAAAGTGTGTAAGCGTGCAGCGGGCTCTGCGCTTTTGAGAGACCCTGAATTAGTTGAGCAAATCCTAACCGCGGTAGTAGCTGCGGTTGACGTTCCGGTTACTTTAAAAATTCGTACTGGCTGGGATCGTCAAACTCGCAATGCTACAGAAATTGCCAAAATTGCCGAGCAATCAGGTATTCAGGCGTTAGCTATCCATGGACGCACTAAGGCCTGTCGATTTGTTGGCGAGGTTGAGTATGACAGTATCGCTAAGGTAGTTGATGCTATTTCTATTCCGGTATTTGCCAATGGTGACATCACCTCAACCAATCAAGCTGAAGCGGTGTTGAATAAGACCGGTGCTAGCGCGGTTATGATTGGCCGCGGCGCTCAGGGAAATCCGTGGATTTTTCAACAAATTAATCATTACCTTGAGCATGGCGAATTACTACCAGAGCCGACTCTTGAGCAGGTGGGCAAGGTTATGATTAGGCATCTCAGTGAACTGCATGAATTTTATGGTGAGGTTGGTGGCGTTCGCATTTCTAGAAAACATATCGGCTGGTATAGCCGCTGGCTAGATAATGGCAAAGCCTTTACTAAACTATTTAACCAACACGAGACTCGATTGCAACAGCAACAACAGCTCTGTGAATTTTTCTCAAAATGTCCAACTCAGGAGCGAGCTGCATGATCTCAGAAATAAATGATACTGATAATTTTGAAGAGCCTGCAGTAGAAATAACTGAAATTGCGCAACAACAGTCATTGCGCGATCATGTAGCCGATTCCATGCAGCGTTATTTTCACGATTTGGATGGCCAAGACACCAAGGAATTATACAACCTTGTTATGGCCGAAATAGAACCTCCTTTGCTTGAAGCTGCAATGAAATATACACGTAATAACCAGAGCAAAACTGCCGCACTACTTGGTCTTAACCGCGGCACTTTGCGCAAGAAATTAAAACAGTACAACCTTCTTTAAATATCCGAG
>Ga0213867_1001088_pt1 | contig 12094 bp, 16 predicted proteins | sample PICome_12_FD_160120 | JGI IMG/M metagenome (GOLD analysis project Ga0213867, IMG submission 160120) | Coastal seawater microbial communities near Pivers Island, North Carolina, United States - PICO540 | ecosystem: Environmental > Aquatic > Marine > Coastal | place: USA: North Carolina... | reverse complement strand
GATATTATGGAATGGGATTATAAAATATATCCAACAGGATATTTTGATATTATTTGGGGAAGTCCTGAATGTAAGATATTTAGTATGTTACAGAATACGTGGATAGGAAAGAAGTGGAAAGATAAAAGTGAATTAGAAGCACAGAGAGAAATTCATAGTAAATTCATAAAAAAAACAATAGAAATAATAAAGTATTTTAATCCTAAATATTATTTTATAGAAAATCCATTATATTCGAAAATATGGGATTATGTGGAAGAAGATTTTAAAAATAAATTTGTAATTGTAGATTATTGTTATTTTGGATATAATTATAAAAAACCTACAAAAATATTAACAAATAAAATATTAGAAAATAAAAGATGCGGTCATAAGAAACACGATATGCGGATAGGATTGACTGGGTGTAAGATGATAAACGCAAATGTAAAAAAAAAAGATAATACGAATTTGATGGATAGATACTCTATTCCACAAAAATTATTGGAATATCTGTTAAATGGCGGGGTTGCCCCATAGATAGATAGTTCCTCCCTTACTGGGTTTATCCTCCCTCCCTTCCTCCCCAAAAGCATAATCAATAACAACATATTATATTATTTTTAATTTATGGTCTTGGGGAGGATAGGGAGGATAAAATAAGAAATATTTTTTTTGAAACAAAAAAAAAATTATAAAATATTTTTTTTATTTCTATAAGAAAAGTTGGACTACCTATCCTCCCTGTTTTATCCTCCCTGTTTTTTTATTCGATACTTTCGCAATCGTCTATGTGGTTAAATTCTTGTTCGGGATAATCTTTTATCTTACCTTCTTCCTGTATTCCGTCCCAATCGAATACCGCAACCATTACACCATTTGATTTTTTGATTTCAATATATTTTGTGTTAATATTTCCAATAGCAACTTTCAATTGAATTAGAAATTTGCGTTGATCCATTTTATAGGATTGTTTAGTTTCATCGCACCATCTTCTGTATTCATTAAATAAATAAAGAGTTTTACATTTTTTAATCTCTCCAACTTCTTTTTTATTATTAACAAAATATTCTAACCAGCACTCCTCCTGTGGTCTTGAAATATCTTTTAAAAATTCCATATATTCAGTTTCTTTAATCATATGATATTTGAAATTTTCAGGTGGTTCTAAACTCATAAAATAATTATACATAGATTTTATAGCATTACTATCTTTTTGATAATTATGTCCCTCTACAAAATATTCAGTATCACCAATTTTATCAGGTGACGTATGGATTAATAAATATCTTCGATTATCACTTTCAATAGGGATAGGTTCTGCTTTATTCGATGCTCCAATAAATCTATGAAAACTATCAATAGTGTATTGTCCCTTGTTTTTTTCATTAATTAAAATAGTACCAGTTGTTGTAATTGCTTTAATTTTTCCTGAATAATCTTGTGTATTTTTTCTGCTGAATTCGCTCAAATGAATTAAAAAACATTTTTTCATCATAGGATTAAATGTTCCCCAAATATCTTGTTCGGGATTAGTTGCTTCAAAAATCTTATTATCACCAATCATCGCACTAATCCAACCAATCATCATATCTTTACCTGTACCTTGCTTACCAATAAAAATAGGAACAAATGATTTAGATTTTGGATATTTCAGTAAATGGGAAATCCATAATTCAATAGATGATGCTACTTCTTCGTTATATCTACATAAAACTCTAATATGATTTCTCATAAATTCTACTGCTTTTAAATCTTCATAATATTCCCCGTCCCAGTTTTTAATTTCCCAATCTCTCCATAAATTATATTTCTTATTTCCTTCGTAAGATGGATCTGTGATAATATGAGTAAATATTTTCTCTCTTGGTATATTTTTTAACCAATCTTCAACAATTGATTTTTGTTCTTCTTTACCATTTCTATCAATAGTAGTATAAGTTATATGTTCTGTTGCTTGTATAAAAGCATCTTTTTTATAAAATTCATAAGTTCCGTCATCTTGGATTATTCCATATAAAGGGGGATTGATAATTTTTATTGGATTATTTTCTTTTAAAAATAAATCCAGTTTAGTTTCACAACTATCAATATCACCACAAACTTCATCTAAATCATATTCCCAATCATCAGGAAGTTCAATATCCGTTTCAATAGGTTTTTCTACAACATTAAAATAATCTCCATATTGTTCTTTTACAAACCAATTAAAATCTTCCAATAAATCTTCGGGTGGATCTTTTACCAAAAGTCCATCGAACATTAAAGCAAACACTTTATTTTCAGGTGTAACTTTTACAAATACATCAATAATCTCACTTTCGACTTTACATAAAATACGATTTACGAAACTGCTATTTAGATTATTTTTATCTTGTTTTATTTTTTCTGTATCTTGTAATATTTTTTTGTAATCTTTTATCTTTTTTAATTCGTCCCTTATAAATTTCATTTCTTCCTGATATTCCTTTATCCATTTATTTTTACTTTTCAAAAAGTCATCACTATTTGTAGCAGTTAATATTAATTTTTTAACATCATAATCAGGATTATCATATAATTCTTCTTGAAAATTTTCTTGAATAATTTTATCTTTATTAAATACATAATTTTTTAGCAATTGTTTATCAGTATTTATGTTATGTTTTTTACACAAATAATATAATATTGATGGGTGTGCCGATTTTAAATCATAGTCCCTTACCACACTACCTGCTAATAAAAAATTTCTTATATTTTTTTTTATACCTTGAATGCCGTAAGAATATCTGCGTCCATAATTTGTGTAGTTTCCATATCTATATTTAAAATCTAAAACTCCATTATGAATTATCAATTCTTCTAAAAACTTCTTTGTTTGTTCTTTATTTTCATCTTGACTTTCCTTATCATAAAAGTCATCTAAATTCTCATAAGCATAAACAACTCTGCGTAAATCGTATTCTTCCCTAAAACAATCCATATATATATATTACTAAATATTTTTTAAATCCTTAAAATAATTAATTGATTAAATAATTATTTTAAAGAAAATTACCCTTAATATCTTGTATCCAAAAAGAATAATGAAAATTCCTAAATTTTATTTCTAAACATTCTCGTTGTATTTCTCTCCGTAATTTGATTGCGTCGAACACCCATCTTATTTTATTTTCTTCGTGAAAAGCATCTTCCCCATCATACCAGTCACTAAAATCTTTTAACTCTTCTACAAATGGGTATGTAGGTCGGGCAAACATTATAATATTATTTTGTATTTGTAATTCTAAATTTTCCATATATATATCTTAATATTATTTATTCAACGAAAGCCGCCGCTACTCCCGCAGGGTTTCTGCGTACAGCCGCACCAGCCGCACGACCGAGTTGTTTTCCACCACGAGTAACTGCGTGTTTAGTACGCATTCCTTGTTTAACGCCCTGCTTTCCAGTTTTATAAGCTTTCGCCGCAAACTTCTCCGCACCAGCAACATCTCCTTTCTTTGCTCGTTTTTTCGCCTTCCGTAATTGTCTTTTCGCACGAAGTGCTTTATGCCCTGCCCGATCTCCGTGTTTGACTGCCGATGCTACGTTCTGTAAAAAATTAGCCATTATATAATATCGGTAGAAAAATATTAATTATTGTTTTCATTTTTGTCTTCTTTTTCAAATTCAAGTTTATTAAAGTTCCTAAAAAATTCAAAATCAGCATTCTTCCTCAACGATGTATCGATAAGTAAAAAATCATAACGGGATTTATATGCGGTATTCATAATTTCGTCTGCTTGTTTTTTAGGCATTAACATATATTCCTCTTGAATTGTATTTATTTCTCGATTAGTTTTTGGTTTAAAGAGAAATATCATAGAAGCATTTGAACGAAGTGCTGGGGATAAATCCGTTACTTTATGTCCTACAACCCAAATAGATAAATTTTTATGCCTACGATTTTTGATTATTTGATTAAGAGTTTTTTCATTTTCACGAGAACGAAGTTGAGAACTAACGTCATCTAAAATTAACAAATTATGTTTATTATCTTCAACTGCTTCATCTGTGATTTCTTCTACTAAATCAAATACTTCTTCATTTAATTCAGTAAATTTTTGATTATCTGCTATTTTTTCTAACGGACTATCTTTGATTGTATGTGCTGATGGAGAAACAAAAATAACTTTATCAAACATTTTACGATAAGATAATTTATGTTTTTTGTCTTTTGTCTGTTTATTCGATTTTAGTAAATTTATTAATAGGTTAGTTTTACCTGAACCCGATGCTCCCGATATTATATAGAAGTGACTGGTCGCCATTAAAGGTTCTATAATTTTTTTACCTTTATTATCTTTGATACATTTATCACAAGACATATCAACACGATTAACTTGGAGTTCTTTATTTTCAATCTCTTTGATTTTCATTTATTATAAAGAGAGAAAAAACATCTATACAAATAGCATTTGTGTCGGTGGTTTTTTAATGGGTGATGGTGTGGGTGTTGGAGCAGGTTTAGGTTCTGCTGGTTTTTGTTTTCTTACATATTTCCTTTTAGGTTTAGGTTCTGCTGGTTTATTTTGAAAAGCCATTAATTCTTTGTATTGTTTCATAGTGAGAGGTTTATCATCAGGGTCTATTTCTTTTGCTGATGCTTTCACAGGTTCGTTATTGTGGAGAGTTGTATCAAGTGTTACTGCGGGAGTGGTTTTTTTTGCTTCCCGTCTTTTTCTATTAGCTTCCTTCATTCTTTCAGTAGCCGCAATTTGTGCTGGTGTCCTTGCCTTTTTAAGTTTAGGAGGAGGGGGTACATTAGCAACCATATCGAATGTTTCTTCTTCACTACTCTCACTATCGCTACTACTATCCTCAATTACCATTACTGCTTCTTTTTCACTTAATTTTTCAATCGGTTTTCTCACAATACTTTTTTTTCCCATTATATATATATATGGAAGATATTAAAAATTTACCTAAAACACAACTGGATTTTGATGAACTTGGAAATTATTGTGATAATATTACTGATGAAAATGTTTGGGATAATGGTCGAGATTGGAGTGAAAAAGAAATACAACTATTCGTGGAACAATTTAATAATTTTCAAAATGAAGATCCAATTGTAGATATGGATAAGCTTGACCCTAAATTTATCCCACTTGCCGAATTCCATAAAAAGTTTAGTGGTTTCGATGATAGTGTAATTGAAATGCTTTATGAATGTGAAAATAAAAAACTGGAAGATGCCCGTATTCCTCCTCTGCGTGTTAAGAATGAAAATGTAACCCTTACTAATAATTTATCTAATATTACATATATAGATGACCCGAAGGATTGTAAATCAAAGACAAAATGTGAATCAAATTGTGAAAATAGTATTGGGGGACTTGAAACCGAAAAAACGGAAGAAGAAGAAGAAGTCTGTGTTTAAAACCAAGTCTGCGTTGGAAGTAGCCCGTAATCCGCAACCATACGAAATACCATTATATTATCCACCATTCCCCAGTCCTCTTCCTAAAACAAAGTTTGATAATAGTTCGAAAGTAGCAAATGCTTTAAGAAATTATGCGGCGGTTAGTAAAGCAGAAATAAATAGATTACGTGGGGATTTAACAGCATATCGGCAAGAAGCACAAACTGCTTTTAGACAAAATGTAGCATTTCCAAGAGCAACAATAAATGTAGGTGATGACGATATAACGGGTACTGATATAACAGATGTTGGTTCTGTTACATCATCTGTGCCGTCCGCACACGACCCCGATAGTGATTTTACTCCTTCTGTTTCTTCTGCTCCAACAAGTGTAACTTTTGGAAAAGCAGAAGGTTTAGTAGCAGATATGAGAAGAATTCTTAATGAGGGATTTCAGTCACCGAGTGATATATCAGCACCAGCACTTGATGAAACTTCTGCGGGAGAAGAAACCTTGATGGATTTAGCAGGTGCTGGTGGGGGACGATTAACCGAACCTGATTATACGACAGATACAAGTGTTGCTTCTAAATCCGTTAGATTTAATCCTGTATTAGATGATGTAATGGATTTAACTTCTGCCCCCGAAAGTGATTTCGCACCAAGAGCAACTAAACAGCAACGAGCATCTCGTCGTTCGAGAGTTTATGTTGATAATGCTTCTAATCGCAGGTTGGGTAGAGTTGGTAAAAGTTATTAAAAAATAGTTTATTAATATATATGACTAATAAACTATTTGTAGTGATAATGTATAGTGATTATGAACGTAGCCGAATTGGATATTGTGGATTGTTTCCAACTAAACAAGAGATTTTAAAAAGAATACCCATCTTAAATTATAATGATCTAATATTTAAGACAAAAAAATATAAAACTTGTAAAAGTTTATTCGATTGTATAGAAATCCCAAATTATAAAAAAGAATGTTTTAATTCATATCATTTAACAGATGATAGAAGATTTACTCAACCTTTACTTCTTGCGTAACATCTTGATTTTGTTTTATGACTTCGCTGGGTTCTTTGATATTACTAACATCATATTCATTTAAAAGTACCTGAATTGTTGTTCCCCTATTAGCACTAATCTTACGGAGCATATCATAAGACCCTGCTTCGTCAGCATATTTCAAAACTGCTTTCATAATTTGACCTTCGTTAAGTCCTAATACGATATGTTTTTTCATATATGAAGCAATAGATGCTGGTGTTATTTTCTCTCCATTCTTTCGAATAAAAAGAGGAACTACATCTTTATCACCAAGTAACTCTTTAACTTTATCAGCAAATTTCTTAACAGCAATAATGTTTTTTTTCTGTCCGTATTTTTTAGAAGTCTTATATTTATTTCTAATAAAAATAACTTTATTACCATCTACGACAAGATGATTTCTTTCGGGGTCATAAGTATCTTTTTTATTTGAGTGTAAATCAGCAAGTGCTATATCTTGATTACGTGTATTTATTTTTAACATAATAAAAGATGTAATGTATTTCTTTGGGTCTTCTTCTTTTTTAACCGCATTATTAATTTCTTTAAAAGAAGGTAAAGAATTATTTAAATTAATATTCTTTGTTTTTTGAATTTGTCTTTTATCTTCATTAATTTTATTTTTAACTTCATCGAATTTTTCTTTATTATCATTATAATTATAAATTTTAGTAGCAATTACAAAAACCGAATGTCTTGTAGAAGCATTTTCAACGGAACTGATTGCTTCTAAAACATCATTCACGGAAATTTTCTTAATTGGTTTTCTTTTATCTGTTAAATTCAATAACTTTCTTAATCTTTTATAAGAATTGGTGTAAGCTTTGGTTGTGCTTTTTCCTAAATCTTTTACAATTGTTTTCAGTTCTTTCTCCATTATAATATATGTATAGATAATATTATATTTTTATATTATTAAATTATAATAAAATAATTATCTTTGGTTATAAATTAAAGAGAGAAACTTCTCGAATACCGAAAAATTATAGTTATTATCATATAAACAATCAAAAATATTTAGTTATCGTTATATAATAATTATTATATAACGATAACTAAATATTTTTGGGTCTTTTTATGATATTATAATAATTTATTTGCCGATAAATTATTTTTCGGTCGGCATAATATTCCACCCCAGTCTTTCCAATCCAGTTTTTTTAATAATATTGTTCGCCTCTTCTCTTCCGTATTTTTCATCACACTCTCGCAGATACAAACTGATAAGATTGTGTGAGTATTCCTTAACATCTACCCAGCAACTTTCGTAACCGACGATGCGGGTATAATCTTCAATCGTAGGTTCTTTCGGCAACTTCGGTGGGTCATAGTGATCTTCGTAATCACTTTCGTAATCGCTCTCGCTTTCGTAATCGCTGTTGTTATTGTTGTTGTTCGCCATCTTGAATATGTCTATGGAGAGTTCGGGGAAATCCAAATCAATTTTTTTTTTAATTATGCTTTCTCAACTAAATCCGCATCGTGACCTCGTCCAGTAGGATATGGTTTATTTTGTCTTTTATTTATAACATTCAATATAAATTTATAAACTCGGGCAGTAGCCCACATCTCCTCACTCGTCACACCTTTACGTACTGAACTTGGATTATTTCTATATGCTCCCACACCACGATTAAACACATCTTCGATTAATGATTTTTTTATTTTAAAATATTTAGATAATGTGCTTCGTTTTCTATCAGGTATTTTCTCTCCATATTTCTTTTCAAACTCTATTGTAAATTTACTCCTACGCATATATATATGTATAATGTTAAAAAAATAACTACACATAAATTTATCTATCGTATATTAAAAAATAAATTACCACAGGATATAACATTCCACATCAGTAAGTATGTTGGTAAATATTTTAGAGTTAATATTCCTAAAAAATGGGTTCGATTAAAACTTCCAAGAGAGAAAAGATTAATTAAAATATATTATTAAACTATTAATTGTGCTTCTAAATCTGCTACTTTTGTTTCAAGAGTTTCTATTTTAGTTATTGCCTCTTGTAATGCTTTCCATAAATACGGAGTAAAATTTCCATAATCTAATGCGTGAGGATAAATCACTCCTTCACTTTCCATAGGGTTTTCACAATACCCATCTTCATCAAAAGTATTCAAACTATTATCACAACAATTATATTTATCTCCTTTTGGTTTTAATGTGCTGAAACCCTCCAAAGCATAAATCTCTTGTGCTATAAATCCAACGTCGTCTTTTTGATCTTCAATCCAACGAAATTTACGAGGTTGTGCTGTTTTTAATAATTCCCAACAACTATCCATATCTTCAATATTTTCTTTTAATCTTACATCACTACTGGTGCGGTATTTTACATTACTTCCGCCATCTCCGTCTATACGTCCTCTCGCACTATCACTTGTAGATCTAAAATTAATACAATTATTATTGTTGTTAGATGCTCTCATACAAATACCTTCTTGTAATTTATTTGATGCTCTACAATTAATTTGAATGACCCCGTTTCCTGATGTGTATCCACTTCCAGTCCCAGCATCACACAATAATATACCTTCTTTTATTCTTACAGAAGCATCATTTGAACCATTTGTTGATATATTTTGTTGTGTATCTACTAATAATTGATTAGCTGATAAATAAGCATTAATTTCTACATCAGTTGTTATTGGTTGTGTTAATGTAACAGAAGACGCAAAAGTAACCGCATCATTAAAATAAGCAGTTCCACCAACACGCACACCATACGTATCTTGAAATGTTCCACCTCCACCAAAATACCAGTTTCCACTCGCAGACATCGTTGTATTCTCGGTTCGAGTAGAACCATTCGCATAATTAGAAATTAACATACCACCTATGTTAGTATCATCACTTGTAACCTTACCTGCTATTTCAAACAGATCACTTATTGATGAAAGATCATTATCATAATTTTCAAATCTCAATTGTGCTTGACGAACACTTGTTGATCCGTTTCTTGCCCCCCTTATTGTAATCGCCGCATCAGCATCAGTAGTAGAAGAAGGTTTTACTAAAAGTTGCGTGGTTGTATCACTTATAACTTCTAATCGTTGCGGAACTTGTATAGTTGCGTTTGTGTTACTAAAATCGACTGAAATTTCATTTGAACCATTTACTGCTAATCCCCCATTTGTTAATGCGGTGACCGACGACCCACCCGTAGCATTTAATGTATGAGGTGAGGTTGTCGCATCAAAAGACAAATTTGAACCTGCTTGAAATATTAAATTAGCATTTACACTACCCGATGTGATCGTAGCTTGTTTTCCTGAAACTGCTGTTGTTAAAGTTTGAATTTCACCTTCTACATCTTTTATCACATCACCTCCGTCAGTATATTTTAAATTTGCTCCTGATATTATATCACCAGTTGCGGTTATACTTGACGATATTGATGTCCCATCAAATGAGATAGTTGTACCCGTAATATCTATTCCGTTCCCCTGTGATAGGGTTGCTTGTTTTCCTGTGATTGCTGTTGCGTTTGCGTCTATTTTTGTTTTCACATCTGTTACTACACCACTATCTACATATTTTAAATTCAGTCCTTGTATATTTCCACCTGATGTAATACCTTGTGAAATAGTCCCATCAAATGTTATTGTTGTTCCTGTAATATCTATTCCATCACCTGTTGTTAATGTTGCCTGTTTCCCATTAACTGCGGTTGTTAAAGTGGAAAACTCACCTTCTACATCTTTTAGCACATCACCTGCGTCAGTATATTTTAAATTTGCTCCTGATATTATATCACCAGTTGCTGTTATACTTGATGTGATTGATGTCCCGTCGAATGAAATCGTTGTACCAGTAATATCTATTCCATTACCTGTGGATAAATTATCTTGTTTTCCAGCAAGAGCATCAGCAAACCCTGAAATTGCGGAGGTATTATTAGCAATATTTGTTGTAGCATCTTGTAGTTCTGTATTCGTGAGTGTTCCAGTAACATTTAAATCGGTTGTTGTTATAGTTTTTGCTGTTATGGTTTCAGCAGTTGCTATGGTTACATCATCATCATTAATTACATTTTTATTACCAAAAGTATTTTGGTTGAATAAATTTTTACTCATAATATAATATATAGTTAGATATTATATGGAAGACTATACAAAATATACTCTTGAATCTGCTTGTGCTTTATTTATTTCTGTTTTAGCATATCGATTATATCGTATGCGTTGTAACACAAGTTCTAAATGTTGCGGTGATAATGTTGAAGCAGATTTTCATAATTCGGGAGGTACGTCTATCGAGATAGGTCATCTTCCTCCCTCCCTTCCTCCCCAAGACCAGTTATAGTAAGGATATATTATATTATTTTTCAATTATGGTTTCAGGGAGGATAGGGAGGATAAAATTAGAAATATTTTTTTTGAAACAAAAAAAAATAATAAAATATATTTTTTTATTTTCTATAAAAGACTTCGGGGGAACTACCTCCCTATATTATCCTCCCCACCCTTTGTCTCTTCCATTTGTAATATTGTATCCCCTGATAATGGTTCTCTTTTACAATTAATTATACCCCAACATAAAGTTATATCTTTACATCGAGATTGTTCTGCCGTTTTACAAAAAGATATTATAAATCCTATCAACATACCTGTTAATGCTAAAAGTCCTGTTTCTGTTAATGTTACACAAGTCATTTATATTTACTTTTTATTTTTTTTCTTTTTTTTCTTTTTGATAGAACCATCGTGGAAATGAGATATTGCGTGTGCGTGAATTCCTTTTTCTGTAAATCTTTTTGCCTGTCCTAATGCTGTTACACTTTCGACCATATTTTGTAAAAATGATTTACCTTTACTTGCGTCGTGTTTTACACTATGAGTTTTCATTTTACCAAATGGAACATTACCAGTTAAAAAACCAGCACTTACAGGATCATTCTTAATCCTATGATGTTCTACTTTATTTTCTAATTCTTTTGCTACTTTTGCCGATACAGCAGATCCATTACTAAATACAGGGTGAGCCGCCGCATTAAATGTTTTAGCAGAAGTTAAATGTTTCCTTACCTTTTTGCTGTTTGCTATGGTGTGATTTAAAGTCCCGCCGCCGAGTGAGTGTCCCCCCATATGTAACTGGGTGGGATTTAATGCTTTAATTATTTGGTTAGTTTTATCTTTCCTTCTTTTAATTTTTGCGTCGTGTCCTCCTAAACCTACTGCCGTCATTAAATCTGCTGTAATATCACTAAAATTTTTATTACCTCTATCAGTATCTACTTTTGTTCCTCTGTGTGCTATAAAAACATTATTGGGATCGTCTTTATGTTGGTACGTTGTTATTTCACTACCCGAATGCTCTTTATTGACTACATATCCTGTTTGCTCTACGTGTTTATTAGCATTTGCTATACGTTGGGATTTACTTACTCCTTTTTCGCCCAATTGATATGTAGCTTGTGTTAATAGTGCTGAATGTTCTCTCGATGGATTTTTACTTTCCATATTATATGTAATATACTAATATAATATTGAAATATAATTAATCATTTATACGGCAATAGACCAAGTTAGGGTATTGAGATCAAGCATACACATAATGGTATGTTCGCCGAAAATATTAATAACGTGAGCCGCATTAGGAGCCGCTGTGTATTCGAAGGTTGCCTGTACCACCTGTCCCACACAATTTACGCCAGCAACCAAACCA
>Ga0213867_1001086_pt1 | contig 12099 bp, 13 predicted proteins | sample PICome_12_FD_160120 | JGI IMG/M metagenome (GOLD analysis project Ga0213867, IMG submission 160120) | Coastal seawater microbial communities near Pivers Island, North Carolina, United States - PICO540 | ecosystem: Environmental > Aquatic > Marine > Coastal | place: USA: North Carolina... | reverse complement strand
AGGTATATTTACTGATGTAAGAGGAGAAGTACCGTACGTTTCTATTCGAGCACCAGATAACGGTGCAGTTGTAAATGTAAGTGTGGTACCAGATAAACTAAAATGTGTACCAGGATATTGGATAACACCATCAACAAATACTAGAATATCGTTAGTACCTGCATAAGTGGATGTTAGTGTAAATGCTGTAGTTGTTCCATCACCTGTATTTGAATCTCGAGAGGACTGGCCTAATGTAACACCACCAAATTCAAGTGCGTTTCCAGCAGCATTTACCTGTACAACTTTACCGCCTTGACCACTAAATGTACTTGGTGTTACATCAGTAAGCCCAAGGAAGTTAGTTGATATAGAAGTAAATGACAGATTACCAGAACCATCAGTCTTAATAACTTGGTCAGCTGTACCGTCTGTTGTTGGGAATACTAAAGTACTAGTACTGCCTGAAAGTGTATTTACTTCGAGTCCGTGTTTGACTCGGAATTTCTTATTGGTCGCCATGTTCCCTCTGTTTCACTATCCACAGTGGATGTTATAATTCTATTTATACTTTCGGATACTCCGCTTTTACTGGATCGACCATATCATTCTTCCAAGCATCAATTCCGTGGTGATAAATATAGTCTAATTGTTCTTCAATCGAAGGATATGCCAGCTTTCTCTTGAGAGCATAATGTCTAGGATCATTTTTATTTTGCTCTGTAAGAGTTTGAAATTCTTCTTGCGTATGTTCTCGTCTTTCTACAGCTCCGTTTTCATAGACAAGATACTGTAAATTATTTGTTAGCTCAATATCAGCGTCAGGAATATCAAGCTCGGTATATCCATCGCGAGCTGCAATTTGCTCTTTTACTATTTCTTGAATCTTGTTATCTTTTATATAAACGTACATGATAATTCCTTAATAAGTTGATGGACCCGTTCCGCTTGTAAATGTAGCAGTTCCACTAAACTGTTCTCCTCCAGATGCATGGTGAATCATATAACCATCCGACTGCGAAGTTGACGGGTTATGCTCAATTGTACATGGTTTAGTTGGCATAATCCTCCATTGCAAGCTGTAAACATTGTTTTGGTAAGTATTACCTGCAACCCATATTGATTTATCATTTCCTGTATTCTGAATAACTTTGATTTTCAAGTCAGAATAGTACTGAGTTATAGACCACACCGTAATGTCCTTATAGTGATCACCGGCGATAAATGCATATGTAGTAAAGACAGTATTTCCTCCGCCGCCTTCAAACAATACCCAGTGACCTCCTCCAGCGCCGTTAATATTATAGCAATTCCTATATGTTTCATTGACGTTTCCCGAACCATATGTAACTGGTACAAAAAAGTTCTGAGTACTTGAACTATTTGTAATATTAAAAGGAGAAGTTGTAGACGTGTTATTTTCATGAAACTGCATGTTTTGACCAGCCCAAACGTGCCCATCACGCTGTACTTCAAAACGTGGACGGGTTTGATAGTTATCGTCCCATAGTTGTAAGGCATGTGATCCACTACCTACAATAACATCTAATCCTCCAGCATCATGTGATGAAGCTGCCCAAGCAGAAGAAGCGGATGAACCTACTTTTACGTTACCCGATACGTGAAGCATAGAATCTGGATCAGGTTCTGCAATACCTACTTTACCTGAAGACTTAATACGCATTCTTTCTGTCGGAACGGTATCTCCCGTTCCTGTTCTTGTTGAAAAGAACAGATCGCCTTCTGTAGCACCAGTACCAGATGTTATGTCAAGTCCGATTGTAGCAGTATTAGTATTAGCTACACCACCGGCTAGACCAAATCCAATATTAGCTTTATTACCAGTAGTAGCAGTTGTAGCAATATTAATTGCCGAGTTTGTTAATGATCCGGCATTTGAAACATTTGTATTTACTTCAAGTTTAGCCTGAGTTCCAGTACCACCAATATTAAGATTAGAGAGACTTGGGAGCGTAACAGTCTTGCCGCTCAAGTCCATAGTGTTATGAAGCTTAGCGTGTGTTACACCGAGATCAGCAATCTTGTCAGTAGTAACCCCTTGGCTAGGAATATCTGCGGTAACTGCACCGGCTACAATCTTATCGGCTGTGATTGCATCGTCTGTAATTGCTTTTGTCGTAAGTTTTCTTACCATTATACTTTTTCTTCCTCTAAACTAACATACCACCTAACGAATCCGCTTTCACTTTGGAATGTAGAACTATTATTAGGAAACCAAGTACTAGAGCCATTTGCATAAAATTGAAATGTAGAAGTAATTGCACTTGTGCTTCCTGCAACATAGTTAAATTCATATACGGCTTGCCAAGTAATAGCTGATCCACCATCATAATAATTATCTCCGTAAGTAGCTGGAATTAAAGTATTCCCTCCACTATTTTGTACTTTTACACCGAAATAATTACCACCTGAGCTTCTCCACACAGGAACAACTGCCCGGCCGTGAATAATACTATTTGAATATCTAGGAGTAATTACTCCATTAACTACACTACCAACCCATGCACTTGTAGAAGAATTCGATGTAGTAGTTCCCTGATTAATTACTCTTTGGATAATATGACCTGGAACTGCTTTATCAATAATGTTAATAGTTCCAACCATTGCAGCATGAACTGTACACTGATAAACTAATGTAGCAGGCGCATCATCAGGAACAGTAAAGTAAACTGCACCACTTTGCGTGCCAGCATTAACTACACCATTGGTATAATTTGAACCACCATTTGATACTCGAATCTGGAATGGATGACCCGAAGCATTTACATCAAATCGATATGTCTTACCTCTTTGAAGAGTAATTGTTGGGTTATTACCTGTTGCAGCTCCACTGAATGTATAGGCCGAAGAACCCGATGCTGTAACACCAAACTCTTGATCATCTGGTAATGCAACACTTGGAATTACTGGAGGTGTATATGTAAATACACCTGTTGAGTTATTATAAGCTAATGCTCCATCACCTGAAGCAGTACCTTCAGAACCTACACTGATATCACCTAATGCAATACCACCAGATCCTGATGCGTCTGCGGCAGGAGCCCATGATGTTCCGTTGTATTTTAGAACTTGTCCTGAAGTGACTCCTGAAGTTGAGACATCTGAGAGTCCGTCAAGATTAATTTGAGAGTTATTTGCCAATTCGACCCATGCACCGGCATGAGCATAGTAAGCTTTCCCTGTTCCATGGACATGTGCGAACATCCCATGATAAGAAGAAGCACTAGGAAGATCACCAGTATTTGCGTAAACATTCGCATATAATATTTTATTTGCACCAAAGTCTACATCTCCTGAATTGGTCAATCCATTTAATGTTGGAGGTGTATATGTAAATTGGCCATTAGTATTATTATATGTAATAGATCCATCGCCTGCAGCAGTACCTTCACTTGCAACGGATAAGTCCGTAAGTGCGATGCCTGACCCGCCGGATCCTGTGACTGTAATTGTCTTGGTTGCGCCTGTTCCAGAAGCGGTAATACCTGATCCCACAAAGTTTAAAGTCGTTGCTGCGGTTGATAATGTACTTCCCTCATCTTGGATTGTAAGACTAGAACCTCCACCACCAGATGCATCAGCTGCTGGAGCCCAAGTAGTTCCATTCCATTTAAGTACCTGGCCTGATGAAACACCACTAGTTGTAACATCATTCAATCCACCAAGTGTTGTAACACCTGATCCTCCACTTGCTGTACCAAGAGGTCTTTCACTCATAATACGAATACGAACATCATCTCCAACCGATGCACCAGATACAAGAGTCATTGTAGTACCACTTGTAGTATAATCGGTAGTTGGTTGTTGAAGAACGTCGTTAATATGTACAAGAATAGAGTTTAAAGCAGCCGCTCTAGACATAGTAAATGCCGTTTGACCGGCAGTTGCAGTGTAGGTATCAGTAATAAAGTCGTCGTTATCAAACGCTCTTTGTGGTATTTTATTAAGTGCCATTATGCACGAACTCCAATTCTAGTTACTTTAATTGTAGTAACCGCATTTACTGGAGTAGTTAGTAATCTAAAATTACCAGAGTTTATATCAGAATCAAATGTAGCTAAATCAGTATTAGTTGCAATTGAACCATATTCATTAATAAAGACTGTAGTCCCATCATGAACTGCTAGTACTTCTGTAACTTGGTAATTCGATCCAGATGTTACATTGATAAGATATTTTACAACTCTAAAAGATGAAGCTGTAAAACTATCTACAACTTGATTTGCGGTAGTTTGACTTGTAGTAAGAGATGCGGATGAAATAACCGAATCATCTAGAATCAGCTCATTTACACCAAACGCAATTTCAGCAACAGTACCGTTATCCTTCTCCATAAAGATCTTACCATCATTTGTATTGATGGCAAGTTCTCCAGCACTAAGCTGAGAAGTATTAGGTTTAGAGCCTGATGACGTTGATCTTTTAAACTGAACTACTGTACCCATTTATTTTTTCTCTTCTTCCTCATCGAAAGTTCCAGCATCATGGATTTCATCTTGTTCTCCAATCAACCCTGTTATTTTCTTTTCAGCCATTTCCAATCGAGTTTCTAACATAATATTTTCGGCAGTTAGGTTAGCAATCTTCCGATTTTGTTTAGCAATATATTCATTTACCAGCTCTTGCTGATCATATTCAATAGTCATTCAAATCACCTTATTTTATAGTTTAGTAAGTTCCGCAGTCAATGTGACCAAAGAAAGGTACACCAGATCCATTTACCTGAAGTACGTGTCCGTCAGTGCTAGATGTCTTATATACAACATCATCGCTTGAGTCAGTTACAAGTACACCATTTTGAGCATAACCTGTTCCAGCTGCATCCATTGTGATACTAGTAAGTTTTGCGTTACCAAACTGAACACCAGAAACTGTACCAGAGTAAGCACCACCAGATTCAGTAGCATCTTCGATCATCTTAAATCTGTTATCAGAAAGATCGTAACCAAAGAAGCCCATTTTAGCTGCAGTATCATACCAACGGAATTCGATACCTTTATCTAATCCATCGTTTGTAGTTGGAGCAGTATCACCAGCCAGTGTAAAGACTGGATCATCAATTGTTACTGTAGTTGAGTTAACTGTTGTTTGAACACCATTAACTGTAAGGTTACCTTCAATCACAACCGAACCAGCAGAACCAGCTGGGTTAGGATCAATAGTAATTACTCCACCACTTGTAGATGAGATTGTATCATCATCAATTTTAATTTTACCAGCTTGGAATGTCATAGCAGCATCATCAAAGATCATGCCGGTTGTGGACATTGTAGCTCTTTTGCTACCACCAGTAAAGAATTCTAAATCATCGTTATCATTTGTTGGAGCAGTTTCAGCTCTAATAAATGTATCTTGGTCAACGTCTACAACTCCACCAAGTCCTGCCCATGCATTACCATCGTATCCTTCAAATCTACCGTCTGTAGTATTGAATCGAACTTGACCAGTAGCTTGTGTAGGTCGTTGGCCTGTTGTACCAACTGGAATCTTAAGTGATGTGGTAGAGTTAACAATAGTTTCGCCTGTACCATTTGGTGCAATATTAATATTACCATTTGTATCTGTTGAAGAAATGGTATTACCATCAATGCGAATATTATCAACATCAAGTTGTCCGGTTACTGAACTGTTACCAGTTTGAGCAAGAGCACCGTTGATAGATACTCCACCAATAAGTGAAATAGTACCTGATGCAGTGGCACTCAATGCAATTGATCCACCTGCACCTGTTGTCATTTGAACATCACCAGCAGTTTGTACAACTGGACCAGTTAGGTTAATATTGCCTGTCCCATTTGGATCAAGAGTAATATCACCGTTTGTATCTGTGCTGGTAAGTGAATTACCGTCCATAGTCAAATTGTCGACATTAAGTACATCAATCTTACTATTTGAATCTGTAATAATTGCAGAATCTGCTGTAAGTGTACCATGGACATGATTTAACATGTCTGTGAAGTACTTACCACCGATTACCTCGATGTTAGCAGCTACGCCTGCAGTTTCTGTACCGGTACCGATATATAGACGATCACCGCCATTAGCTTGTGATCCGTTTTGGAATGAATATCCAAATTCACCGGTAGCTACAGCGGATGGTGCGCCAGAAGTACCGGAATTTTTAATCTTAATAATTGTTGCCATTAGTAAAATCCTCCGATTATTTTGGTAGTGGCTTTATCCATTTCATTTTTTACTAGAAATTGTTGAGTTGCTGAATCATATAATAAAACAGCGCCATCAGCTAGACCTGATGGATTAACGTCAGTTAGATCCAATAAGCTTTGACGAGGTGCAATAGCAACTGTCTTGGCTCTTAGATTGGTTCCCGAACTAACAACGGCTTTAATATTTGTTGGCATTCAACTCTCCTAGTATGTTACGCCTGGATTAACTTCAAGTTGGCCTTCGACCACTCTTGATACCGCTCCGCCTGATGATGTAATTTCTAAATCATACACATATCTACCAGCCTTCATGTTTCCTGTTGTAGTAGCATCTAATTGAATTTTAATTTCTCCAGTAGTTGGATCTGGAATAGATGTAGTAAAACTAACTGAGGTAGTAGATAAATAAGTACGACGTATCATGCCTGCAGCAGTATAACCAGTGAGGTCGACAGTAGCGCCGGCCGTATCTTCAAGAGTTATGAACGACGAAAAGTCTGTCCCTTGGTCTACTACTAAGTTTGCATAAATTGCCATTTACTTTTCCTGCGATATGATATATAATTACTATACACGTTTATTTATATAGATTCGGATTTACAAATGATTGACATAATACATAAAGGTTCAAATTCTTTTTTCATCGATGAAGATGGAAGAGACCATAACATTCCGCTTTTTTCTACTAGTAGATATATTGCTGAAGGTAAATTCACTGTAAAAATTGAAGGGCTTGAAAAGCACTATAAAAGTATTACTCACGATCTTGGCATAACTAAAAAGCATACTGTACACTTATACATTTCTCCTAAAAATTCAAAGTCGTTTCCTATACATACCGATCCTATAGATGTATTTATATATGTTATCGAGGGCACTAAAGTTATGGAAGTTGATAATTTTACTCATACAATTAAAGAAGGCGAGTATATCTCTATTCCAGCTGGTACTCCGCATAGGGCTATAAATAATTATGATTCTACTATGTTATCGATTGGTGTTGAATGCTAAAAAATGATATTATGGTCTACGTCAAAACAACGGAGACATGTAACTTAAATTGCGATCACTGTTTTACCTCAGGAACTCGTGGAGCTAAAATTTATTTTAATCCAGATAAAGTTGCTAGATGGGTAAATGAATTAAAGAAACAAAACCCTCAACTAAGCGGTCACTTTGAATTCCATGGTGGAGAACCTTTTCTTGCGCCAGTTGAAGACATGGAAAGATTCTATGAGTTAACTCAAGAATACTGGAATGGTGACGCAACTTATGGTATTACATCAAACCTAGTAATTAAATTAACTGAAAAACGATTAGCATTTTTAGATGAAGTCTGTAACAAACGTATGGGTACATCGTGGGATCCAACCATACGATTTGATAACGAAAAACAAAGAGAACTCTTTGAATCAAATGTAAAACTACTATTGGACCGTGGTTATACTATAAAGCTATTTGTGTCACTTACAAATGATACTATAGAAATGGGTCCAGCAAAATTAATGCACTATGTAAAAAGCTTAGGTGTTCAAGAAATGGCTCTTGAACGTATTACACATGATGGCAATGCAACACTTAATCCAGTCTTTCCAACTAATCTAGCATTACAACAATACTTTTTAGACATGCATAAGTTTATTAAAGATAACGATGCAAGGGATTGGTTTGATAATGAGTTTATGGAAAATGTATATTCTAAATTTGAAACAGGATATACTGGAGCAGGAACTTTCTGTAGAGACTGTGAACAAAAACTATTTACAATAAACGGTGATGGATCTATTGCTGGTTGTCCTAACTCAGCACCTACATCAGCCTTTGGACATATTGATGAAGATCCTTCTGTTGTAATAAATGCACCAAAAAGGTGTGAGGTTATTATGTCAGAATTATCAAGAGATCCACGATGTTATGAGTGTAACGTGTATAAATACTGTAAAGGCGACTGTCATCAATTGGCGTGGGAAGGCGACATATGTGGAGCGCCAAGATTTTTAATGAAAGAATTAAACGAGGAATATAATGGCAACATTAACTAACCCAGTAGAAGAACAAAACATAGTAAATCGTTTTGCTGACTATGTACCGCCAGCTGCAAATACTGGAATTTCGTACGGTACAAATAGTATCCCACCAAACGGTATGTCAAGTTCATATTTTGGTGGCACAACTGGTGGGCGTGGTATTGGCATTTCAGGCGCAAATATTAAAAACAACGGTGAACTTATTGATGCCTCTGGAATTCAAGATGTGCTAGAAGCTGAAACCGTACAGTATTCAGCCATTAGATCATTAAGAGCTACAAGAACTGTTACTGGTGGCGGTGGTAATACGGGCAACTATGGATCACCTGGCATCATTAACGATAATACAGGTATCGCATATATGAATACAAGTTATGCTCAAAGCTTACCAGCTCGAAATGTTTCTATTTCAACAGGTCAAATCATTGATGATGCTGTATTAGAACAAAAGTTTAATGATTTACGTAATCAATATAACGCAAACCGAGGTAACACAATTCCTATTAACGTTAATATTTGTCATGCATCATGTCATAGCTCATGTCATAGCTCACGTGGAAGAAGGTAAATTATGAAATTGATTGAAACAACAGCACCTATAGATTTAGCTGACCTTAAATTATTTTTTAGTGATAAAGAAATTTTTTACTTAGTTCATTATGAAGAATCAAAATTACAAGGGTCAAAGCTGCTTACATATCTTGGCAATTTAGAACTACCATGTGATATTGGATTCACTACACAAGAAGGCTTTGATGAGATGACTAAAGAATATCTCCATGCCAACTTTATTGTAAGTATTCCAATTCTTGAGACTAGAGTATCAGAACTCTTGCTTCAAATGAAAGGTATGACAGAACTTGTTGAAAAAGAATTTATTGACGCCAATGTAGATATTTTGAAAGTATGGGCTAAAAAGCTTGATTCACTTTCTCTTTATAATCTCTACACAATTGGATCAGAAGAGTTTAAAGATTATGTAGAATCATTCCCTGAAGATGATACCAAAGATCTAGAAGGTATTAACTTCGTAAGTCTATTAAAACATGAAGAGTTCTTTAGATTTTTTGGTAACGTTATTGAAGAGCATAAAACGTTTTATAAGTCGTACTTTAATGACTATATGTTCAAAGGGAATAACTTATACAGTTACTGGGCTAATGAAAATAATCCCATGTTTCTATTAACACACGGCATCGCTACTGGTGCAATACAGGAGAACAAAAATGCTACATCTGTTTAAGAAAGTATACGTAGCGACCGATAATATTATTGATGTAGGTTTTGATCGTGTCGTGGTATCATTTGAACACGGTCATGATACTTTAGAAGATCTTAAAAAAGTAATGGGTGGTGAACTTATTGCCTTTGCTCAAGATTGGTCAAAACTAATTGGATCCAAGAATACAGCGTTCTTAGATACAGCCGATATTTTTGATAAACTTGGAGAACATTGTGATAAGACTGGTAAGCGAGTTATTATCTACTGTGATAATAAAGCTTTATGTACTATCATGGCTCTTTGGTTCAAAACAATCTTTAAGAAAACTAATAAAGCTGCTGCTGTAGACTTACTTGAATCAATGATCTTTAAGTACAAGGTATTTAATAGAGGTCGGTTCTCAGGCAACAATGGTAATACAGATGTAGAACATGAAATCGATATTTCAGCATTCCCTAAGATTTTTGAAGGTGCACAAAAACCTTCGGCTGAAAAACGTAAAAAATTCTTAGATGAGAATAAAGGTGCTCTTAGTTTAGAGCCTGTATTGGCTACATATCTATCTTCAGGCAAAATGAAAAAAGAGCTCAAAGGTATTATTAAGATCTTAATGAAGAAAGACTTAGAAAAGTATTTGTATGAACTAAAAGAAATTTTCTTTGCTCATATTCTTACTCAAAGGTTTACTAAAGACTTAGATTTAGATAAAGTGTATGACTTTACGAACTATGACGAAGTATTAAAAGATACATCTGAGTTTCCTAGTCTTTTCTTAAATAGTAAGATCTGGAAGACACCTTATATGAATATTGCAAGCTCTGGTAAGAACATTAACTTCCATGCTATTACTAAGAAAGATATTAAATCATTTGCTAAGTTTAATAAGATTGCAGGTCAGTGCTGGAACGAAGAGTCAATTTACGAGTTTATTAAGTCAGATGTTTCAAAGCTAGACTTTATTGAATGTATTACTAGTGTTGAAATGAGTGATAAGCAACTCAATATGATCCTGGAAACCGAAGCTACATACGAACATGCAGCTGGTTCATTCTTCTCTATTGACCTAGAAACAGTTAATAGCTATTTTGTACAAGCATTACTTGATGCGTACTTAGCAAAAGATAAGAAATTTACGGATCAATATGCGATAATGTAATGAATGATATTTATGATTTGATTGAAACAAAAGTTGTTGGTTATGGTGAAATAGTAGTATGCTTATTTGAACACTGTAATCTTAAGTGTGTATTCTGTCCACAAGATCATAACAATATATTAGGAGCAAGCCGTGAGGAGATCATGGCTAAGGTAGATCCTATTATTGATTGGATTAACAACAATCCTAGAAAACAAGCGTATAAAATTCATCTAATGGGTGGAGAACTTTTTCAAGACGAATGGATTGATAAAGGTTTTCTAGACATATACGATGACTTTATGCTTTATATTGATAGCAATACAGATGCAGAAATTCATTTTAATTTTATAACTAATTTAATCTTTACAAGATATACAGAAGTAATGTATTTTCTTGCTCAAAATGATCTGAATTTTTCTATTAGCTATGACCCAGCCGGAAGATTTAGTAAAGCTGATCTAGAAATATTTGAACGTAATTTAAGATATTTTCAAGATCGCATTACAATGGTTTCCCTTGTTGCAACTAAACAAAATATAGACCGTATAGTAGCTGGTGATTATCTTTTTGATGCATTGTATCAAAACTATACATGTGACTTTGATCATTTTCTTCCATCAGTTGCTACTTCAAGAGTATTGATGCCAAGTGAAAGAGATCTATTTGAATTTTATAAAGTATTAGTAGAAAAGTATCCTAAGTGTTTAAACGTGGATCACTTTGTAAATGATAAACCAGCAAATAAAATGATATGTACTCGAGGCAACTCTTTTACTATTATGCCTGATGGTGCTAAACCACAGGGATGTTCTGGTTCTGTATTTCTAAAAGAAGCACAGACTAAAGAACTTGGTGGTCCTACTATTGTTGAGAACTTTCTAGACAAGTACAATTGTTTTGAATGTGAATATTTTCAGCGTTGTCCATTATCATGTTTTATTAAAGAAGACTATAAACATATAGAACAAGACATGGACGAATGCGTATTTAAGGCGACGTTTAGACATGCAGATAGCATTCGTTAATCCACCTCATGCTGATTGGTCTTTGGCCAACAATATGACATACCTTATAGTACAAAGTTACTATAGCCGGTTTGGCAAATATGCTGATCAGGTTAACTGGATTCCTGCGCCTTACAAATGGAATGAGTATGAATCCTTTGACGAAGTTATTGAAGAAATTATAGATGCTGATATTATTATGTTTAGTTCTTATGCTTGGAACTATACTATTATTGATGGACTATCAAAGCAAATTAAAGAAGACTATCCTGAAAAAGTACTCGTACTTGGTGGTCCGCATATTGGTACCAATGAGCCAGAACTCTTAGAAGCTAGACCACAATACGATTTTATTTGTCAGCCAACTAAACCTGGTGAACCTTTTATGCAGGACCTTATTGATAATTATATTGAAGGCACATTAGAACCAGATAAGATTGCATGGGAACTTAGATCTATTGGCGGTAGAGTACATGATTTAGCAAAAGAAGACTATTCAGTATATGAGGACCATATTGATTATCTTACTGAAACAGTACAA
>Ga0213867_1001085_pt1 | contig 12116 bp, 17 predicted proteins | sample PICome_12_FD_160120 | JGI IMG/M metagenome (GOLD analysis project Ga0213867, IMG submission 160120) | Coastal seawater microbial communities near Pivers Island, North Carolina, United States - PICO540 | ecosystem: Environmental > Aquatic > Marine > Coastal | place: USA: North Carolina... | reverse complement strand
GCAGTAACACCAGGAAATGGTATTGCTGGTCGTACTAGAATCATTAACCTTAATAAAACAAATATGACTCAAGCAGAATTAGATGCTGCTTTAGAATATTTGGCTGCAGGTGATGTTGCTGGTACTAACGATGCACACACAATCGCAGGTGTACAACCTTTAACTGAGTCAGGTGTATTCACAAGTGGAACTACTGATGACGTACAAGTTGCTATCCAAGGAACAGGCGCATTTACTGCTGCTTCAAACTTTGGTATTGGTACAACTGGCGTAACAAGTTCATTACTTGCTGAATTCTCAGGAATTTCTGGCTAATAGTAAGTTTTAACTTTACTAAAAAGGAAAGGGTGTCAATTCGTTGGCACCCTTTTTTTATGACTGGTAAATATCATGTATGGCACGTTATAAAATTAAAACTACTGTTGATATTACACGGTCTAATCCTGACAGAGGAGACCCTGATCAGGTACGTCAAGCACAGCAAAATAATTTTAACACACTGATACAAGCCATAGGCATGCGAGCCAATATAGAATGGATACATAACCCTTCACGTTCAATGCTAGAGTCACAAGGCAAAATTGCTTACTGGCTTTGGGAGTTTGAAGTTGATCAAGCAGATGTGTTTTTATCTAATGGCGATCCTGTTGCGTTATTAAAACAAGATCTACAAGGTGTACCTATATTAAAGAATCTTACAGAAACAGAAACTTTTTCTAAAGCCTGTTTTATTCCCGATAAAAACATATGGATTGAAAAAATTTGATTATATACTGGCAGTATAATCTTCCATCAACTTATAGTAAATATTAACATGAACAGATTATATTACAATATCATCATGTTAAGCACTATCTTTTTTATGGTGTTTGGCTTCCTACTATCATTGTATGGATTACACATCGAAGCACATAATATAGTTTATGTGGGCGTAAGCATTATGGCAGGTGTGTGTGCTGTATGGTGGTTTTGGGTTATGTTTGTAATTAAGGATATGTTTGATAGAGTTGAAAAGGCAGCAGACAAAATGATTGAGGTAAAAGAAGAATTAGGCGGTATAAAAGGGCTTATTAGAAAACTGTTTCAACGCAACGATGATAAATAAACATATAGGCAATTACATTTAGGCTATCTTAAAAACACATTAGGCCAACTAACAAGTTTACTAATTGTCCCTAGAGTGGGGATATTGTTTTGGAGAACAAGAGATGGCAAAAAGCCAGACTACAGCATTAGAAAGAGAAAGTTTAGAAGCACACGTTGACCTGTGCGCTCTTCGCTATGAACAGTTAGATACACGTATGACTAACTTAGAAACAAAAGTTAATCATATCCATAAAGACATTACAGAAGGACAAAAAGGATTAACAAGAGTTATTGTTGGTACAACAGGCACTGTAATTGCAGCAGTTCTTTCGGTAGTTGTTACTATTATGCTCAAGATGTAAGCATCACATTTATAGATTGTTTAAATACTGGCCTAAGGGCCTTTTTTTATGAATGAAGTATCAAAACGTTTCGAACAACTAGTCAACTCTGTCTATAAGAAGTTTATAGATAACGGAGTACATTTGCCAGTTAAAACAGCAGAAGGAATTCTGGTAGGAAATGTATTGATAAAAAGTGATGGCCCATTAAAAGATATAGTAGTAAACGGAGTAGTAAAGTTTAACGAAATATCACTCAATTGTGTTGCAATTAAAATAGCAAATAATCTAGCAAGTGGCAAAGATGAAAATATTACCAATAAATTGTTTGAAATTGATAGAGAATACAGCAAATATTTTATAGACAGTAAATTTCATTTAGATAATTACCATAAAGCGGTAAATAACAACAACGAAGCAAGAGCAGAGATTTTGTGGACAAGATACGATTTAGCCAAAGAAAAAGCACTAGATGCTAAGTCGAGAGCAGAATATTTGACAGGCTTTTGAATAAATATATTATAACATCTGGGAAGAGGACAATGAAAACACAAGACCTATTTAAAACTAAAGCAGAAAAGGTGAATGAATCAATTCACAAGGCTTTCGGCAAGAAAATTGACTTTTCTACGTTTGATGCTGCTAAATTGGAAGATGCACGTAACAAACTTAGAACACAGTTACATCAAGCAAGAAGCACATCAGAGTTTAATGAAAACTTAGAAAGTGATACATATCATGAAGCACAATGGATGCTTGATGCAATTAATAAAGAACTTGAAGAAAGAGAAGATGTTGCTATTAAGGGTCTTGAGATAGCAGAAGAAACACCAGATAACTCCGGAGAAGAAATGGAAACTAAAGTAACAGAAGGTGAAATCCAACAAGCCAGTGCTATTGTTACAGCAAAAACTATGGTAGATAGATTGAGCCGTTTCATTGAAGAGATTTCTTCAATGGAAAATGAAACATTATTACAATTAGGCGATTCAATTAGAGATGAAATTGGGCAAGCAGAATCAAAGACATTCATCGAATCAAGTGCTCCAGCAATTCAAGCAGCACTAGAAAATTTGAAAACTACACGTGAAACACTATCAAGTGCAGTTGGCGTACTAGCAGGCGAAGAAACTTCAAGCGATATGCTTGGTGCTGAACCTGAAGAAGGCGGAGCAACTGATATGGCTGAACCAGCAGCAGACGCAGCAGCAGACGCAGCAGCACCAGCAGAAGCACCAGCAGATGATTTTGCAACAGCAGAACCAGCAGCAGGCGGAATGGAAACAGCCGGTAGAGAAGCACGCGAATCAATTAATTACGAGTCTCGTTTATTAAAAACACTGGCAGGTTAATATGAAACTGTCGGAGTTCTATTTAGACAGAGAACTTACTGATGCCCTTCCTCCAGCAGGAATGGCTCCAGCAACACCTCCTCCTACAGTCCCTGGGCAGACACAAAATGTTGCTACTGATCCACAAGCACAAGCCAAGATGATGGCACAACAGGCTGTTGATATGCAAAACAAAAAGAAGGAATTGCAAGATCAAATTAAAGCCAAGCAACAAGAAATCATGGACTTACAAAAACAACTAGCGAGCATCAAGTAATGAGATTTGTAGAATTTTCTCCTAACATGATGGTTGATAGATATGTCATTGTATTAAAAAATCTTATAGGCAGAGCATCTGCTAAGAAAGTACCTGCTAAGATGAATTGGGCAGGACTTAATAGAATATTAAAATCAAACGATGCATCACTAATGGCAGACTATGAAATGTTCAAAGCGATGTATGATACTTCACCAGCAATCCAAAACCTAGTTAAGAACTTTAACGCAGATGGAATTGAACTGAATGTTCCCGGAGCACAAGATGATGAGACTCCAGCAGACGGAGCAACAGATGCACAAGCAGCAGTAGATGCTACAGCGGCAAGTGCAGCACCACAGCAGTTGGCGCAACAGTAATATCACTCTTAACATTTTAACTTTCAGCGTATAATATATACAGTTATGAATAGTAATTTAAAATTCTTGGGAATACAAATGGACTGCACTTCTGACACTGTTAGAAATGCCAATCATATTGCTAAGTCTCTTTATGATAATCCTGAGTGTGATTATGCAATCACTCCAGAATGTGCGCTGAGTGGGTATGGAGAAAATTGTGCGAATGAGTCAAGCGATGAAGCATTAGAGATTGTGCTAAATGCATCGCGAGAAACACAAACAGGTTTATTCCTAGGCACAATGGCAAAAGGAGAAGACTTGTATAACGATTGTTTAATTATTAACAACCAAGGAACGATTGTAAATCATCAACCAAAAAGTCAAATTATACCTTACGATACACAGTTAGGATGTAAACCTGCGCCAACTACCGATCCTATTCAACTTCCTAATCATCCTGGTATCTCTGCCGGTGTTATGGTATGCAATGATTTCTGGGGAGGCCCACTCGGAGGAATGACTTGTATTCCACAACAGTATTGTAAAGACGGCAGCGTCAATATACTAATACACTGTACTAATGGTGCTCGTGGCAATGGTGAGTTGATTGATCAGATTAATTGGGATTGGCACACTGCTTGGTTACAACAGATAAGCAGTATCTTTAGGATTGTGGTTATTAGTGTTGACAACAGTTGCCATATGAAAGGAGAGCCTTATAATGGAAGAACTTCATCTCCAAGCGGATGTTGGGTTGCAGGTGAAAAGATTGCAGGCGTTCCTGAAATCGGACAGCACAACTTCACAGTTACGTTACCAATGGAAAAAATGCATCCTTGGGGTAATGCATTGCAAAATCATACTTGACAAACAAACAAAATGATAGTACTATATACAGTATGACTCATGAACCCAAAGCCGATTTAATGCCACTCTTCTCTCAGCCAGTCTGTGTTACAGAACTGCCAATTACAGAAGAAGTAGCAAAACACATAAGAAACTTAGAGTATTATGAAATGGAGTCAAGCGTTGGCTGGCTCTCGGAAGATACTCTAGTATTAGATAATCCTGTTATGGCTGATTTAAAATCCAATATAGTAAAAATTGTTCAAGGTTATGCACATGCTATGTTACAAATACAGGACGACATAGACTTTTACATAACCAACAGTTGGGTAACAGTACACAAACAGGGTGATTTTGCACCTGCACATAATCACGATAACAGTTTAATATCTGGAACTTGTTATGTAAATATTCCAGACGACGATGAAAGTATGTTTGAAATATATGCTCCGCAGGCACATAACCTTTTTGGTTTCTTAAAACCAAAATACAAACAATGGAATATTTTTAACAGCAAAAATTGGTCAGCAAAACCAAATACAGGAACAACAATCCTTTTTCCTTCCTACTTAGAACATGGAACTACTCCTATGACATCTAACACAGACAAGCGTTACTGTTTGGCATTTAATGTGTTTGCACACGGAGATTTTCATGATTCATGGATGAAAGATAAAGCACCAATCAATAGGTTAGTACTATAATATGTCACAGACTTTAACACCACCACCGTTCGTAGAAAGATATCAGTATAACGAGCTGAAACAAATTAATGATAAAGTTACACGTAAACGTGTATACCTAACACCAGACGGTGAAAAACTTCCAAGTGTTACAACTATTCTTAGTAGCACAAAAGATATGACTCATCTAAATGAATGGCGCAAGCGTGTTGGTGAAGAAAATGCTAGACGCATTACTACAGAAGCCGCTGGTATAGGTACAGCAATGCACGGTAACTTAGAAAGGTTCTTAGTTGGCATGCAAAGACAACCAGGTAATAATCCTGTGCATGTACAAGCAAACAAGATGGCAGATGTAATCATCAAAAACGGGCTTAAAGACGTAGATGAAGTATGGGCTATGGAACAAAGTTTATATTTTCCAGGACTATATTCAGGTACAACAGACTTATGTGGTGTTTATAAGGGCAAGCCTGCTATTATGGACCACAAACAAACTAATAAGCCTAAGAAAGCAGAGTGGGTTGAAGATTACTATTTGCAACTTGTAGCATATGCAATGGCACATAATGAAGTATATGGCACAGATATTAAGTCTGGCGTTATTTTTATGTGTAGCAGAGACCTACAATACCAGCAATTTGAGGTAACAGAGAACACTTTTTCAAAGTACCAGGATATGTGGCTTAGTAAAGTAGAAGAGTATTACAACTCAGTCTGATAAATACTAATAACAATTTAGGAGTTAGTAAGTGGCTGTTGTTCAAATAAGCAAAATCCAGATCCGCAGAGGTCAAAAAAATTCAAGCAGTGGTGTTCCGCAGTTAAGTTCTGCTGAACTTGCATGGGCAGTAGATACACAAGAACTATACATTGGTAACGGTTCAGTGCAAGAAGGTGCTCCATACGTAGGTAATACTAAAGTAATTACCGAGCATGATAACATACTTGAGCTTGCTAATAGTTACAGATTTTCGTCAGACGATCCTTCCATTACATTATCACAACCAAGAACACTATTAGGTAAGGTAGACGAAATAGAAGTATCTGTAATAGATTATGGTGCAGTGCCAGATGGTAGTACATCTGCTAATGAAGCATTTCAAAATGCATTTACAGAATTATTTAGAAACACAGACAATACATATAAAAAAGTTTTAAAAGTACCTAACGGAGAATACTTATTTACTGCTGACTTAGAAGTACCGAGTAATGTAATATTACGCGGAGAAACACAGTCAGGCGCAAAACTTAAGATTGATCAAACTAACATAAGGTTTATTACTTCTGAAGGCACAGGACTTATAAGTTTTACAAGTAGTGATAGACCAGAAAATATTTTAATTGAAAATTTAACTATTGAAAGATCGAGCGGACAAACTGTTATATCAGGTTTGAAAAATTCAACTTTCAAAAATGTTACTTGGAAAGGTGAATACTTATTAAGTACACCATCATCAAGCATTAACTTATCTACAATAGATAGTGCAGTGTTTTGGACAAACTCAACAGCAGGTATTAAAGTTGACGATATTAAATTTAAAGACTGTGTATTTGAAAGCAATGCTTTAAGCGTCAAGTGTAGTCAAACAATTGCAACTGATACAAAAGTTGATTTCCATGATTGTAAATTCTTTATTAATGATACATCAATCAATGTAATTGGTGTTAGTGGACAAGCAAACAATTGGCAAATTAAAGACTGTGAATTCCAAGAAGTAAGCAGATATGTGTTTACAAGTAACTGGGGTTCAGGAACTAAGTTTACAGGATCTACATTTACAAACTGTGGTAACAGCACTAACACAGCAGCCAATCCTGTTTGGCCAATGATATCGTTTGGTGAAAGCACTGACAACATTGTGCAGAATTGTTTTTCTAACAGACAACAAAATGCAGGTATTGTAAGTTCAGAAACAATCACAGGTATAGCAGAGGTTGTAAATTCAGACTTTACACAAATTGCAAACAGAAACAGTTCTGAAATATTCTTATCAAACAGTTTTAGACCAGTAGCGGTCTTTGGCGCATTAAACAATTTTATATCTTTAAACTACATTTTAAGATTAGGTGTTCATATAAGATACGGAAAACTAGTTATAACAGTCGGCGACGGTTTACAGAAGATTAGTTTCACAGATAAGTATCAGTATTCAGACTTAGGAACAACTTCTGAGGGTGGCAAAATTATGAGCAACTTTCAGTTTGATGTAGAACTAAGAGACAACGACACAGACAGTGGCGTAGAAACAATTGTATTGTACTATAAAAATCCTTTGACAACAGGTGCTACAGGCAATATATCTTTTGATGTTTCCTACGGTGTATAATTTAACGCTTTTGAACGCTTTTTCTATTGCGTTCTTGAACACTTTCTGTTATAATTAAAACTAATTAAAGCACATGAAGAAAGAGGTATCTTCATTTGTTCTGTAATATGGGTGGGTAAAACCAATCCTGATAAATACCCTTATACAAATAATTAAGGAATAGAGGCAAGGTAAAAGATGACAAAAGAGATTTACATCACGAAGCGTTCCGGCTCAAAGGAAAAGTTAGATTTAGATAAAATGCATTTTGTAGTCGAGGAGGCGTGTAAAGGTCTTTCTGGTGTAAGTGCAAGTCAAATTGAAATGAATGCTGATCTACAGTTTTATGACGGCATGACAACAGACGAAATTCAAAATATATTAGTAAGAAGTGCTAATGATCTTATATCATTAGAAGCACCTAACTATCAATACGCAGCAGCAAGATTGTTGTTGTATACATTACAGAAACAAGTGTACGGAAGATATGAACACAAGTCGTTAACAGAAATTATTGATGAAAATATCAAACGTGGTGTATATGATTCTGCTGTTAAAGAAAAATATACTGAAACAGAACTTAAAAAATTAAACACATATATCAAACATGATCGTAACGAAGAATTTACATACGCTGGATTACGTCAAGTTGTAGATAAGTACTTGTGTCAGGATAGAAGCAACGGCGATATTTTTGAAACGCCACAGCATATGTACATGATGATTGCTGCAACATTATTTGCTGAATATCCTAAGGAGACACGATTATCATACGTCAAAAAATATTACGATGCGACCAGTCTTTTTAAAATCAACATACCAACACCTGTCATGGCAGGAGTGCGTACTCCTATTCGTCAGTTTGCCAGTTGTGTTCTTGTTGATGTGGATGATACTCTTCCTAGCATCTTTAGCTCTAATAGCGCAATCGGTTACTACATTGCTCAAAGGGCAGGAATTGGGATTAACTCCGGAAGAACAAGAGCAATCAATTCAAAGATACGAGGTGGAGAAGTAGCCCATACAGGCGTTGTCCCATTCTTAAAAGTTTATGAAAGCACAGTAAGAAGTTGTACACAGAATGGTGTACGTGGTGGTAGTGCAACTACTCACTTTCCTATTTGGCATTTAGAGATTGAAGACATTCTTGTACTAAAAAACAATAAAGGTACAGAAGACAATCGTGTACGTAAGTTAGACTATTCAATTCAAATTAATAAAGTATTTTACGAAAGGCTATTGGCTGATAAAGACATAACTCTTTTCTCGCCACATGATGTACCAGAAGTATATGATGCATTCTACTCGGGAGATAACGACAAGTTTCAAGAATTATACGAAGCAGCAGAGAGAAAAACATCTCTTAGAAAGAAAAAAATTAAAGCAAGAGATCTTTTCGGAGACTTGCTAAAAGAACGTGCTGAAACAGGACGTATCTATATTATGAATGTTGACCACGCTAATTCACATAGTTCTTTTAAAGATCCAATCTTTATGAGTAACTTGTGTCAAGAGATTACACTACCAACTAAGCCTATTCAACACATTGATGATGAAGAAGGTGAAATTGCTCTTTGTATCCTTTCTGCTATTAACATAGGATTAATTAACCAACTCGAAGAATTAGAAAACTTATGTGATCTTGCAGTAAGAGCATTAGAAGAAATTATTGACTATCAAGGTTATCCTGTTAAGGCAGCAGAGATTAGTACTAAAGCAAGACGTAGTCTAGGTATTGGTTATATTGGACTTGCACACTATCTTGCTAGACACAAAGTAAAATATAGCGACAAAGAAGCGTGGAAACTAGTACACGAACTTTCAGAAGCATTCCAATACTATCTACTTGTTGCAAGTAACGAACTTGCTAAAGAGCGTGGTGCTTGTAAATACTTCAGCCGTACTAAATACGCTGACGGTATATTACCCATCGACACATACAAGAAAGATGTTGACGATGTAATTAAGGCGAAGTTACAGTATGATTGGTCTGATCTTAGGAAGGACATTAAACAGCACGGCTTACGGCACAGCACATTGTCCGCACAGATGCCTTCGGAGAGCAGTTCCGTTGTGTCTAATGCAACAAACGGAATCGAGCCTCCAAGAGCTTTCTTGTCCATTAAGAAAAGCAAGAAAGGGCCTCTTAAACAAGTTGTTCCGCAGTATCATACGCTAAAGAATTTTTATACTTTGCTTTGGGATATGCCAAGCAACGAAGGTTATATCAATATTGTTGCTGCTATGCAAAAGTTTTACGATCAAGCAATTAGCGGTAACTGGAGTTATAACCCAACACACTTTGAAAACAACGAAGTACCGTTAAGTGTTATGATGAAAGATATGTTAACAACCTACAAGATGGGTTGGAAGACTAGTTACTATCAAAACACTTATGACTTTAAAGGTGATGATGAAAACGTTCAACCTGCTGGTTTGGAAGAAACCGTAGTTGACACACAAATAAATGGTGCTACAATGAACGGCACTATGAACGGCCATAACGGCAACGTTAACGGCTATGTAAACGGCAAAGAAACTATTACGGCAGATGTCGATGATGGTGAAGAATGCGAAGCATGTAACATATAATAGTGTATGACAAAAAAGAGAGAGAGACAGACATTGGCTAAAACAGTATTCAACAAAAATAAAGTAGACTTCACTAAGGAGTTTATGTTCTTTGGAGAGGTCGGTAATACACAACGTTATGATGTATTCCGCTATCCGGAGTACGACAAACTTAATCAAACTATGTTAGGTTACTTCTGGCGTCCTGAAGAAGTCTCACTACAGAAAGACAGAGCAGACTATCAAGACTTTCGTGAAGAAGAAAAACATATTTTTACAAGCAACTTGAAGTATCAAACACTATTAGATAGTGTACAAGGACGTGGACCTTGTCTTGCGTTCTTACCATACTGTTCTAATCCTGAATTAGAAAGTTGTATTGTGGCTTGGGACTTCCAAGAAACAATTCACTCACGTAGTTATACGCACATTGTGAAAAATGTATATGCAAACCCAAGTGAAGTATTTGATACTATCCTAGAAGATAAAGAAATTCTTGCTAGAGCAGAAAGTGTTACTAAAGAGTACGACAAGTTTAATGAAATTGCAGACAATTGGTTCCATCACAAGAAGGGCAATATGTATGAAGTCAAGAAGCAATTATATAAAGCAATGATGACTGTAAACATTTTAGAAGGTTTACGTTTTTATGTATCATTTGCTTGTACGTTTGCTTTTGGCGAACTAAAGAAAATGGAAGGGTCTGCTAAGATTATTTCATTAATTGCACGTGATGAAGCAACGCACCTTAACCTTAGTACACACATTCTAAAGCATTGGATGAAAGGTGATGACGATCCAGACTTTGTTAAGATTGCAAAAGAGTGCGAAGAAGAAGTTTATGAAATGTGGCGTGAGTGTGTTGAAGAAGAAAAACGTTGGGCAGATTATCTTTTTGCAAAAGGATCAATTGTAGGACTTAATGCCAATCTATTACATGCATACGTAGAGTTCATTGCTAATAAGAGATTAAAAGCACTAGGACTAAAAACAATCTACGATCGTCCAGTAAACACTAATCCGCTACCGTGGACACAACATTGGCTATCTAGCTCAGGCTTGCAAGTTGCTCCACAAGAAACAGAAGTAGAAAGTTACATTGTTGGTGGCGTAAAACAAGATGTCGAAAAAGATACCTTCAAAGGTTTCGAACTTTAGATAAGTATTAGTATGTTCAAAGCTCAATTTAAAAAACATTCACCATACGAATCTTGGGTAACAATTGGATCATACGGTTCAGAAGCACAGGCTATCTCTGCTGCTTTGGGAAAGAAAAGACAAAATGTTATTATGGTAAGAGTTACTGATAAAAAAGGCGCAGTAATTTATTCTGGTTAACTTATGAGATATTATCTTCTACAGTTGATAGATTGGAAAATTGCACTTCTGCACAAATTCAGATTATTTGTATCAGGCGAATCTAAATACATATATACAGATAAGCAACAACAACAATTTTTAAAGAAATGGATGATGAAAGAATGATTGAGATATATGGAAAACCAAGTTGTCCTTTTTGTGTAAAGGCAGTGAACTTATGCAAAACACGTCAACTCGAACACACATACAAATCACTAGGAACAGATTACTCAAGAGAAGAATTACTTGAATGGTTCCCGGGTGCAAGAACAGTACCGCAAATTAAAATTAATGGTAAAACAATTGGCGGATATAATGAATTTGAAAAGTATCTAGATGACACAGGATACAACGGAACAGGACACACTATATGATAATTGAAACACCTTACAAAGTAGGAGACACAGTCTCTATTAAACTTACATCAGGCGAGGAAGTTGTCGCAAGATACAAAGAAGATAAAAACAGTGCTATGGTATTGTCTAAACCTTTAATGGTTACAGCAACACAAAAAGGCTTAGGTCTAGCACCATTTATGTTTACTATTGGACCTGACGCTACAGTGTCAATAGATAATAGCAAAGTAGTTTGTGTTGTAAAAACACAAGACGAAATGAGTAAACAGTATATTCAAAGCACAACAGGAATAGCAACATAGATGCCAGGAGTAGTAAGAGTAGGACAGGACGTACACATAGGACATGCAAGTCCTACACCGAGTCCTTTCCATCAAACTTCTTATGCAGTTGGAAGTCCTAATGTTTTTACTAATAACAGTTCAACAGTAAGACTAGGTGATACTACAGCATGTGGTGACCCTGCAGTAGGTGCTTCACCAAATGTATTTGCTAACAGTATTGCTGTCCATAGATTAGGAGATGCAACTGCTGGACATGGTAGTTGGGTTCCAAATGCAGCAGCCACAGCAAGTGGCAATGTTATAGCAAACGGGTAATGCTATGCCAAAGTATA
>Ga0213867_1001083_pt1 | contig 12126 bp, 10 predicted proteins | sample PICome_12_FD_160120 | JGI IMG/M metagenome (GOLD analysis project Ga0213867, IMG submission 160120) | Coastal seawater microbial communities near Pivers Island, North Carolina, United States - PICO540 | ecosystem: Environmental > Aquatic > Marine > Coastal | place: USA: North Carolina... | reverse complement strand
AAAAAATAAAAGCATACAGTTCAAAAAAAAAACTACCTACAGCTCTACCTAATACGTCGACATACGGCAGACATAGAGTAACGTACGAATGTAAAAAGCACATTTATGTATGTATGTATGTGTGTGTGTACATACATACACCCAAGTACGAGTACGAGTAATAGTACATAGTACTAGTCGTACCGTCGTACCGTCGTACCGTACGAAAATACATACCGATATGAAAAAATTAGTATGTTGACGAAATACTGACAGAATAGTCAACAGTTACGAGTTACGAGTGGGCAACACCGTCCTATTTTGTGGAAATACAGTATTAACCATTAACAACATAGAGTATACAGGTGAAAAAGAGGACCCCTCGCAAAACAAATAGTGGTACAGAGTTTTGAGCAAACAAGTTGCTGCCGTCGTGACGAGTGCATTGGAAAGTTTCTCTGCAACAAATTAGACAGACTCGTACGAGTGCCGGTATTTATATTGAAGGCTCGTAGGTGCATTGTATCCATCGTCAAACAATTAACACAAGTAGATTCCTAGCTACTTTTTGATCAGATTGGGTGTGCCCTAGCTTTAGTTGAAGGATTTTATATATACAGTCAGCACTCTTAACATTTGCAAGGACTTCTTGAAAGAAAATCGGTAGAAGCAAAATCGTTTCAGTATTTTCGCGGAAAGAAACGACACGCATACAACCCTTTTGTAAAATATAAAGTTAGAGTCAAGAGCAATAAAAGGTTACAGTCAATATGGCAGACTTAATGGCATCACTGCTAGTTGGGGAAACTACGGACCAATCCAGTGAAGCACCTTCGTCCTCAAAAACGCCCATATCTGATGCGACAATGAATGAAACGACGACGGCATCGTCCATTAAGAGGATGATTCCAACCTTAGAGAGTATTTGCTTGCAGGTAATTGCAAATAATTTTGAAAGATATCCGGTTGAATCTTTTGCTTTACTGGCTCCACATGAATTTACAACGATTGTTAGAAAAAGGTATGAGAATTCGGCGCCGAAAAATAAATGTAAGAAGATTGGATTGTCGGTCGAAGATAGAACTGGATTTTTGATTCTGGACAAGTCTTGTGGAAGATTATCGCCATGTATCTCAGCAAAGGCTATGAGTGAGATACAGAATGCACCATGTAATGTTCACTTATTCGATCTACCCGAGGTGGACGAACTGGTCTGGAGAGATTGTGTAAACTTGCGATTCAAGGTTGTGGGTCCAAGTCGTCCACCAGCTTTGAGGTAAGTAACCTCATTGTACGTTTATCAAATTAACATATCTAATTGTTCGTATCTTAAGACTACCTTTTCCCATCGTTAAGAGTGAATTGAGTACAATAGCAATGTGGCTTTTGAAGTCAATTGGGGAGATAGAGGCAAAATTCAGCAAGCCTTCGTTCAGGAATGAAATAAATAGAATTTTAAAGATTCTTAGCGATACTCCGATGACGATTTCGGTAGGTATTTTATTGATAATGATATCACACTGACGATGGACATTCTCAACAATGATTTTCATACTTTCTTAGTTACTGAGCGAAACTCAAATTGGTCGCGGGGTTAAAAAGTTTGTTAAAGGTTTGAAAGAATCCAAATCTTTGATTGCTTCACCAACTGATGCATTTTCACAAAATTTATCTAAAGCAATTGATGAGTTCAATCAAATCCTTGCTTCATTCAAAGTTGTTGCTTCGAATGCAGGCGTTAAGATGTCAAAGTATAATGATAATCCACATCGTAATGATGACGAATATATTGTTGGTAAAAGACGAAACACAACAGATGAAAGGCATAAAGAAGACTTGAGAATTATGGAATCAATTCTGACGTGGAGAGCTCTATACGATGCTCTTAATGATAGGGAAAGAAGTATTCGTTGTACTCATGGCAAAAAGATGATCGAACGTAGGGATGGGTTGTCAGGTAAGCGTCTGGCAGTGAAAGAAGTTCGAGTTCGAGGAACTTCCATATCCAAGAAGGCTTCGTGTGCAATGAGATCTGGAATCGTAAAAGAATCGTCGGTGGGCAACTCAAAAATGAGTGAGTTAAGGAAACAAGTGGCGGGATCCTGGAGTGCAAGAAATGCAGTCATGGGTACCGCTAATAAAATTAGCAGTGTGAGAAAAAAGATTACGAGTGATTCCAAACGATCTTTTGCATTTCAAGTGGCAAACGCTAATCCCAAAGGTAAAAGTGCTCTTAAAAGAAATTTGAAAAAGGATGAAATTAATCTCGGAGGTGGTAAAAGAATGAGACTCCCATCGAATAAAGCAAGCGATGTCTTTTCTCGCGAAAAACACCGCAAGTTACTCAACCAGAAATTTCGTTTGAAGAAATAATACTTTACGTGAACATGAGTACGTCTTCATGTACATAGCTCGTATTAAAATCAAAATAGACGACTCAGCTCGTTTATTTTTGCTGTCAAAGTTCGCCCCAGAATGCATCAAAGTAAAATGCTTGTAAATTTGGAGTGATATGATACAATGTATATTATTCATACAAATGCATATTATGGCGTAATACAATGTACATTATGTATAACCAAGTGAATGGAACTCACATGAATTCTTGTTGACAAATAGTTGAAGTTGAACGTAGACTGACATCAATAATTACTATAATGCTCAACGTCTAGTGAGAAGTTTCAAATTTATTTATTAAACAAATTATGTCCTCTTTGACACTTCATATACGAATGAGGAATTCTTTCGCATTTCAATAGCCTGGAAGCTATTTCTAGTACAAAGGCTAACCAGCATAGGTCGTTTTAACATATATACCGGTATATATACAATATTATCGTCTTTGTAGCGGTTCGAGCTAAAAATCGTTTTATCTACACATTTCATACACGTCTTTATTCATTCCTGGAAAAGGTATGAGCTGGAGTCTGGTTCAAAGGTAGGGCATCGAGCCGGTAGAAAATTCAGGTCATCGTGCGCAAAGAGGATCGGAAAGAAACATCAAAATTCTTAAATTCAACCTTTCATCTTCTCAATGTTAGAGCTCACGCTGAACTGTAAACGCCTCCTAAATTATTACTTTCATATTTTGCCTCTCGCTCACAACATTAGATCAAAAGAGAAGACTCATCCAAAAACCCATCATGATCATTATCTTCGTAAGAATCTGTCGTACTCATTTTAGATAAACTATTCCTTTGCTTTTCGATCTCATTTCTTACACTCAATATATTCTTACTTCGTCGTCTAGTTCTGAATGAACTTGCACTACGCTGATTGCTAGAGTCATCTTCTCTATCTAACAACTCACCACCCAAGCTGTTTAAGTACGAAATTCCTTTAAAATTTGATTTACGTATCCCTTTTGATCCGATCTCACATCTCGATGTCTTTTTTCCTTTAGAAACTTTAGATGTGTCCATATCCCTCATTATGTTGTTTCGATTTTCAATTCTAGGCCTCTCCCTCAAACTGTCAGCATCTCGCCGTTCGGACAAGGGTTTACTCTTCCTCTGCAATATTTTAGCTATCTTCTTCTTTAGTAACTCATTCTCTGCCTCCAATTTCCCTATTTTTGACGACGCAGTGACCATACTGGATTTCGTTTTGTCTTGAATCTTGGCGATTTCCTCCTCTTTTTCTTCGTATGCACTTGCAAGAATTATCATTTTTGCAAAAGTATCTTCCACTTTCCTTTCTAATAAAAGCTTTGCTTTGGAAATAGAATCAAGCTCTATTTCTTTACGAGAAATATCTCGATTTAGATCGTTAAGAGCAGTCTCATCTTCTAATATTTTTGTTTTCATTAATGTTTTCGATTCTTCCTCGAATTTACATTTTTGTTCTAGTTCATTATTCTTCGATTCCAATCGTTGAACAGCATTTTGGGCATGCAACAAAGACGTTTGTTTCGACTCGATTTCTTCTTCCAATTTGTTTCTAGTATGATTGAACCGATCAGTTCTACTAGCTAAATCCTCTTCCAAGGACTTTCGAGCACATTCTTCTTCTTCCAACGCTTTTTGTAGTTGATTTTGCTTACATTCGCTTTCACTATAACGTTGTAAACTATTTTCGAGCTCTTTCTGGATTTGTAGTAGTTCTTCTTTAGTCCTAGACAACTCGCTCTTGGTACACTCATTTTGATGTTTCAAATCCCTGAGGACATCAAGATTCTCGGACTTAACTTTTCGTGCTGCTCTACTGATTTCCACCTGCTTTTCTTCGACAGCACGTCGACCTATGAGCCTAAGAGATATTATTTGATTTTGCAACGTCTGCACTTTTGATTCGTATTCCCTGACTTTCGATGAAATTTCAAGCCCCCAATCAATTTGCTTCTTGTTGTAACAAAATAAGTTTTCGATAAATGAGTCGTCATGACTTATCTTCATAACATCATAGGCACGTCGAGTAATATCAAAGGAAATACCGTTATTGACCGAAAATGAAATGAGCGATTGCAAATTAAAACCCCCAGTTACACTTTCGTTCAAATTATTTTCTAATGCAGCGAACAAGTTTTGTTTCAAAACATCTTGCTTGCATGTCATCGATCTTGTATGATAATTTTCAGAGTCAATATGGTTTACAATAGAGAGCATAAATCTTGCGATAGACAATTTTGCGATTATACCAAGATTCGTTCGAGCATTAATTTGGCTTGGCAAAGATAACAATTTAGTAGAGAAGTGTGATGTTAAGATTTTGCAGCTGGATATTATCGTGTCATCAGTGACACTTTCTAAGAACTTCTTGACGATTTCGTCGTCACACTCGCAAAGTGCAACCATCAAATCAAGAACGGAACAACATCGGGTAGCACATCGACAACAAACGAACTCCTTTTCAATCAATATTGAATCATCTATTGACTTTTCGATCTCATTAATAGTGACATTATTTTCCATCTGTTTTGCCAAAATATCATTTCTAGTATACCCTACACAAAAGTTGATTATATATTTCAGCATTGATTCTAGATTGACATGATTCGTGTTTCCCAATATGGAACGCCGCAAGTTGAAGGTTGTGCCACAAATTTCATGCTGTAAGAGATTTTGAAACAGAGTAGATGATGCAAAAGAAATGCTGGATTGAAACTTCATCAGCATAATTTACAATGAGAACATGAAAACACTTCAAATTTCTTCTTATTTCGAAACTTACATTATTAACGAAGTAGGTTAAAGCCAGAACAAGATAATGATCGCTTTTGGATTGATGATTGTACAGGGTATTAATTACTTTGGCAAAACATTTCCTTGTTTTAAAACGATAATGGAAATGTAAAATCAGAGTGTTTTCCAATACTGCAGCAAGATAGAATGATTGCTTTGCTAGATCTTCAAAGCTACTTGATATAATACACCCCCAATACGTATCAATAAAATCAACGATGAAATTTGATTCATTTCCATCCATAAATGAAGTGATATACTGTGACGTACAATAAGATTGTAGCAAAAGTGATGAGGATCTCGATGTAATATTGCAATTATGATTGCTATTATTTCCAACTTTAGAAAAATAGCAGTGAAGATATCGTTTTATCCAAGATTTATCACCCAACTCTTTATCCGTTGACTGAGAAAAAGACAAAAATTGGTTTACTTCTAGTAAAGAAACAAATACTCCAAATGCAAACACCTGCAGTCCGAAAGTAGTCTCGAACGATTTCATGTCCTCTGGAGTATGACCCATTATCTCTCGAGAACGTGACTCTGCGCAGCTGTACTGTACTTTATTTGATATTGCCATCTGTTTGTACGATGAATTCAAGATGAGGACTAGCATCATGGCAGATAATTGAAGCAATGACTTTTTGTTGATAGCTGGGATTTCTCTAAAACCAATCATTTCAACACCATGCAAAAGAAAGTAAGCGATGCTTTCAAAACAAAAATGTTATACAATCAAAAATAATTCTTACAAAAGTGCATCATTTGAAGCACAGTAGACGATTCTAGAAATGTTGCCGACGTATTCCAGTGCAGTTTCACTAATTAAAGCGTTTTCTTCGCGAATATTTCCGACATCATCTTCGAATGACACTGCAGGAGAATACTCGTATCTCGTATAACGCTTAGCAAGATATAGGCAATTGATCATAATGCTACTTACTGCTTCAAACCCCATAATTTTCCATTTCGATGAAAGTATGCTTATACATGTCTTATCCTTGAGATCGTCACTACAGTCAATCGATATGTTCACATCATCATCAGGAATAGCCTTTATGGCCACATCGTCATCTAATTTAAGAACTCGTTCAATTAAATTGTCAATTAAATCATTGGAAACAGCAAGACACGACAAAGCCACATCTTCCTCAATGCATTGAAATAAGTGATAAAGAAATCTCACGACAGTTTCAAGTAATTCATAATTCTCATCTTTTCTCAGCAATACCTCATTCGCAACCGTCACCGATTTCATCACGAGCAACGTCGTTGGCGGTGGCAACGTTACTACCATCGTCATCATACTGCATGAACCATCATCAACCTCATTGCATGTTATATCATGACCATCATCTACGTCATCGGCACAGGAGTAACACTCCGAATTCGTTCGTGCATCGTTTATACAGCGTTCGAACGCCTGCACTGCCACGGTAAATCTTTGATTCATCCTCCTCCACATTTCTTTGTCATTCTCATTACTGGAAAGATGCACTGCGGCATTCCCATCGTTCGTTTGGACACTGTCACTTGCAACATTTACGAGGTCATGTAACGCTATGTGCAAACGAGAAATGGGATTATCGCTATCCTCAGAGCAAAGTAAGGACGGCATGGTAGATTCCAATGTTTGTTCTAGTTCAAAAATTGTGCTCTCTCACTTCCATGGTACGAGGGAAAGTATGTATTGTTCTGTGTTTGGATTTGAAAGTCTACACTCTTGTTGTACGAGAAAACATCGTTCGTTTAGAGCCGTTGAGCTTTTGTGCTGTACGTTTGTACTGCTGTACTGCATCGTAAAAGTTCGCTATGTTTCACTTATGCGAACCTTTGGGAATACTGTTGTTACAAGAGAATTTTACAAAACGCGCGCCAATCTTCGTGAACGTTCGAGTTACCGGTATTTTGTCATTTGACGGAACACATAAAATATCAACTATATTTGCCGCGTCTCTTTTCAAACAATGACTACATCCACATCGACATCCTCTTCAACTGCTTCCACTTCCGCAGATGTAATACTAATCACATCCAGCCAGGAAGATGCTAGTATAGAAGCAGGAGGACCAACTGAAGTTCCGAGCCCAGCCTCCAAGCCAGACGAGGCTGGAGCTAGTGCTTGTGGCGCTGATGAAGGTGAGTTGACTAAATTGAGTCCCGTTCAATGGTTGAGGAATATTTTTTCAATTTTTATACTACGTGATACAAATCTCTTCAAAGTATGGGATATATCTCAAGTGTATCGGACGGCAAAAAATTTAAACTCTCGTCCAAAGTGTGATGGAAAGGATGGGAAGTGTCCGAACGTTGCGGTTTCTCAGTGGAAATGTGGTGACGAAACGTGGGAAGCCTGTGAAGATTGCCAATTAGAAGAGTTTGGCGGTTGGCCAGAGGGTACAGATATCCCGTCATCGGACGATGAAATCGAAAATGATCAAGAAACACTTAAGGATGAAGAAAAGGAGAATAAACGAGAGAATGCGGATAAAAGTGATGATTCGATCAAGCAAAAAGACACAGATGCTACTTCACCCACTGCGGAGGAACATGAAGACGATGACAATGGAGAAATCGATTCGGACAGTAATGGAGAAGAAACAGAAGAGCAATGGGTAGTCCACAGCATGTCTACGAGGGAAGAACTTCATAGCAAAGACAATCCCGCAAAGAAGTGCCAAACTGAGGGCTGCAATCTTTATTCATGTGCAGTTTGGAAGTCGGTGAGTAGCGGCGAGTTGTGGTTTACATGTTTGGATTGTCAATATAAGGTAAGCGACGATAGTGAACTTGAATACGTATGTGAAGTGCTTTTGGAATTAACTTATTATCATTCGCAATTTTATTTCCCTCTTTTTCACTTCAATTATTCAAGGACTTTGGTGGATGGCCAGGTAATTAGATCAACCAAATATTATCAATAAGCAATTTGCACCTTTAATCTTATCATTAATATTGAATGGCATTATATTTGTATTTTATAGAAGAACAAAAGTTTGTGGTGGACGTTTTGAAAGACAAAGAACTAGTAGACATTTATCACGAAAAATGTTCAAGAAGTAATGGCGAGATATCCACGGCTATTGCAGTAACCCCACCGCCAGGTACTCTTTCAAACGATTCCACGACCAAAACTTCAGAGAATGATAGTAATACATCCAACCTGGTCCTAAAAAAGGTTACACCGCCAGCTCCAAAAGTGCCAAGCGCGAGCGCCCTTGCGATGCATCGTAAGTGGCAAGAAGCAGCTGAGGCAGCTTCTGGAAGTAAGAATGTCCGTATCGTTGTCTCAAAGCCAGCAGCAAAAATGCTTATACATCAATTGCTCCTTGATACCTTCGGTGTTTTCAACATTACAGGAATCTACAAGGCTCTCAAATGCGTTGTTGCTCCTCCTGCTCTGAGGGTTTGCCTTGATGAGATGACTTTAGACTCCTCTGCCATTGGCTCGGACATCGATGATGAGGAATTTTCCTCGAAGATGAGCGTTAAAGTATCCAACAGTGACGAATTCACAGGAGCTCTCGAAATTAAGCCTGGTCGTAACGCGAATACGACATTGTATTACCTTAATCAAAATAAACTAGACAATGGCGGAAATGGTTTGGTTGAAGAAAGGAAGAGTAAATTGATCGAAAATGCTGCAGCAGCCACTCTTGAAAAAGAAAAATTGGAAGCAATTCTCCGAAATTCCATGATGGAGACGGACAAATTACTCGCACAGCCAACAAATGAAGAGGCAGATATAAAGCTTGATGAAGAAGAAATTGCAATTTCAAAGCTTAAAGAGCAGGTCGAAGAATTGAGGGAAAATGTAGTTGACGCGAAAGCAATGAAGAGAATTGAGAAGAGAGTCGACCACTTGGCAACGACATGGAGGAAACGAAGACGAATTTGTGCTGACTTTTTACGATTGATGGACGAGAGTACAGATGGCGTCGTTTCATTTTTGAAATGTATGAAAGGCGAAGGACAGATCGAAATTGAATCCGATGACATGGCAATGAAGCAATCATTCATTGCTGCGTCGAGAAAGAATTCAATTTTAATGAGCAACAAATTTCCCTCTGGGAATCGGGTTCGGAAAACTTTGACGCCACCAAAAGCATCCCAGCTCGTTATTGAAAAAGAATATTTATCAAAGACTGATATCTCACCATCGTTTGTTGGCCTCAAATTGTTGGAATCTGGAAAAAGAGAAAGAGTCTTTCTAGATAGCGAAGAGTGAGAAGCTATCATCCCCTAAGTTTATTGATGTTTTGAAAGTTTACGTCCCAGTGCTTCATTATTAGTGAAAATAAAAAGAATCCTTTACTATAGTAAGTATATTCAATTTTCATCCAACTGCGTAGCTTAGGGCACCGCCATTGAAGGCACTTCCAAACGATTTACATAAATGTCGCCTTTATTCATTGGAGCATCTCTAAGAAAATCAGGTAGTGGAAACTTTGCGATGCCTAGGTCCATAAGTGTTTGTAGACCTGCAAATACATTTTTTCCTTTAAAGACTACACCACATTTGAAACGAATCGGCTTCAGATCACTTTCACGAGTATCCTTTGTGCAAAGGGCATTTGTATGTCCTTCCCATTTCCAGCGAAATTCAGTTCGCTTCGTACAGCTGTGATCGAGCCCCAACTCTTTCTGGCGTTCCAACCTGAGCTTTTGGGATGATGCAACATCGTGGTCAACAATAATTCCAGTCCTTCCTGTAGCGAGTACGGATGCTGTTCCTCCACTAGTTCTCTCCACATTCATTTGAAGTCTAGCAATTTTCTGTCCTTGTTTCTTAGCAATATCTAGTCGTCTCTTTTCTGCTATTTGATCCAACGAATTACCAATCAACATATCATTAAATTCACCAAGAACATGAGCTGATTCCTTGCTCCCTGCACTTTCGACAGCAATCGCAAACCTACCGACAGCCGCGTGGTCATCACAAGATAAGATCGTATCGAGTAACGTAATTGGATCGTTATCCTCCAATTCGCCAATGCGTTGATCATCTATTATTTGCATACAGATAGAGTTAAATATGCCAAGAAATTACGTAAAAAAGTTCGTACCTCCAAGAGTAGGGATGTCCGACGAACAATCGACAGTGCATATTGAACCAGATATTGCAGCAATTATATAACGTGTGATAGCAGTTTTGGACGTTGAAGTTTGACATGATAAAGCCAAGACATTTGTTTCTGGCTTGATGAATGCAGTGAATTTATGTTCAGAACAAATTGGCCACGAAACTTTTTTTGATTTTCGTTGGGATCTTTTAGTATTTGTCGGCATCTCAGCGAATATGCTTTGCCTTAAATTTTTCCCGATATTTATTTGTAAAACGACAACAAAACCACTCTGCTGCCGATTGTTACGGCTTATTGAAAAATTACGAAGGGTTGCATAGACCCGGCAGTTTTTTTCCACCATCCTGCCGCCACAATAAATTGAATGGAATTCGGATTCTATTCTAGATCGAAGAGCGTTGAGTCCCATCATTCCAGCAACCGACTTCATGGGATGCGCTAGCCCATATACTTCATATCGTGGCATATTTGCACCTACCAATATTTGTGGTAGAGACGATGGCAACTGATTCGCTATCCCAAATTTTTGCACGTGAGAGGAATGCATAAGCGAAGCTACTAACATTTCGACAATCTCTTTTACAGAATACATTGTAATGGCGTTGGCCCTTTTGACTTCGAATTCAAGTCTATTCTCTTCCTGTGCCAGCTTTTGAATATCGTTATTATAATTACTAAAATAGCGCAGTCGTCTACTATATGCCTTTGACGAAATAAATCTCACGCTTCGTTCAACAGCAATCTCCAATATATTGCTCAATGCATTCAATACTTCGTCGTTTAAGGAATTTGATGACAACTTTCCACTTTTGCTCATTCGGCCTATATGCAAATCGACAACCTCGATAAACTTCGTCCTTGCCTCATTTGACCACGCATTCCTTTTGCCTTTTTCACTATCATCATCACTAGCACGATTATTATCGATTGTTATTTTGGGGTACGAAATCGAAATCATCCTAGAAGTTTCAACCACAACCTGAGCAGCTAAGGCGCAAGATCCAAGGCTACGTAGCAGGCGATCGCGAATGTGCGTTGAAATGCAAGTCCCTGCATTTGTGTTTGGCGATACATGTACATAATTATTCTTCTTTGTTTTCCTCTTCTTGTCTTTTCCATCACCTGGAGGTGATGTACGAGGCGCTGCCTTTCGTTTACGAAGCCGGGATAATTTTCTCTCACCGGCCATGTCATCAAATCAATCAACTTTAAGGTAGTGTATATAATCTGATGATGGTATCGTTCAGTATCTCATTCAGTTGAAATCTGAAATCTCCTACGTGTATTGGAGTTCAAGTTCAATATAAAAATGAGATTATTGGAGCGATCCCGAAATTACTTTGCAGCCTAACTTGCGAACTTTATGATTTGTGCCGACACCGTTCCCAGTTCCCAGCCCCAGCTTCCCAGCGCTCAAAACCACACGAAAACAACATGATTTCATGGATTGGTTCCACCGTGGTGGCTAATCTAGCCCTGACGGCATGTGGCGTCGGGATGGGGTCTTACCCGGATCCGCCCGGAATGTTTATATATACTCCTTTTACTACTTATTACTAGACTACTATAACCTAATCTACTATTGATGGCTCTGCATGAGCATCCTACATTGTATTGGCCTACACCTACTACTATTAGGCTCGTATTACCATCCCATCCTATACCATTGTAATCTGCATGTGCAGTTACCTTCTACAGGGTATAGTGATTACCTAGCAGTTTCACCTGAACAAAGGATACTCATCGTCCTACTACTGCTCTACGGCTGGCGGAGTACGCGCGGTACACGTAAGTACAGCAAAGTTTATCCATTTTATCAGACCCACTTAGTGGGATATGATGAGTGATGCTGTCTAGATAAGAATTTGTATGTGTGCTTATTA
>Ga0213867_1001080_pt1 | contig 12151 bp, 11 predicted proteins | sample PICome_12_FD_160120 | JGI IMG/M metagenome (GOLD analysis project Ga0213867, IMG submission 160120) | Coastal seawater microbial communities near Pivers Island, North Carolina, United States - PICO540 | ecosystem: Environmental > Aquatic > Marine > Coastal | place: USA: North Carolina... | reverse complement strand
TTGTGTCCGGACATAATTCAAATCCATCTTTTTCAATTTTGACTTGTGTCCGGACACCATCTTTCGCCAATCTCCAGATGGATAAATTTGTCCTCTACGGTATAATAAAAGCATACAGTTCAAAAAATAAATAAATAAATACAGTTCAAAAAAAAGGATACTTTGAGCGATTTACAAACTAGATCTTGTGAAACCTAATTCCAACGAATGCGAATGGGCACAATTTTGCAGGATGTGAATTGGTAGGTTTGATGAAAATTAATAAAAAAGCGTAAGCCAATAATTTACGCAACAATACATTGTCCTTCTTATCATTCATCATAGAAAGCATGACGATGTCACCCATTACTAGTTATTGTAAGCACCTCTCAATCTCGGCAAACCATGATGCCTGTGTCACATAAAATAATGTTCGGAGCGAAAAATAAATCCAGTATATTGCAGCAGTCAAAAGCCTTGCATAAGTCAATTTTCACAAAAACTATTAACAGCTTCTTACAATCTTTATCTATTTTTGAAACCACCCTTTCTTATCTTCCACACTCTTAGAAATCTTTTCATCAGCATCAGACAATAAGTTGAGTAAAAGTGAATCGGCGTTAAGATAAATTTTGTTACCGGATTTAGACACAATGTCAGCAATGTCATTTGCAGCTTCAATCCTTCTAAGTTTCATGAAACCTGGATTCTTCTTCACAGCATTACCGATCAAATCTGCCGAAGCGGCTTCTCCCCTTGCCTTCGTGATAATGGTTTTCTTTTCAGATTGTGCTCCGATAACGACGTATTTTGCTCGCTCTGCTTCTTGTTGCGCTATTTTGTGAAAGCACAAGATTTTTGTTCGCGTAAGAGGAAGAGAAGGCATGCGAAGGAAAGTAAGAATATGTAAATGCATTCACTAAGAAAATTCAATTCTTACCAACTTGTTTCGCCTCAACAGCACGTGCATACTCTGGCGAAAATGCCAAATGAGTAATGGCTACATCTTCTAGTAGTATATGAAATATTGTTGAGCGTGCTAATAACTCCTTGCGAATGTCCGCACTCACGGCGTCACGCTTCGTCAGTAACTCATTAGCATTGTACTTGGCAACGACAGCCTTAGCACATTCGTTCATAATACTTGGCAACACCCGCTCATCATAATTCAATCCTAGCCTTTGATAGATCCAAACCAACGCACTAGGATCAGGTTTATGTAAAACTCTGACCCCGATCGTGACCATTTGCAAATCCTTAGATCCCGTCAAAGTCTGCAAGTTACATGGACGAGTACGAATATCAAACACGGTGGGCCGTTCAAACCAGGGGATGTTAAAATTCAATCCTTCTCCATACACAGTAGATTTCATTCCCGTGATACGACTGAAGACTACGGCACGATGACCTCCATCTACGGTATAAAACGAATGCATAGCTCCGTATCCTACAGCTCCAGCCCCAATCAGAGCCGTGGCAGCTCGAGCCAATGCATCACCGCCTCCACTTGGCATCTTAGGAGCTCCACCGCCTTTCGGCATGGCCTTACTTAGACGCTGTATAAAATCACGTGCTTGCTGTGCCATTCTTCAAAAGATGTTGGTAGGAATGGGTTCCCTAATAAGTGTTGTTTCGTTATACTGTGTATTGTGTATGTCCAGTCGGAATCTTTTCTTGGTTGCTGAGTGGCCGGGGACCCAAAGTTCGTTCATTATGGATGATGCGAAGTTCGACAGATTTGGTTTTATAAATTTTTAGGAATACAAAAAATGTACGTACGATACCAAAAACAAAAAGAAAGGAAGAGCAAACGCAGCAGGCATCATTTGTAGTTTTTGAATAGAATTCTTGGAATCATCATCACTGGCGTGTGAACGAACACACAAAACATAATGCCGGACGCACAGGAGAATTTTAGAAGGGCTCTCCATCAAAATGGCATGCAACGTCGGCATTACTATTCGCGCGAACTGTGGGATAAAACTAGGATTGAGGACTCTACTCGATTGGAAAAAGTAATCCATATTCTACGAGCTATTCTTTATGAATTGCAACCGATTTCTGCCAGTAAACTGATTCATATAACGAAAAATTTGTCCAAAACTATTCCAGCAAGTTGGGACTTTATTCGAGAAAATTCTGGAGATTTCTTCCTGTCAATCTATAAGTTTTTGAGCGAGTTTAAGTTCCAGCTGGTCGTAGGGTCTGCTTCGGTCTATATTTTTTATAAATTTGTTGCATTTGCACATAGAGCAATGGACGCGGGGCCCATCGTCATCATTATAACAATGCTTGTGCTGATATTTACGGTCGGGCTCAGTGATAATGTTTCTGGTGATGGATCCATGTCTGCCTACTCTGTCTTCAATCGTAGTTTTGCTCGAATGATGGGTGGAGTAGATGCTGAAAGCTTGGTTGCTCAACATGTGGGTATGCCAATAGTCGCTGGGATGGTACACGAAAGGCATCTTAATGATAATGATTATGGAGATTCCGAAGATGATGATAATGATAATGTTGTTGATGGTAACGAGATAAACCATCATCATGTCGCTGGCCCAAGTAGAAAATCAAGGAAAAAGGCACGAAGACGAAATCTTAATTTAAGAAGAGACCGTCAACGTCAACGCCAGGTGGCTAGAGAAATAGGTTTCGGTGGTGATGAGAACTTTGCAGATAACGAAAGAGCTGCGATAAATCTTGCAGTGATCAATAACAATGAAAATTAATTTTTTTTGCAAAAACAATCCCGTCGTTAAGAGAAACGCGATTTTAGTAATAAATAATTTCTTTCCTTTGATTTTTGGTTTTTAAACCGGGCATAATGTTTGGAAATTGAGGTTAGAGTTGCCTTTATGCTAAAGGTACAATAAATATACCCCGAAGCTCTTATTTCGGAAGAATTTAAAACATCTACCCGGTATATCAGTTGAAGATGTCTAGAATCAAGAAGCAATGACTATGAAAAGTGAGGACATGTCACTTGTGACAAGACCATGATGTAAATTATCAGTGGAAGTCTTAATTTTTGTGTATTTCGTGTTTGGCAATTTTTACTTTTTCATTAATATTACCCATTTTTTTTTTGCTGATTTGATTTATTATTCTTCGAAATCTGAAAATTCACTTCCATATTATTTTTCACCATGGTAAGTATCCCAACCTCTTTGTCATGGTATTTTTTAAGTTTCTGTAGATTTATGACAAATATAACCGAAGAGATCCAGATATATGCCTAAATAATCACGATGGAAGTCTGCTGAAAAGCACCTGTGCTTCCTATAATCATCTTCGTAGTCATTGATGCATAGGTCATCTACAACCCACAATCATCATGCCAGTTGAATTATCAACCTCTCAACACCCTCCCTAATTCAACTTTTATGATCTTTTCTCAATCTTTTAACCTTGACTTCAAACTTTGAAGTTATAGCTTTCAAACTTTTCACTTTTCCTTTATCTTTCAATCCTTTTTCCTTCAATCTTTTGTCATTTAAGCTTCTTCGAATGCATCGGACACTTATTTGACTCATGTCGGCAAATTATCTTTTAAAGTTTTCAATTTTTCTTATTTCTTTCAAGTTTTTATCTTTAAAAATTCTTCCAATACATCGGCCACCTCTTCGTCTCGTGTCGGCAAATTACTTATTTTGTGTGCTTGGACATAGACCCAAGGACAGTTTTACTTCTTCTTCTACTTGGGGACCCTTTCGTATTTTAAAGAAATTTTTCTTTACATGATGGCCAAGTAGTTTTCTTGCCATCAAAGGAGACAACAGACAACGCGAATAGTATCTTCTCTTGTGTAACTCGCACTTAGGGGACAACACAATAATCTCTTCACTTACGTGACTATCTCTTTATAATCTCACAAAGGTTATCACTTAAGCTGAACTTTTTAAAACGTGTTGAAAAGTTTTAGTGATTTAGCCTAAAAACTATAATTGTTAATTCTTCATTTTGTATTGTGACTTTAATTTTTTAATTTAAGACCTGTGGTTCGTGATGACTGACAACGAGCTGAAGCCAACATGAATGAGAAAGAATGTAATCTTCGTGTTTTCAACGGAAACTATGAGTTCATGTTGGAAACTCTGCGAAGCCTCGACTGTCCTAGCTGCCCGTATGGAATAGGAGTGCCGAAATAAGTTAATATATAGAAGAAATGGCGACGAAACTCGAAACCAAACGTTATGGATTTCGTCTAACGTTGTACCTTCTCACGAACCAACAAATGAGCCCACGTCTGCTCTGTCCAATCTTCCGACAACTTTACCAACTGGAAGTCCATCTCGATCACCTTCTATACATCCATCACAAGGTCCTAGTCTCATTCCGTCTTTTTACCAAGCTTAATACCAACCTTTATGCCAACGGATATTCCAAGTCTTCTTCCTTCTGTTGTTTCAACGGATATTCCAAGTCTTCTCCCTTCTGTTGCCCCTACGAATGATTCAAGCGTTGTTCCTTCTAACGTGCCAACAAAAGATCCCACGTCTGCTCCGTCCAATCTTCCAACGACTTTACCAACTGCAATTTCAACGCGAATATTCCAAGCATAATCAAGATGGACACGCTTCCAATTATCATATTCGTAGTCAGGAGGTCATCTACAATTTACAATCTTCATGCCAGCTTAATTATCAGCCTCTCAACAGAATATCTACGATAAGCCTTTGAGAGAATTCATGTCAAATAATGAATGTTCTATACGATGATATTATCGCAGACTTAGATCGACTCATCATGTAAGTTTACCTAATACTTGGTACTTTATCAGGAATGTGTGAAACAAGTGAGAGCTTTTATCTGTGGTGACAAGTGAGAAATAGAGTCTCGAAACATCCATATCCACGTCGCATGCAATATATAGCCAACGCATATCACATCCTTCTCCGTTCCAAGCAATTAGAACTCTGACTTGATCCGACCCGATGTTCGCATCTATGAACTTCTCAAATGATTTCCAAACGAAATCAATTATGTTGGCATTTACAATTTTTTCATGCCCAGGACTCAAACCATGAGAGGTTATGCATGCTTGGTCATTCCAAACTGCTTCCCGTCCAGGATTGACATATTCATTGAATACGTTTACTTCGACTTCTGCTTCGTTGTTTTGGATTCTGAATATCTCCTTTGAAATTTGAATTATTCCACATCTTTCTCCACCAGTTTCCAATTCACAACTAGTAAAAACTAACTTATTCTTAGTGCAAACATAATTACATTTGGCCTTATTCTTGGTACGTCTTTGGGGGCATCTTCTGGCTCTATAACCGCACGCATCGAAAATCCAGATTCTCCTCGAAAATTTTAGTCAAATTGCGAACTATTTTCAGAGTGATAAACGACCTCCCTTAGACTAGAAGGACTTTCCATGTCCTCCGTTAGCTCCTCAACTTCGCTATAAATGAGAGAAATAAGCGACGATTCATTGCTGGCGTCAGATATAGATGCATAGGAAGAGACTGTGGAGAAATCGCTCAATTTGGATGTTATTTCGGAATTTCGCTTCTATTTTCCACTATCGCTTTCAACAACTCTCCCGTTTTTACACCTAATTTAGGAGTGCTTGTTTTCGCTCTAGTGAGTGTCATTGTTTTAGAGGAGTGATTATTCAATAGTTGTTGTGTTAAGTGGCAGGGAATAGAAATGTTCGTGTTGTTTTTTTTGTACGAAATCGCCGAAAAAAATTCTCTGCATGCTGCAGGGAAGGATTAAGGATCATGGAAAAATAACGATTCCACGTGGAACTTGAAGTACGCATTTGGATCGCAAACGACACCTGAAAAGATGGAGAATATCTGCAGTAACGAGAATAAACAAAAGGATAACGAAGATCAAGTCAAATCGTCCGATACCCCCCTTTCTCTAACAATCAAGCAGTCCAAAGATTGAAGTATGGCAATAATAAGTAAAGTCACTGCGTTCGCGTTCGTCGTGTCTCTTGGAAACGTGCATGGGTTCCAAAACACAGCCTTTCGTACATCATCCATGATAACCATGTCGGCTTCTCCGTCCAACAATAACAAAGGCGTGAACAAAAGGGATTCTTTCTACCCTTTTCCTTCAGAAAATACTCGCACTTCTACGATCTTACGTGCAGGTAAAGGGCCGAATGAAGAAGCAAGTGATGGAAGTGCAGGCGTACGCCAACTTCTTGGTGTAAAGGGAGCCTCAGAAACGCAGGAGAAGTGGAAGATCCGACTGCAACTCACCAAGCCAGTGACCTGGATTCCATTGGTGTGGGGTGTGATGTGCGGGGCTGCAGCAAGTGGAAACTATCACTGGATGTGGAATCCATTTGATGCTAATGATCGGGATGTTCTTTTAGGGGCAACGGACGCACTGAAGGGGTTCGTAGCAATGATATTGGCCGGGCCTTTTTTGACTGGGTATACCCAAACAATTAATGATTGGTATGACCGTGAGATTGATGCCATTAATGAACCTTATAGACCTATACCATCTGGTGCTATTTCTGAAGGCGAAGTTATTTTCCAAATTTGGGCCCTTTTGTTGGGTGGACTTGGGATTGCTTATGGATTAGACATATGGGCAGGACATGAATTTCCCACTGTGTTGGCGTTGAGTGTTTTTGGATCTTTTATTTCGTACATTTATTCCGCCCCTCCTCTTAAACTAAAACAGAATGGATGGGCAGGAAATTATGCATTAGGATGTTCTTACATTTCATTACCATGGTGGTGCGGACAGGCAGTCTTCGGCGAATTGGACCGTCCTATTTATTGGATACTGTGAGTTATTTTTCGATTCTAACGTTGTCATTGCATTTTACAGCTTTAGCCAACTGACTATTTCAATGTTGTCTGCTTTCAGGCCTGTTTTGTATTCGATTGCTGGACTTGGAATCGCTATAGTTAATGACTTTAAATCGATTGAGGGTGATCGTGAACTTGGACTCCAGTCACTTCCTGTCGCTTTTGGTATTGATGGTGCAAAGTATATTTGCGCAGGAAGTGTGACCGTTACTCAGCTTTGCGTCGCAGCTTATTTATACTCTATCCATGAGCCTACCTATGCTGCCATCCTCACTGGTCTAATTTTACCACAAATTTATTTCCAAGCAACTCTTCTGTTGCCAGATCCTGTGGCGAACGACGTTAAGTATCAAGCATCAGCTCAACCTTTTCTCGTCTTCGGAATCTTGGCTACGGCTCTCTGTGTTGGTCATCATGACTGGAGTGTTGTAGCTTAATTTTGATAAAATTTTGCCCTAAATACTTTTTTAGTTATTTATGATTATAACGTAAACATCCCTCCTGAAACTTACAGACACAGTCCTCTAGGTGTTAATGTGTCTCTGTTCTTGCATGGAGATGTAGTGCTCAAAATTTCTCATATACTTGAGGGTTGAGTTCTTTTTCGAGAGGCTTGCTGCAGTGGAAATATAACTAGGCGATCAGATGCCGAGAATATTGTATAGTGGATGCTACTGGCGCCTCCGCCAAAAGCATCTAGGGTATGAACAATCTTTAACAGCTTATCTCTACTTGTTCATTGTAATTTATTTCTTCGTACACTAATTTCATTTAAACACTCACAAAAGTGTCGAACTGTTTTACCAATAGCCAAACATTCTTAAGTCCCGTATCCATTTGTCAATCGCATCAAGTACTTAAGTATTTGGAAAAAAAATTCATACTGTTAGTTGGTGAGTCAAATTAGACCGTGGTACGTGAGTGAATTCCTATTCCTATTCCTATTCATATCCTGTAATATCTATTGTAAACCCACTATATGGAACAAAATGCATTCGATTTGCAAATACCGGTAATGCATCAAAGTAACGCATATACATACATCATGAGCACCAGTAGGAATGTGAAGTTTCCAAATATAAGAGTTGTTTCGTACATCGTTTCAAGAAGCGAGTGTAATGATTTCCAATTGTTGGCCATGTTAAAGATTCTGAACTAACGAAGGGCTCGCGAGGCAGAAAACCACTCGAATTTCCTTCGCTTCTCTTTGTTGGTGCGATGCTTCGTATTTCGTATATCCATTAGATAACCTTCATGATCGGCTCTTATTTCATACTTGAAGTATATATTTCAAACAATAGTTACAGAAACTCAAATTCCTTCCTTCTAACTTCAGAGCCTTTCCGCTGAAACATCTTGCCCCATTCTTTTCGTTTTTTTTTCGTACAGCCATTCACAGGCCGCTCTTCATAGTCACTGGTTCGTAAGTTTTCTTCGAACATAAAATAATTTTTGTTGCAGATTTTTATCGAATAATCGTCATCGCCATCAAATTTGAATATAGGTACTTATATACAGCTATATATGCTTTCATGATTATACATTCATGTATGCAGATATTTATGCTTTCCCTCGCATTCTTTCGTTTGAATGATTGTGTACTTTCTTTTCTTGCCACTTAACGTAATCCGTTCTCTTTCGAGTCCAATGTATGAGAAGTTACATCATACATGTAATAAATTTTAGGAAAAAGGTTCGCTTGATAGAAGAAATATTCGATATTTACCATTCAAAGAGAACCGCATTTAACTCGACGTCATCATACCAGATGAAAAATATATATGTACTAAGAAACTCGTTCCTTTTTGTGTATCCAAGAGCTATTAGGCAAGTTAGGATCTACCAAAACAGTAAGGGTATCCTACTTGCATTTGCGCACACTTCCTTTCCAAGAGAGGATAAAGGGTGCCACTGTTCCACTTTCGTCTCTCAACTCCACCGGTCTATTATCGCACCTACCTGAGCGACTCTGTTTATTTTACATTGCCCCGTACATCCATTCGTTTGCATTTACGTTAATTGATCCAGCCGTCCCCGGGCAAGAGAAGTTCTCACCGGTTATCACTTTTGCGAACTGTTTGTCGAATAGTTGCACAAGAATAGTTGCGCAATTGTTCGTAACATTTATAATGAATCAATCCAACGACAATTCGTGGAGTGGATCTGTTTGCACTTCCATTGGTGATATGCTCAACTTTGTTACCTGTCGAACTAAGGGTCTTGACGAGGATAACAATACTACTGATAAAAAGGGGATGATGTACTCTGAACCCATCACAGTTTCAAAGAGCTATCTAGACCTGCAAAATCATGATATTGATTTAGGAAGAGGCGCAGATGAAAGGGGAGAACGTTATTTTCCTGAGCACCGAACCGAGTCAACCCAAGAGGAAAACAACGAATCAATAAATGAGTCGGATAGCGTCGGCAATGTATTTATATTTTCGGACTATGAAAGTGAAACTGAAGACGAAGATACTAATGACAGTATAGAGGCTCAAAAAAGAAAAAGCATCGAGTTAGAATGTGGCAAAACGATTTTGGAGAGTGTGAAAGCTTGAAACACATACTTATTCTTTGAGACGATTATTCTTATTTATTTTATGTATTGGGAAATGTTTCAAGTTTTGTACGCGTGTAAATAAAGCGGTTTGTTATGCGTTGAAGTTATGGCTCTAAAACAATTTTAAGAATTCGAAGTTTGAGCTTTTCTTTGATTATTTAGATTAACGACATGTCACATGGCTTGGTAGAGGGCGTTAAGTTTTTAAAATTAGAATGATCCAAATTTTCCCAAATGATGTTACTTTTTAGAATAGCTGTATACGTTTGTTGGGATTCTCTACTCATTTTGTTTCGTTTTTCGGCAGATGGCAAAATATACCTTTCTGTGGAGACACGATGAAAATGTAGTCACAGTCAGAAAGTGGAACGACGCTACAAAAACTTTAGACTTTGCCAAGTCAACATTTCGCAAAAACAACACATTTTATTTTATAATGACATAAGAGAGTGGATGGAATGCTGGAAGCTGGAACTGGATAGTGTTGAAATCATTGAAAAAAGGTGATGCTGGAAATCGTTCAATGTCCCCTACTCGATATGTTCGAATTTAAATCATATGGAATGTTTCGTGACCAACAAGCTTACTCAGAAAGAGGTATATTTCAATCATTTCCATCTTTTCGTAAACAAGTCATATATGAAATTAGAAATTAGTCCGTCATCATTGTCACCATGCTATTATGTGTATTCACAGGTCTGTTTGTGATTAGCAACTTGGGAGTGCCACTGCCTTCATTGACAACGTACTTGCATCGCTTTGGAAAGTATTTTAACTTTGGTTAAATACAAATTGGAAAAGACAATCTTTGGAGAAAAGTTATCATCGATACCATATTATCGCTTATTTACTATTGTTTTAGCAAGTAAAACAAATGATTAAAATTCAAGCCTAATTAGCTGATACCGAAATGTGCTTGGCCTCTTTACCTTTACTTTTTATATTCTCCTCTCCAACCGGGTGATATCCAATCAATGACACCACCTTCTCCAACGACCAAGTCGATCCAATCACTTGTACTTGTCCCTGTCCCTGCGGTTGGATCGTTGAGAGCTTTCGATGTCACAGGGCAAGTATTATCAATTCGTGTAAAGGAATCAAAATCTAACCCTGCCTTTTTAGCAGCTTCCCGTACTGCTGGTATTGCCGCAGATGGCAAAATTGGCTCCTTTGCGTATACAAAAGCTCCCTCGTAGTTTCCTTGAAGCGTGTGTCCCTTGTATGCAACTAGTTTGAAAGGAGGTATATCTTTTGTTCCATCCGATTCGCCAATAATGTACCAGTTTTCACTGAACTTGAGGCCGTACATTTTTCCTGCTGTGTGCATGGTGCGTTTTGTAGGATTTGGAGTATCAGGATCAACAACATCAACAATCATGTGCTCCGTAAGAGAGTTTTCCCAAAAGCCTTTGTAAAGTAAAGAGAAAGTTGGACGTTCTTGAAAACGAGTAATGAAACAATGCGAATACATGTGCGTACCTCCACCCGCTTCAACTGGCCTTGCTACACGAAAGAAAATTCCCATATCAAGCTCTCTGTTGCCATCAACGCCGAGACTTGCTTCGAACGTATTTGTTTGGCAATCAAACAAGTCATAGTTTGGATTGAGCCCGTCGGTTTTGTACCATTTTCCAATCAAGGATGCAGGGTCAAACTTTGCTAATGCGTTCGGTACTATAGAAATAATTGAAATAAAAACATGAGGATTTGATTGTATACTTTGTAGAGTGTATTTATTTACCAGCTACATCTTCGGCACTAGAAGCATGAAATAATAATGGTTGTAAAGTAAGTAATTTTCAAATTCCAAATCAGGTGATCAATTCTGAAAGTACCTGTTATCTATATTCTTTGGAACCTTGACACATTCATTCTCTTCGATTGTGCAGCTCAACCACTCATTTAAATCTTCACTGCCGAATTCGGCAAAACAACGAGTAGCACTTATTGTAAAAAGAGGTCAGTAAATTAATAATTTAAGTCAATGGACACAAGACTAAAACCAAACTCACCAAGCCTGTTCTCCTTTACATCGACCAAGGCATGTAACACCCTTGATGCCACGTGGGTTACTAAATAAATTCTTGGTCTGCTCTCCGCATTGATTAGCAAAACATTTCACGTCACTCTTTTCCATTTGATTTTCTTGCGCATACTCGGCAAATCCATCGTATTTCTTATCACCTGCTGCCAAGCTCGCGTTCGGATCCGCCACAATCAATGCACAAGCGAAAGCGATACCTATAACAAATTTATCAAATTCTTTGCGAAAATGTTCTATGTTTTTCATCGAAATAGGAGAGGACAGGGTACTCTTTGTCACCCAGGGCAGAGAAGATGTCACGTCACCCGCCGATTGGTGAGGCAAAAAGGCCTCGACTGTTTGTGACATCACAACAAAAGGTATTACGAAACCAAACACGAGTGCTCGCATGGTTTTTCACTAAATAAGTTGATTGTTAGTGGATTGGATTACCTTGTTGCAAAGGATATATGTCAATATTATTTTCAAAAAGTTTTCCACAAATTATGTTGAAGTCGGTCTTTTTTTTTATCGTGTCATCATCTGAATGTACTCAGTTTGCTTACAAGTGTCTCAAATTAAGCTAAAATAGACTTATGATGCGAAGTTAACCATTTCCATTTCACATCACATCACCACACTACACCGCTACTACACCACAACACCACACTACACCAAACTCCACCACACCCTACCACACCACACATCATCATAGTAGTTCTGATGTCTCCACAAATTTATAATGAATGTTATTGAAGAGAAGTCGAGATAATCTGGAATAACCACTCCAAAGGTCCACGT
>Ga0213867_1001077_pt1 | contig 12178 bp, 6 predicted proteins | sample PICome_12_FD_160120 | JGI IMG/M metagenome (GOLD analysis project Ga0213867, IMG submission 160120) | Coastal seawater microbial communities near Pivers Island, North Carolina, United States - PICO540 | ecosystem: Environmental > Aquatic > Marine > Coastal | place: USA: North Carolina | collected... | reverse complement strand
TGGTGTTACGTCTAATGTTCAGACACAGTTGGATGCTAAAGCCCCTATAGCATCACCTACGTTTACTGGGACTGTGACTGTACCGGGACTGACTACCTCTGCTGACATCCTGTTTGCTGACAACGACAAGGCTATCTTCGGCGCTGGCTCAGACCTACAGATTTACCATGATGGGTCTAATAGTTACATCCAAGACCAAGGTTTGTCAGGTACAGGCAATTTAATACTTGCAGGTGCAGATGTAGAAATAGCTACTTTTAGTGGTAACAAATATTTCTTAGGCTCTTCAAATATTGCTCGACTATATCACACAAATAATGAAAAACTAGCCACCACCGCCACAGGCATCGACGTTACGGGTATTACCGTAAGTGACGGTATGTCTACAAACACCTCTGGTACAAGCAACTTTATAGCAGGTGTCAACGCAGGTAACAGCATTACCTCTGGCGGCAACTATAACGTGGTTGTGGGCGACGAAGCGGGTACGGCTTTGACTACTGGTGATAACAACGTAGCCATCGGTTTTGAGGCGCTCAAGACTGAGGATGCACACGGTAGTAATACCGCAGTTGGCTACCAAGCTCTCAAAACTCTTAACGCAGGAGCTGTTGGACACAATGTTGGTGTTGGTAAGTCAGCAGGTACTTCTCTAACGACAGGAACACAAAACAGTTTAGTGGGAAGCGGTTCAGGCGATGCACTGACAGAAGGCGGTGAAAATACCGCAATAGGTTATTTAGCACTAAGCGCAGACACTTTGGGCAAAAGAGCTGTTGGGATTGGTAAATCAGCTTTGGCTGCTCAAAACTTTACTACTGCAACAAGCAATTACAACGTAGCCGTTGGTTATGAAGCAGGAGAGGCAATCACCACTGGTGTTGAAAACACGATTTTGGGTGGTCTTGCAGGTGATGCCCTGACAGACGCTGACTTCAACGTAGCCGTGGGTTATCAAGCTTTAACAAACGACACTTTAGGGAGTAGATCAACTGCTCTTGGTAGAGCCGCACTTAATGCACAAAATTTTACTACTGCCACCGACGCTTATAACGTAGCCGTTGGCTTTAATGCAGGCACAGCAGTCACCACGGGAGTAGAGAACACCATAATGGGTGGCCTTGCTGGGGACGCTTTGACTACGGGCGTTAGAAATGTCGCTATTGGTAAATCCGCGCTTTCAGCAGACACGACAGGTCGCTTTGCGGTAGCAATCGGTAAAGATGCTCTAGCTGCTCAAAATTTTACTGGTAATACAGAAAACTACAATGTCGCTGTAGGTGCTGAAGCAGGCAAGTTAGTAACCACGGGAGTACAGAACACTCTCATAGGTAGCCTAGCAGGTGCTGCGCTCACTGATGCTGATTTCAACGTGGCGGTGGGGATGGGTGCTTTAGATGCCGACACGTTAGGCAGTAGAAACACTGCTATTGGTTATGCAGCTTTAACGGATCAAAATTTTACTACAGCTACAAATTCTTACAACGTGGCGGTTGGTTTTCACGCAGGTTTGGCAGTCACCACGGCAACAGATGTGACGCTTATTGGCGGTCGCGCAGGGGATGCTATTACTACAGGCACAGATAATGTTGCGGTGGGTAGTAGCGCCATGACAAGTAATACTGCTGGGCTACGAAATATAGCCATCGGCTCAGATGCACTTTTTACCTTGAATCACACAACAGCTACAAATGGGTACAACATAGGCATCGGGCATAGTGCGGGTCAAAATATGACCACGGGAATAGACAACACCCTCATCGGTGGTCTTGCTGGGGATGCTCTTACGGATGCTGATAATAATGTAGCTGTAGGGCGCAGTGCTTTAGGCGCAGATACGCTTGGTAGTAAGTCTACTGCTTTGGGACGTTCTGCACTACATACACAAAACTTTACAACGGCTACGGATTCATTTAATACGGCTGTTGGCTATCAGGCAGGTCTGTCAGTCACCACGGGAGTAGACAACACCTTCATCGGGGGCTTGTCTGGTGACGCCATCACAGACGCTGATTTTAACGTAGCCGTTGGAAACTCATCATTAAGCGCAAATACGGTGGGAAGCAGAAACACTGCAATCGGCTCTAGTGCATTGCTAGTAATGAACCCCTCTACTGCCACTAATACTGTGAATACGGCAGTGGGATACCATGCAGGTAGGTTAGTCTCCACGGGGAATAGTAACACTCTTGTTGGTGCTGAAGCTGGTGATTCAATCAATACAGGATCTTCAAACTGCTTCTTTGGTAAGGATGCTGGAGATACAACAACGACCGGCGATCAAAACATTTGTATAGGTCAGAATGCAAACAACAATTCTGCTAGTGGTGCTAATGCAATTGTTATCGGTCACGATATAAGTGGAGACGGCAACGATTTTAGTTTTGGTAAAGCATCAAACATTGTTAAAAATGATTTTGATGCAGATGCAAACTGGTCACGATCTTCTGATGTTAGACTCAAGAAAAACATAACAGACCAAACACTTGGACTGTCGTTTATCAATGATCTTAGGACTGTTAAATACAATTGGAAGCCTAGTAACGAGCTTGATTCAACGGACCCTCAATTAGCGCATCTTTACAAAGAAGATCCCGCAGATAATGAAATGAACACTACGGTGACAATGCACAACTTCATTGCTCAAGAAGTAAAGGCTGCGTTGGATACTGCTGGCGTATCTAATTTTGGTGGTTGGAGTGAAGACGATTGGGGTGTTCAACAAGTATCCCGCGAGATGTTCGTTATCCCGCTAGTCAAAGCAGTTCAAGAACTATCTGCTCAAGTAACTGCACTAACCACAAGAGTCACTGAACTAGAATCATAAGGAGGACATTATGTCTGAAGAAACAGTAGCCCGTACCGACGAAGAAAAAGCCAAGATGTATCAAGCCATGCTAGATGGCGCGAATGTTATCACCAGTGTGCTGGATAGCAGCAATGAATATAGCAATGACCTGACCAATGTTGAAAAGCAGGCAAAGGTTTTGCGTAGTGCTGGTTATCTTGAATACGGCAAAGCTCTTGGCGATTGGGGGTCAGAAGACTTCTCTGCCATAGACTCTGCTGTAACAGCCGCAAAAGCATACGATCCTAGCGCATAGTAGTTGAAACTAAATATGGCTACTAAAACAGAAATGGATATAGCTTTAGAAGCTTTAGAGCGCATTGCAGAGCATGAGAGAGAGTGCGGAGAGCGTTGGGCTGAGTGTACTGTAGAGTTGCGAGAGCTTCGTAAAGCTACAGACAATCATGCTGCACGTTGGGAGAAACTTGCTTGGTTAGTTGTGACTGTTGTTATCACTACAGCAGCAACTGTTGTTGTTTCAATTTTAGGATAAAACATGAGTAATAAAAGAAAAAATAGGAACAATAAAAAAGTCTTGCAGGCACTTCGACAGAAGAGGGCTAATGGTGGGCGTTTAAATAAGCGCCGTGGTGGCCCTAGTGAAGAAGATATTGAACGCATGATAGCTCAACAGTCAGGTAATCAAACTGCTTCTACTAATCAAACCGCACAAGCTGATAATCAAACTGCTTCTACTAATCAAACCGCACAAGCTGATAATCAAACTGCTTCTACTGATCAAACTATAGGTCTAGCTAATCAGCAACAAGCAGAGTCCTCTGAATCAGAGCCTTATATTCCACCTAAGCCTACAAAACCTTCAAGGGGTTCGTATGGTGGTAGCATCGGTGGTCAAACAGCATACAAAAATGACTTGGCTGCATACGAACAAGAATTAGCAGCTTGGAACTCTGTGTATGGTTCTGGTGAGACTCCAACAAGTTCTAATGATCAGAGTGAAGAGAGTGTGTCGATTGTCGATGCAGCGACCCGTGCAGATCGTACAGGTCAGCGTGTAGAAGATACTGCATATGGTGATCCTGACACTTTAGCTGCTCTAGCTCCTCAACCTGATGTAGCCAAGACAGGCGAAGAAAAAGTAGGAGGTTATGATGCACAAGGAAACCCAATACTAATAGATCCTCTTCAAACAAGAGATACTGATGTTCAGACAATATCTGATCGTACAGCAACAACTAAACCTGCTGATGTAGTGGCTGATGAATTCGATGCTGAAACAGTAACTACTACTGCTCAAGGAACTACCCCTACTGAGTTTGGCGCTTCTACTTATACTGCTGCTGGAGTAGGAACACTTGGTTCTACAACTGCTGCAACAGGTTCAGTAAGTAAAGAAGCAGAAGCAACTGATGCAACCATGACTGCATCTGCTGAAGCTGCTGAAAGAGATACTGCACAAGAAGCAGCAGCAATGGCAGAAGAGCAAGACTTTGATATTTCTGATGGTGCTTATGTAAATAAAGTAACAGGAGAAATTACAACTGTAGCTCCTACAACTGAAGCAGAAGCTAAACAACGTGAAGCTATTACAGGTAAACCAGCAGAAGACGGACAAGCTGCACAGATTATAGGTACTGTAGGTTACGAAGCTGCACAAAGACGCACAGTAAAAGGCGAAGCTGCTAAAGGTGCAGCAGCCTCTATGATTGCAGAGGTTGGTGAATTACCACCTACTATTACAGCAGCTATTGTAGAAGATCCTGCAAGTGTAGAAGCACAGATTGATGATCAACCTGTAGAAGTACGTGCCGCTATTGCAGCATTGCCCACAGAGGCTCTTGTCTCATCTCAAATGGAAACACTATTAGGTGGTATGGAGGATGGTAAGACTCCTGCATGGGCCAGACCAGCAGTAGCAGCTATTGAAGCTAACTTAGCTCAGAGGGGCCTCTCAGCCTCTACAGTGGGCCGTGACGCACTGTTTAATGCAATTATACAGAGTGCCTTACCCATCGCTCAGAGCAACGCACAGGCCCTACAGCAACGTGCTGCACAGAACCTAAGCAATCAGCAACAAGCTAATCTTGCACAGTCTACACAAGACATGCAGCGGCGTATGGCTAACTTATCTAACAGGCAGACAGCAGCTTCACAGACTGCTGCAAATGCACAGCAGATGGCTAACCTTCAAAGTCAGTTTAGTCAGCAAGCTGTACTAACTACTGCACAGCAGCAACAGCAGACACGTACTCAGAATCTTCAGAATCAGCAACAAGCTGCTGTACTGAATGCACAGATGCAACAGGCTTCTAACGCTCAGAACTTAGGTAATGATCAACAGATGGAGCTTGCTAATCTTCAAATAGAAGATGCTACTCAGCGTGAAAATATGACTGCTCAGAATCAGGAGCGTCTTGCAGAGATGCAAGTAGCTGCTGACTTCCTTGCAAAGAATGCTGGATTTAGACAACAGATGGAACTAGCTAATCTAAGTAATGATCAGCAGATGAGGCTTGCAAATCTTTCTGCTTTGAATCAGGCAGGTGCTGATAATCTTAATGCAGCACAACAGACTGAACTAGCTAATCTTAACAGCCGTATGCAGACTAATTTGTTACAAGGTAAGTTAGCTCAAGAGATGGGCATAGCTCAATTAAATGTAGATCAGCAACGTGCCATACAAAATGCAGCTATGGTTGCTAACGTAGACTTGACTAAGTTTAACGCTTCACAGCAAGTAGAACTAGCAAATAGTAAGTTCATGCAGTCTATGACGATGGCAGACTTCAACGCTAATCAACAGGCAGCTATGCAAAATGCTACTGCACAGGCAGCTATGGATATGGCTAATGCTGATGCACGTACTAAGGTATCTATTCAGAATGCTCAGAACTTCTTAGCTATGGACATGGCTAATCTTAATAATCAACAACAGGCTAATGTTCTTGATCAGCAGTTAAAGCAGCAACGTCTTCTTTCAAATCAAGCTGCTACTAATGCAGCCAGACAGTTCAATGCTGCATCAGAGAATCAAGTAAATCAGTTTCAAGCAAATCTTGCTGCCAACATGAGTCAGTTTAATGCTAGTCAGACTAACGCCATGTCACAGTTTAACGCTTCAGAAACTAATAGAGTAGCAGCCATAAATGCAGGCAATACACTGAAAGCAGATCAAATTAATGCAGACATAGCTGCAAGAGTAACCCTGTTTGATGAAGAGTTACAATTTAGAACTGATCAATGGAATGCTTCTAATGCACAAGCTGTAGAGCAGTCCAATGTTGAATGGCGAAGAAAATCTAATACGATTAATACAGCAGCACAGAATGCCGCCAATCAACAGAATGCACAGTATGCATTTAATTTAACTACACAGGCTAATGCACAGCTTTGGCAAGAGCTTAGAGATCAGGCTAACCATGATTTTGCAGCTAATCAAGCTGGCAAAGATAGAGCATTAAATCTATTAAACGCAGCTTTAGGAAATGAAAAATTTCTTACAGACAGGAATCTAGCAACTCAAAGAACTCAAATATTTAAGTTGATACAAGGCGTATTAAACGGAGCATAGGAGCTACAAATGGGATTTTTTAGTAAAGTATGGAAAGGCGTAAAGAAAACTTTTAAAAAGATTGGCAAAGGTATTAAGTCTGCTTTTAAAAAGTTTGGTAAGTTTATGAACAAGATTGGCATCGTAGGTCAGATTGCCATGATGTTTATCCTGCCCGGAATAGGTAACGCCATGATGAGTACATTTGGTGGGATATTGAAAGGATTAGGTTCTGTAGCTTCAGGAACTAGTGCTTTTGCTGGTGTTGCAAATGCTGCACAGACAGTGTTAGGAGCAGCAGGTAACTTTGCTCGTCTGGTTGCTAAACCTTTTACTACTATTACTGACGCTGTAGGTAGCTTTGTAGGTAACACTAGTAAATACCTTGCTAATAAGATACCGGGAATGGATAAGCTTCTAAGCAGGGTAGGTGTCAACATTACTGATGCTCCTGATGCTTTCTTTGGCTTAGGAGAGAACAGTGTCATAGGTAGGGTAGGTACAGGCATTTCAAATAATGTACAAGGGTTTGTAGATATTGGAAGAGACTTGATGACAGGAAATCTTCAGCCGTTTGGTGTGGGTATTCCTAAGACTCAACCTATGACAACAGATGTGTTAGGACAAGAAGTTAATCCTAACATGAGTCCAGTGGATTCAACTCCAACAAGAGATATGCTAACAGGCCCTGCTCCAGATCCTTTACCTCAAAGTCCAAGTCTTCTGAGTGATGCACGTACAGTAGAAGTTCCGGGGGCTAAACAAACACTAGGAGAAACACTAACAGGAAAGTTTCAAGATACCTTTACTGTAGAGAATGTGGCATCTACAGCTATTGATAAATCTTTTGATGCTGTTGTTAGCACAGGTACAGCAGCAATACTAGATCCTGTACTTGGAGAAGATCCACCAGAAGAACCTATGGGTATTGCTTACACACCACAGTTCCAAGCTACAGATTATTCAGGGATTACGGAAGATCCTCTAAGGGCTGACACATTTGCAGACTACACGCAAAGAATTAGCACAGGCTTTGATGACAGAGGACTTGTTTCTTCTGGAGGAGCTTGGAATAACTGGATGCGTTCTAACTTAGCAGTATAAGGTGATATAAATGGCTGAAGCACAATTTACAGATGACTTTTTTATTGAGAATGCAATGGATACTTCTAGGCCATTGCCCGGAGAGTCATTAACAAATGATCCTGATACTCCTCTACCGTTTGAAGGTAGCCCTCAGTTTACAGATCAAGAAGAACTTCTTAATTACTACTTTGAATTGTTAACGTCTGAAGATGTATATGAGAACTTAATGGATGCTCTAGAACAGGGCTTTCCTGTTATGGACATGGTTCAAACGCTTCTTCTAAAAGGTTTTGAGGACGGTCTATTTAACCCTGATCTAATGATGATCGTAGCAGAACCTCTGGCTTACATGATGATAGCTTTGGCAGAAAGACAAAACATTGATGTTGTGATTACATCTGAAGATGATGAAGACGAAGAAAGTAGTATACCAATGTTCAAGCAAGCAATGTCTACTGTAAGTCCTACAGAGGAAGTACCAGAAGAAATACAACAGAGAGTGGAGCCTACTGCTCCTTCTTTATTAGCAAGAGAGGAACCTCAGAATGTCTGAAGATAATTTAGGAGATTTTGCTTCTTTACTGGGAGAAAGCTTTTCACAGGTTGCTCAGTCTAGTGAAAGCGACAGAAGGAGAGCAGAAAAGAGGGCAATGAGAGATCAGCTTCTCTACGCTTTTGCTGCGCCTCTGGTAAGTGCAGCAGGTAAAGGCATTGTAGATTTTGGTGCTGATGTTGTCTTGGGTCAGAACTCTAAAGACTTCTTCAGCACAACAGAAGGTACTACCTTGATGCGAAGACTTGGTGATGTTAACAAAGCATCAGAAGACATAGACAGAACAATCGCGTCTTTAAATGAAGCAGGTGATGGAGATGGTCTAGAGGGTGTGTACAGAAACAACTTACTAAGGGCTACACAGGATGCTCAACGGAAGTACGGGGGAGCCGCTGAAAGAGATATACTTATAGAAAATGCTATAGCTAACTTAGAGCCAGAAATAAGACAAGCTTCTGAAGATGAGTATAACGAACTTTTAAGTGCTCAAAAAGCCTTGAGACTAAACCCTAGTGATGAGGAGGTTTTAAGACGTTACAGAGAGACTGCCATAGGAAAAGGAAGAGGTAGAAAAATATTTGGAAAGTTGGCTTCTTTTTTTACTGGTAAGAATTATCAGAAAGAAGTAGTAGAACCCGCCGCCGCTTATTTAGTTCATGGTGGAGATAATTCTATAATAAACTCTGACTTTTATAGACTATTTACAGAGGGTGACTTTAATAACCAATTAGCAGATCTTTTGAGGGACGCTCAAAATTTAAGAGGAAGATACAATGTAGATGAAGATGATCTTATGAATGCTGTTGAACTTTTTGAGTCTCGTAATCCAGACTTAATGGGCGCACTAGCAGAAGAAAAAATAATGGATGTTAAAGACGCTAAAAGTTCTATAAGAGTAAGAGCCGCTATAAGTAAGAATGAAGACTTTGCAGCGTCAGCAGAAACTTATAGAAAGCGAACAGGTAGAGATCCTACTGAGTCACAGCTTGTTAGTGAAGTTCTCATGTCAGTAAAAGGCATGACTACGGAGCAAGTTGGGGGCTTTGTAAATAGATTTAGAACTGACCACAAAGAAGCTTACGATACTGTAACGGAGGCTTTTGCTGCTCAATTGTATGCTAACAAAGCAGAGAAGCAGGATGATGGTACGTTTAGGACTTTTGAAAATCTTGATAGTTCTGAGAGAGCTTTAGTTCAAGACTCTGCCGACTCTTTTGTTTCTGGACTTGCAGGAAGGTTTGGCACAGATTTAAGAACTGTTGTTAGAGACATGAGAAATGAAGCGCAAGGAGATTTGAGCAAAATACAAGGTTTCAATGCTATACAAGAAGGTGGTTTGCAGATATTAGCTGGTCGATATGTTGAGCAGTACATTAACGGATTACCTATGAAAACAGTTGATCCCGGACAGTATGAAGGCGGGGCTGTTGTGAATTTCTACAATAGAGCAATACTTGGTAAAACACCTGCAACTTTAGAAAATGTAACCACTCCAGAAATGAGGGAAGGTTTGTCAGAGACTATTAGAGCTACTTTGTTGAGTAGAGATCTTGGTGCTGGATTACAGGTAGAAGCAGTAGATGCAGGTATACAATCTCAAGTTAGTAGAGCTAGTACAAATGAAGTTTATAGGATAGATCCTGCTATGCTATCGGAAGTAAGAAACGATATAAGACAGAAACTAACAGACGATACTTTATCAGAAGAAGAGCAACAAAGTCAAGCAGTAGCAGAGCTAGAAGCATTAAAAGATTTTGTTAGCTCCAACGCAAAAAGTAGAGGATTTAGTAAAATAGATCCTAGTTTCTCAGCAACAATTAGAGAACTAGAGCTTATGATAATGGGAGAAGAATCACAAAGCTCTGTCCCACCTAGAATGAGAGGTAGAGGTTAGTTAATGGTTGACTATTCTAAATATTCTGGAGAATCGTATACTACTCCTGTCAAAGAAGAGGATGACGGTAGTGTGCTGGATGGATATATTTCTGGAGTAGATTATTCTAAATATTCTGGAGATTCTTACAAACCTAACTTAGATGAAATAGATGAAGTTAGAAAGCTTCAGTACGGTGCTGCACAAGAACCTATGATTGCAGGCAGTCTCTACAGACTAGCTAAAGCTGGTGCTACTGCTGCATTCAGCGAAGATACTTTTAGAGAAAAACTAGAAAAGATTGAACAAGAAAGACAAGAGGAAATACTTTCAGAGTTCCAAGAGTTTAGAGGCTTGCGAGAAGAGGATGAAGACTTAACCATCATAGGTGGTAGGGTTGGTACTGCACTAGTAGATCCTGTGACCTTTCTGATTCCTTGGGCTAAGTTTGGTAAAGCAGGTACTCTAGCCGCTGGCGCTGGTCTAGCAGCAGGTGAAACTGCTTTGAGAGAAAAGGCTCTGTATGGAGAAGTAGAAGCTAAAAATGTTGCTGTTAATGCAACTATTGGTGCAGCTAGTTCTGGTCTAGGATTAGTCATAGAGCGTCTAGTTAGGAGAGGAGATGTAGAGAAAGCCTTAGATGATGTTGTACCAGAGGTGCAAACTAAACCTAAAACAAAAACTTTTCAAGAAGTGAAAACTTCTTTAATGGAGTCGCCTATTGTTGAAAGATTTTTAAAAGAAGATGGCGGTCTAGGTCTTGATGAGGTAGTTAAAGATGCTCTTGATCCTAAGTCAAGATCAACTGTAATTATGGTAACTCCAAAACAATTTTTAAATTTCGCTGCAAGAGGCACAGAAGAAGCAAAACTTGAAAGGGTTCAGAAGATGGGCAGTGAAGGAGAAAAATTTGATGTTAGCTTTTTAAAATTCAATATAGACGATAAAGGTAGAGCGGTCATTAGTGGGCATGAGGGAAGACACAGAGCTATGTATTACATAGAGCAAGGTCTAGGAGATGAATTAATGCCTGTGCGCCTTACATCAGCGGGAAGACGGGAAATTAGGTTTGGTGAAGATAAATTTAGACCAGATACTTTATACAATGAAGATAGTAACGAGTTGTTCAACATAGCAGATAGGTATAGAAGATTTACAAAAGATGAAGATGATGTATTTGCTGGTTTAACTCCTCAAGCAATAGATGATGAAATTAGTGCGCGTACAGCGGAAGAAGCAGCAGAGGCTGTGCCATTTCCTAAAAGTATTGTATTTGATATAACTGATCCTCTAGAAGGTAGCACAATACCTAGAATATCAGGACAGCCATCAGACATAGCTCAAGATCTAACACCAGAAGAAGTGACTGACTTTAGCAGAGCCTTTGAAAATGCGGGTGGACTAAAGCCCAATAGCGTAGGGTTTGCTGTATTCACACAAGAACTAATACAGTCAGTGAGGCAGATTGACAAGTTTCTAGATCAAGCTAAAAAGGCTAAAAGAAAAACTACAGATGAAGTAAAGCTAGAAAAATTAAAGTCTAGAATAAAAGCACAGCAGAAAATGAAAGATACTTTACTGGCTAATGCTGCTAAGAAAGCTGTCAGGTTGGGAGATGAGAAGGTAGAGACAAATCTGAAGGCTATAGAAAAGCTTAGAGAAGATGGGAAGCTAACACCGGGGATAATACGTGCTTCTTTTGATGCTCTGGGTAGACCTTTGTTAGGCAGCTTCGCAGGAACTAATGTCGGTCTTTTTTTCATGGAAGACAATGATGACATGGCAACATTGACTGCATTCACTGTAGCTGGTTTAGCTGGAGGAGCTTATTGGAAAAGAATACATAACTCTACAAAGCTGACAGACTTGGACAAACAATCAGCAGCTATCTCAATAGCTAATAGAACAGGTGATCAAATATCGGCTACTGCTGCATCTGCAAGTATTCCTACTAAACTAGCGGCTGATGGTGGCTGGAATAAAGTTATAGGCAATTTACTGTTTAGTATCACAGGTAAACCTACTGACTCAGTAGAGGCTCGTATGATACGAAATCAATCTGATTATATTTTAACATTGAACAATATTTTTAAAGATTCTACTGATGATGAAGCAGTATCCACGCTTGTAGGTGAGGCTATGCGGGGTTTTACAGATCTAGATAAACTTAGCGCGGGTTACAAAGGTTTAGCGAACAATCTATCACACAAAGTATTCCAGACTAAGGTAGGGGATACAATGTTAGGTACTCCTAATTTTACTAATAGAGCAGGTGTAACTCAGGAGCAGATTGACGAGGCTAGGCGA
>Ga0213867_1001076_pt1 | contig 12178 bp, 12 predicted proteins | sample PICome_12_FD_160120 | JGI IMG/M metagenome (GOLD analysis project Ga0213867, IMG submission 160120) | Coastal seawater microbial communities near Pivers Island, North Carolina, United States - PICO540 | ecosystem: Environmental > Aquatic > Marine > Coastal | place: USA: North Carolina... | reverse complement strand
AAGTAGCGTTGCGCCTTGATGCGGTCATTCGTGATTTCGCTCTCTACAAAGTCAACAGCCTGAGCCATAGCGTATTGAACGATACCTTCGATCTCACGTTTATCTTTTGCTTGTGGCTGCATGTTATTGCTCCGATCCTGCTGATAGTCCCAGCACCTGCATTAAGTTCTTAGAAACCTTGTCTCTAAACTGCGGGCGAACACCCGATATGATGGTGTCCTTAATTTGATCTACCGCGTCAAGAGTTTTGCGATCCACCACACCCTTAGCGGTCATGCCTGCAGCAGTTACGCCCAGCATGGCTGGGTTGGCTGCGACTGCACCTACGTTTAAAGCTGCCATCAGGCCATTACCTGTAGGCGATAGCTTACTCATCAGGCGCAATACGTTATCACTTATAGAGCCTGTCACGAAACGCTCCATCATTGTGATCTCATCTGGGTCAAACTGCGCTCTGCTACTGGGCGTTCTGAGTATTTTCCTGACAGCTTGGCGGTATGAATTGACAACATTCCCACCCGAACCAGTCGCCGCCGCAGACAGCCTTGCTTGCTCCATAGCCTCATCAAAGGCCTTAATCTTATAATAACGTCTGCTTTGTAGGTTTGCTGCCCTTAGCAAATCCCCTGCGTCACCGCCTACTGTGCTTGCAACCTGTGATGCCTTGGCCTCGAGAGTGTCTTTTACGTTGTCACGTATAAACTTTAGTTGAGGCTTAAATCCGCTCTTCTTATAAAGAGTGTTTAACTCTTTTACCAAGTTATTAAGCTGCGCTGCGTTAAAAGTGTCACCCGTATGCGCTGCAACTTTCTGTATCGCTTGGTCAATAAAATCCGCGTCACCGCCCCCACGCGGTGAGTACCCGACAAATACATCCTTGCGATTGTTGGCAATGGCAACACCCAAGTCTCTATTTACATCATCCATGTTGATCGCAAGTTTACCCGCAACCTGCTCAAACTCATCCCAAGCCTTGTTTTTAGATTGCTCTGCAGTTTCTAGGGCTGGTGACTTAAAGCTTTTTTTCTGCAGCGCTTCCGCTGTCTTGTTGTATACTTTCCCCGCACGACTAATCGCAGCAGGTCCAGCAAACGCACCGACTATACGCGCGGCACCCTCAAAGTCTGTACCCTCTGCAAGCTGACCTGCGCCCTCACTTGCAGCGCCAGAGATAGCCGCCGCCCGCACGCCTTGGCCTGTCAGGCCAGCTTGGCCTATGTCGGACGCAATCTGCGCACCTTTTGCGGCACCAGCGGCCCGCAATCCTTTGCTGACAGCGCCAGCTACAGGCGCAAGCCCAACTCCGCCACCGACAAATTCGCCAACTGTTCCTGCGAACTGCCCGCCTAACGTCTGACCTCTGGCAGCAAGTTCTGGGCTTTCGATGCCGATACCTTGGCCCAACTGGCTGATACCCTCGTATGCGCCCTCTATAGCTCTTCCTGTTCTCGTATCAAGTATTGGGGTTCTGGTTTCAGCGCCAGTGGCAATCTCGCCTAGACGAACTGCGCCACGACCTGCCATTTCTGGCAGCTCAACAGCAGCTTTACCACCACGAATTAAGCCGCGCGCTGCGCTACCTATTACATCACCGATCTGTTCGCCAATGGTGTCAACTTCGCCCTCACCAACAATGTTCTCATAGAGCATCTCGCCAAATGTGCGTTCAGACTTATCATCTGGCGCAGCCTCTTGCTCGACACCTAGCTGCTGCTTTACAACACGCTGAATTACTGCCTGATCAGTGCCATCAGGAAATTCCAAAATTGTGCCATCAGGTAGCTCTGCTTCAATCATTTTATGATATTTCCTTGCGCGTCAAACTTGATGCGGTTCACATTACCCTGACCTGAGCCTGTCAGCATATTAATGTCGGACTGAGAAAAATAATCAAAAGGACTAATGACTTCACCAGTTATTTTATTGGTTAATCCTTTTTCATTATCTTCCTGCGCAGCTTGATAAATCTTCAACATTGAAGAGCGATACTGTTCCTCAAGGCGCTCAAGATTTCTAACAAGTTGCTCATCGCTTTGGGCAGTGTTTAGGCTACCAAGACTTGCCTGCAGTGATTTAAGTTCCTGAACAGCAACCTGCCCCAGCGCACCGCCTGTAGGGCTTTCCTTTCTCATCTGGTCAAGTCGGTCAAATCCGATATTTGCCCTTACGCTCTCCGTTAGTTCCTGCAGGTCCAGTGCCTTTGTCCCACCAACGTTTCTCAGTATCGAACCCACAAGCCCAGTTGTTAACATTGGGCTTTCTTTTGCCAACTCAATTGCGCCTCTAATATCCTTCAATACAGTCATTCCAGATGTGGCTTGACGCGATTTCTTGGCCTGCTCAGCATTTGCCACGTTAGCAGCATCTATAGCTGTCTTTGACCCTGAAATAGGTAGAGCGACTGGCGCACCATTTTCACCAATAAACACAGTACCATCAGGGTTGCGCTTCCATACAGTATCTTTAGGCGGGTTCCCAAATGATTGCCCCTGCGGCCCTACATTTACAGTTGTTCCAGCTTTTGTCTGGGAGAGTGCCATCTGCAATGCCTCAGCCTCAGTCTTTGCCGCGCCCGTGCGCAATAGGTCTGCAGCGAGAGCTTGGTACTGATATGTTTTTTCCTTGTCTGGCTTCGGAACTGCAGACAAAGCATTGGCCCCAGTGATAGCGCCCTGACGCACCAAGCTCCCAAGTTCAGTCTGGCCAATTTTATCCAAGTAATCCGCAGTCGCGTTACGCCCCCTTTGAGCTAACTCTAGCTTTTTCTGCTCTTTCGCATCTTCCCTGCGTGCTTGGCGACCTGCCTGAACAGACTGTATAAGTGGCTGATAACGTTGAGCATTTGGCGATCCAGCCAGAGCTGCCATGTAGAGTTGATCTGCAAAGTCACGATCAATCATGCCGCCTAGCAAGCCCCTTGGTTGCTCTTGTTGTGCCGCTTGCTGCGGTGCTTGTGCGCCAATCATGCTGTTACCCCCAAGGATTTTTGCAATGTAGTTTTGCGTTTCTTTAAAGTTAGGCACGCCGCCTGCTTTATCTACGTTTCCCATGCCAGCGTTGTATGCTGCATGAGCAAGCGTTTGGTTGTTATTGTAGCGGCCTAGAAGCTGCTTCATGTACCGCGCACCGCCGCGCAGGCTTTGCTCTGGGTCATAAGGGTTTGTAACACCTAAGTCTTTTGCTGTCGCAGGCATAAGTTGAGCTAACCCCATCGCGCCCGCAGAACTCTTAGCCTGCGGATTAAATGCGCTCTCAACCTCAATCTGGCGCACAAATAGATCGGGGTTAATCCCTTCCTCTTGCGCTATCTTATATGCCAGATCACGTAGGCTCATTTACGCTGTCCCTGTAGGCGTACCAAGTGCTAGTTGGTAGCCAATCGTTGAAAGTAGACCAGTTGGGTCATACGGATTAGTTGCTGTACCAGTCGTGGTTGTCATAGTTGGGAAACGCGATGCCCCCAAGACAGATGTGAGAGCACCAAGTCCCGCAAGCGGTGTGCCTGCAGCGCCTGCAAACTGGCCTTTAGCTGCATCAATAAGTTGCTGCTCAAGTGAGCGCATGAACTCGCCCTGCTGACCAATAGATGATTGCGCCTGCTGGCCCATGTTGAACGCTTGCTGACCAAGTGTGCCTAGCCCAGTTGCGCCTCGCATAGCTAGATCGCGTGACTTGTCAAAAGCCTGCATGCGCTGCTGCGCTGCAATGTCACCCGCCATGCGCCCGTATTCTCCGCCTAGCACGCCTTGTGCTACGCCGTGGCGCGACCCACCAAATGCGCCTGCTGCTGTTGCCTGAGCGCCTAAGTTTTGCTCTGCAAGTTGTTGCTGACGCATGATGTCCTGCTGCGTGCGATCAATAACATTCTGCGTGTAGGGGTTCATCTGGCCTTGAGCCATCTCCCCGAATGTTTGTCCTGCTTGCTGCATTGCCTGCGCAGAGCCTTGAAACACGTTCTGTACTGGTTGATTAGCTGACTGTCCCATAATTAACTCCTAAGCCCGCGGATTTCTGCTTCCAGCGCCAGACATGGCTCTGCCGATTGCGCCCATAAGTCCACCACCGCTGATAAACTCGCCTACAGCCTCACCTATTGTTGGGGTTGGAAGGTTACTTTCAAATGGGCGCACAGTTGGTGCTGATCCCGTGCTACTGTATCCAGTAAATCCAGTAGACATTCTTGAACCTTCATTTCTATAAGGTGCCTGACTATTTAAGAACGTTGTAACGCCCCGATTTGATTGGGAACCCGCGCCAATGCCTGAGCCATCTGCACGGAAATACTGCCCCTTGCTAAAGTATGCCGCATCCGCTGGCGCAACCCGTGGGTCCATAGGATTTGCAGGAGCTGCTGCGGGCGTTCTTGCTGGCCCTGAGTAAACTGGTGTTGGCGCTGCTTTTTTCTCTCCTGTAAGCGGATCGTAACCCAGCGCTTCAGCATAGGCATCGTATTGATCTGGACGAGTTTCGCGGAAGCGCTCAAGTGCGCCCTCGTACATTGGGAATGATGTATAACCTGTCATCCCGCCCATTGTGACTTCTGGTGCGCTGATCTGAGAAGTCTCTGGTGCAGCTAGGCCAAAGGCAGACGCCATTTGACCTACGTTTTCCATCGCCGCGCGTTCCGCTGGGTTAATGCCCGCAACATCTACACCCATGTAAGGAATGTAACCAAGTTCAGCTAACTTCTGCCCCCGTGCCAGCATAGCTGCGTTTGCCGCCGTTACCTCTGGCGGAATGGTCTGTTTAGTTGTCTGCGTCTCAGTAGCCGTAGAACTGCCCATTTTAAAACTCCAAATGCATTGTTATAGAGTGTGGCTTCCAGCCTACTTTCTCTAACGGTTTCTGCCATCCCAAACGACCATCAAATTGAGCGAACGAACAGCCCTGCTTTTGCGCCCATTCTTTCACATTTTCAGTCATTTGTAAAATTTGATCCAATTCGCCACCTGCGAGGAATACATTTATAGCCTTAGTATGATGGTATACCACTATTTCCGTCACAATGCACCCACGCTCTGCAGGCCACAATTGCATTTTGCCAGACGCAATTCCACGCTTGATTTCGTCTAATGTATTAAGACCGCCCGATTTCTCAAGGGCGGCTTCCAGCCAAGGGCGGCAGTAATCGAAAACGCTTATGCTTTCGTGCTTAACCATGCATCCTCGTTATATGTAGAGTTGTGGCTGGTGACGCTGGGGAAAACGCTGTTGCATTTGATGCATCTAGGAAACCCGACGTGCTATCTGCTGCCCACATAACCTGCAGGTAATCTCCCGCACTCACGTCAAACTTAGCAGAGCGCGAAACAACAACCGTGGCATCGTTTTGGTGCAGTGAGTAGATAATAGTGTTGTTTGCCGCATCTGCGTCATTCAATCTGGGCCAGAAGTAAAACTTCACCGTGCTAGACGATGTTGATGAAATCTGCGCAGAAAACATAATGAGGTACTCACCAGCTTCGCTAAACACAATCTTACTATTGTCTGTGGCATCACGGTCAATGCCAACATTACCCGTTGGCGCGTCATATGTGATTGCGTATGCTGTATTCACTGTTTGTCCAGCACCAGTGTCAATTGTAACATCTGTTGTGCGATAGAATGAAGCGTGGCCATCTTCTAGGACAATCTGAACAAACGCTCCGTCTTTGGATACGACAGGATACTTGTTCGCGCGATCCCACAGAATAACGCCATCCTCAGAGGGATTATCGTCTGCGGTCTTGAACCCTAGCTTTGCAAGATTTCCCTGCAGGTAGGCAGAAAGCTGACGCCCCCACTGACGTAGATCAGGTCCAATAGGTGGTAGGGTGGGGCTTGGCACTAGCGTCTACCCCCTGCAGTTGCGTCAATCCGCATATTACCTACCTTCCACTGAGTGGCCTTTTGGCCCTCTACGCGCATACGAAGTTGACGACCTGAGAAGCGAACGCTTGTTGGATTTGTAGGCGTAAATGGCCCGTGAGTAGTTTCAGTCGCGTTGGGATAAAAGCGCGTCTTGAATGTTACGTCTACATCACCCTGCGTAAGCTCATCAGGTATCAACTTCGTAACCTTTGCAATCTGATCTCCAGTACCAATGCTGATTGGCCCTGTCTCAGCGAAGGTTGTTTCGCTGTCAAAGTTGTAGCCAACCTCATGGTCATAAATATCACTATCTGCGTCATGTCCCGCCATAAGGGGATACTGGAATACGCCACGGTCAACACCTGCAGTACGAGAGAGGCTACCTATTAACCAATGGTTTTCTTTATAATCAAGCGCGACATAGCGATCTATCTCTGTGCTTTCCGCTGAAGGGTAAAACCACCAAATCTCGCCATACTGACCATTAGCAAAGGACCAAACCTTTGATTTTTGGTCATAGTTGAAGTCATTGAACACATAGTCGTGAACATCGCACGGTATCTCTGAGACTGCGTTCCCGTCAAATCTAAAGAAGCCACGCTGGCCCATCCAGAAAACACCTATGTCTACGTCAGATGCAGATTTGCGTGAAATTGCACCGCAAGATGTGCCGACACGCTCAAAACCATAAACGTAGGGCGGGCCAAGGTAACGTGCCGTATGCGCGTCTGTATCTGTGATAATCAAAGTTTGTCCGCGTGTGCGGATGCCCTGCATGATTTGACCGTTGGTTTGCAGCTCAATATCGCCAGCCTCATTCGTAGCTAATGGTGTCCAGTCTGTATTGTCCTCTCTGGCGCACCACTGCACCTTGCGAGGATTGCCGCCAGCGCCAAGGGCAAAGATAAACCGCTCTTCGGTTACGACTACTCCAGAGTTGTTTTTAGGGGCTGCGCCAAGCAGAAGAGCCTCATCTTCTGAGTATATTGTGTAATAAAAACGGAATATTTCATTTGTTGCAACATTGGCCGTTACCTGAACCATTAACGTGCCGTCATCAGCAGCAACAAACTCATAGCTATCATCTGCATCAAACCCATTCCCATATGTAACGGTGTTTGATCTCGTAACGTTACTGATCGTGTCGTATGCTATAGAGTACAGTATAGTGTAATTTGTATTTGTGTTTGTGCCATTTATGACATGCTCGCCATTGTACGTCATGCCTTTCTTAATGGGCATGCTGTAAAAACGATGTAGCGCAGTAGTGTTTCCCGCCGCCTGACCTTCTACCTCACCGCCACTTGGGTAAGCGCTAGTTGCCGTGCTGGCGGGAAATGTTGTGTCAGTCCAAAACAATGAGCCGCCTAATGTTTCGCCTGTGCTGGCGCTTGGAAGTATAGTCAGCGTATTTGTTGTCTGCAAATCCCACTGTAATATTCTTCCATCGTCAGAGTGACATGCGATGAGATACTCACCCCAGTTGTCCATTGACCAAGTTGTGGCGTCAAGTGGCACGGTATTCTGCGATAACTGTCTAGGCTGACCGTAATACCCATAACCATACTGCTGACCACCATAACCAAGGTTAGCAGCAGCGCTTTCACGACCTGCTGCAAGGTTTCCAATAGTGATGTCTGTTAAGGTTCCACCGCCCGTCATCACCAAAAGCGCATCATGTGAGCCGCCAGCTAAATATGAGCTGCCATTATTGGTTTCCCATGCATGCATGCCGCGAATAACATTTGTACAAAATGAAGTCTTACGCTCTCGCCAGCCGCCAATCGGACGCAGTGAGTTGTCACGCCAGCGTACTAGCGAACCATCCCGCCAACGCCCAGCTTGCTCCAAGTCGGTGCCGTTACGATAAAAGCCTGCGGGTATGTCTAGCGGTACTAATGTCATGCTGTTGTTCCATAAACTGTGCCGTTATTGGTATATGTAGCGATGGCAGTACCAGAAATAGCTGCGCCACCTGCACCACCAGAGTTTCCGCCCGCTGCGCCCCAGCCACCACCGCCACCACCATATGTGCCGTTGCTACCTGCGTTTCCGTTAGAGCCACCAGTGCCGCCATCACCGACGCCACCGAATGCGCCTTGACCGTATGATGTGCTGACAGTCAATACACGGCCACCGCCGCCTGACGCGCCATAACCTGCAAACCCATCATCCCGTGGCTCTGCACCAGCACCACCGCCACCTGCTCCACCACCCAAGCCTGCGCCATCGTATGAACCACCTGAGTATGCCCCTTGCTCACCGTTAGTACCATTTTGACCAACGGCACCGCCCACGCCTGCTGCGTAAGTTGTGTATGGACTTTCGCGATAGCCGCTGACGCCATTACCGCCGCCCGCACCACCGCCGCCACGGCCTCCGCCGCCACCACCGCCACCTGCTATAAACGCACCAGAAGCGTTGGTTAGAATTACACCAGTTGCATTGTTTACAAGCGCTGGGCCACCCGCCTGACCTGCGTTGCCGCCGCGACCAATAATGTAGCCGTTGTTTGTGATTGTCACCAAGTCATTCATGCTGCTAGGTATGGTTAAACCACCAACAGACGTATTGTCTGACCAGATATAAACGCCGCTATCAATCGTAACAGAAACCCTGCTAGACCCATTCCAACCCTGCGTTGTCAGGTAAGTGCTTAAATCTAGCTCCTGCTGGTTTGTCGTAATTGTAAATTCAAAGGTGCCAGCCGTAGCGAAACCAAAGCCCCTAGCTGACATTCCTCCAAAAGTTGATAGTGCTGGCATTATGCAAAATCCGTCAAACTCGCTAGAACCGTAAAGGTAGCTGATCCTGTCTTAATTATAACAAATGTATATACATCTACCCCACTTGCGTTACCACTGTCTGGTGCAGAGCCACCTTGCCACTTAGGTGTAACTGCAGAGCCATCAATCTGGTATGTGCTTAGGTAGTAAGCTGTAGAACCCTGCGTCATAGCGATGCTTACAGTGATGCTTTCTCCAATGGCAAGCATTGTGTCCAGCGTTGTGCTGCTATCTCCGCGAAAGTTGATTGTGCGGTCTGCGGTTTGGTCTGCTGTATAAAACTCTATCGCTTGAGTTTGGCAGTCAAAGTTAATTGTTTCAGATGTAGTGGTCTGAAGCGTAACTTTTTCCACAACCTCTTCTATTTTTGTGGTGCCATTTAAGTCTGCGTCCGTGTTGATGTAGGTTGCCACATCAGTCATTGCAACTTGCACCATCGTGCCATCGTCGTTCACAACTACGCGATCTGCATCGACAAGAGTTGTTGCTGTTGCGGATGTGCTTCCGTCAACAATATTTATTTCTGCAGTCGTTACTGTCGCACCATCCAGCTTACTAAGCTCTTCTGCTGACGCTGTGACAAAAGTATCGTTTATTTTAAACGCGCTAAAGTTAGGTGATATTGTTGTTTTATTTGGACCGTCATTGTTTAGGGTGTCCTCTAGCTTTGCAATGTTTGTATTGAGCAAGTCGCCCCATTGATCCGCGTTACCGCCAACTACTGGTTGTGTGAGTGATATAGCCATGTTTCAATCCTTTGTTAGCTGCACAATACCACGCTACGCAGCATCCGTCCATGTTTCCGAACCAACAGACTGTTCTGTCCAAATGTCTGAAATGTCTGTCTGTTCTGTCCAAGTCTCTGCATCGACGACAGGCTCTAGCCAGCCGCGCACAACAATGTCTTTTCCTAGATACGCAAATGAACCTGCGTTCGCAGCGACATTCATGTCCTTTAAGAAAGTAAAATCACGCCCAGTGACGGAATAAGAGCCTGCTGCAAAAAATTCGCCAATTCCTACGTCAATCTCTTGCCCAGCAAAAGTGAATGAGCCTGACGCTGTCTCAAAGGTAATCGCAATAACTACTGTAATATCTTCGCCTGTAAGGGCAAATTCACCATTTGCTGCGGCAATGTTCATTGCCTTGGTAAACGATGCATCCTGTCCTGTGAGCGTAAATGTGCCGCTATCTGCGCCGATCTTATAGTTAGCAAACAGCCCGACATCTTGACCAGTGAGCGTGTACGATCCCGCCGACACAACTTTGCTGATGTCTACGTCGATTTCTTGACCTGTGACAGTGAATGTACCTGCATTTGCCAGAATACTGACATGCACAATATACGTCTGGTCTTGACCCGTGACTGTGTAAGAACCCTGATTGACCGCAAACGCATATCCGCGTGTTGAGCCTGCGTCCTGCCCAGTAAGCGCAAACGTGCCAGCATCAGCCGACACATTCATTGCTTTTGTTAGATCAGCCGCACGACCATCAAGCGTAAATACGCCAGTTGGCGCAACGTCTGTGATTAGCTTGCCTGCACCCTGATAGCTTACCGCATAGCTGCCCGCGTCTACTTCGAACGTCAGACCCTGTAGGGCGCTTGTTGCGCCTAGCGGGGTTGCGGCTATGGGGGTAAAGCCAAGCATGTACTATATCCTATTCAGGTTTTACGGGCCAGTCACTCTCTTCTAAGTTAGGCCAATTAGGGTGTGTAGTTATATCACGTAATGCTTGACGGTACTCACGCATAGCATCAGACAAAGGCCGATCAGATATTGCATATTCATCGGTCATACTCAAAAGTATTGTTCTCAGTTCCCTATTTTCATCAGCTTTAGTGGGCCTTGGTTCTGCATTACGTCTTGCAACTTCTTCTTCACTAAGCGGCTCAATTGTTATAACATTTTCCCACTGCTGGGTTTCAGCATTAAAAACCAGCTCTGCTGTTTGTTTCATTGGTGGCTGCTCATCGCTAGATGAACCAGTTAGAGATGAGATTGCTTCTTCATAATTCATATCGAAAAACCTTATAAACTGGGCCACTTAGCGACTGGGTACAAGACACCGCCAATCCAAGCAAAATTCCCTGAGCTACTAGTAAGCGTAATACTACTCAAATTATATCCAGAATAAAGCCATCCTGAATATGCGCTATGCATAATTAGGGCGCTGCTACCATATGCAAAAGTTAAACCACCCCTAAAAAACCAGCCTATTTCACCGTCCCAATGAACGGAACCATAAAAACCTCTTTTCCCTGTTGTGCTGCTTGCTATCCCATAATCAGTCATTCTCATATTTGACGAATTGGATGTAGAAGTTCCTTGATGACTGTTGCCATACCTAGTTCGTCGCTCAAAAGACAGGTTGTTTCCACCAGTAGCCGAAACAGACATGTCTATATAGCTGTTGTTTTGGCTGGGAACACCTTGAAAATCTAACCTCCACCCAGCAGCCCCTCCGCTATCAAAAAGATCAGCGCTCCATCCAGTAGGTAGTGTCCATGTCATTGAACTTACACTGCTTCCAGAAGCAGAATTTGTAGCACCGTCTATGCCAAATATATTTCGTGTGGTTGTTACACTATCAGTGCCATTATTTGTTGTGCCTGTTAGGTCTGGGAAAGTACCCCCAACACCACCTGCTGTAATTGATGCCGCTGTGGTACTGTCGATGCTTGTAATGTTTGTCAGCCCTTGGCTGTTACTGATGACCTGTTGGCCGCCTACTTGTATCGCCATCTTCGTGTCCTTCCACTATTAGCGTTTCAATTCTTCTATCTCAGCCTTCAACTCTTTGATAGCCTCAACTAAATGTCCAATCATGCCGACATAGTTAATCGACTTAATGCCTGTTTCTTCATCCGTCTGCACAACGTCTGGCAAAATAGGTTCCACCTGTTGAGCAATGAAACCATGCCCACGCGTGCCTGTGTCCTTCCAGTCAAATGATACACCTTCAAGCTGTGATACGTCTGACAATGCATTTGTGATTGGCTCTACGTTTTCTTTTAACCGCGCATCTGATGTACTGTTCAAATCACCAGTTACCAAAACATGCGGCGAACTGTTCTTAACCTCTAGTCGCTCTGAACCACCTACAACGACACGCCATTGGTCAGCCGCATGGAACTGCATGTATGTGTTGGTGTCACCGTGATGGACTATCTGGTCTACGCCGTAGATATCATTGTTGTTCATATCTAAGCGTTGGTACATTTCCGTGTAACTTGAACCAATTGCTAGTTTTTCGACATTATTGTGGTACATTTGTGTACCAGCGTTTTCAGTGAGCTTAATATGCCATTCGTTATTTTCGTCGTCGTAGATACCTGCCGTAGTGCCATCAGTCATAAATGACCAACGACCCTCATTAGAGCTATTGCGGATTTGGAGGCCGCCCCATCCAGCAGTTTCAGAAGTAATCTGCAATAGATCGGCGCGGTCTGTGCTTTCTTGCAAGGTTACTCTATTGCCAATTAACACAGAGTTAAATATTGGGCTGCTGTTTACGTTGAACTGAGTGCCTGACAGGTA
>Ga0213867_1001074_pt1 | contig 12183 bp, 13 predicted proteins | sample PICome_12_FD_160120 | JGI IMG/M metagenome (GOLD analysis project Ga0213867, IMG submission 160120) | Coastal seawater microbial communities near Pivers Island, North Carolina, United States - PICO540 | ecosystem: Environmental > Aquatic > Marine > Coastal | place: USA: North Carolina... | reverse complement strand
GCTATCAATATATTAAGTGTTGCTCGACACTCGATTCTCCACACTCGACAATCGATGTGTGGAGAAGAAATTAGACGGTCCTTTTTTGCGGTTAGAATCGGGACTAATGCACGATTGGAAGCTAAAAGTTTTTGAATATGGAACGTTCGCTTACACCTTACACGTTACACTGTACACTGTACACTGTTGCACGTAGTTGTACACGTACTTTGAGATCATTATGGACACCCATCACCCATTACCCATTGCCATGCACTTCGTCCTTCGTCGTCATCCATCCTCGCTACTGCTACTACTCATAAGTGCCTTTGGTGATGCTGAACATTTCAGTACCATACATTTTGTCTCTCTGTAAACATGTATCCAAAAGTCTATTCAAATCCATATGCATTTTCGATGGGTTTGTACGTTCTATTTGACTATTATTTGCATAGAAGCACGCCAAACAATTCTCATGACCTACGTCCTACGTCTCTCTACCAGGTTCTGATTACTTTATGGCTTTCAATTGCTACGAGGACTTGTAAAAGCCTTCAATGTAATAGTGTTGGGTTTCGATAGTTTTGTTAATTGTTGGTGTGTCGTTACCAGTTTGATTAGAGTATTAAGATCGAAGTCCTTACAAAGCGATTTCTTTGATCGGGAGGTTGGGAATTTGATTCAAAAATAAGGGGTTTGAATTGCGTTACGGATGTGATAATGGTTGGAAGTTGGGAAACGACGCGTAAATTAAATGCAATGTCTCTCTTTCGTTCGCACCAACTCTTGAGGAATCTTCCCAAAGAACGATCGTGTTTATGGAGGCAAATTTTCGAGCCATTAGATTTAACGACATAATGTTGTCGACTTTCGTTCGAGGCCTGTCCATGTCAATTTTTTCTTTTCTGAAGTCCAGATATTTTGTGTTAAACATAGAGCGGAAACATTGTTGGAAAGAATTTGCTATTTATGTTTGGCTTCTTGGTTACACATGTGCTTTGCGGTCCTAGAGAAACTGGTTCACTACCGTCGGGACTGTAGTTTCTATTTTATTGAGTACATGTACTTTATCTCGCTTTAGGTTGTTTTACCAGATTTGTTCGGTCTGTTGTCATTGCGGTGTCACAGATCACCGTTCGAACTGTACCAAGTTTTCCAAATGACTTTGTCTATGCGCGAAAATGTGGCTTTTTTTTGAGAACATCAAACTAGTAACCTTTCATGTGAATTAATGTTTAATTGCTTCTCAAAATAAAATAAATATTTATACGATAATTGTTACATTCTTCCGTTGATCCTAATCACTTTTAGCCTTACCCTCATTTTCTGCTCTTCGCATCTCGTGCAACGCCTGAAAGGAGTCCTGCATGAAATCTAGATAAAGCCCTTTATCAAAACTGCCTCGAAAGAAATTACAACTCAAATTGACTTCTAGCAAGCAAACTGGCAACTTCTCGTCAGCGCTGAGGACAACATCCCAACCTACAAGCGGGACATCGGGACATAATTTCATGTGGCTGTAAATTAAGTATGCGTAAAAATGAGGCAGAGGTCAAGATATATTTGGAAAGCGCTTTTCCTTACCTTTTTTCTACTAATTCAAGCATATTTTTAAAGTCTGGAACTTGGTTACCTTCTACAAGAATGTCACCGTCAGGATGATGTGTGGTGTGATGACTTGAACGCCATGGGCATCGACCAGGCAAAGCTTCTAGCAAACCTAATCTATACCAATGAGCATTTGTAGTCCCCTTAAGGATTGTACCGGTCTTTGGATCAATATCAAATAGAATCGAGTCGTGATCTGTAGCAGCGCCAGCCCTTCCGGCACGAAAAACACAAGACAAAGCTGTTATATCCGATAGTGATACGTTCTTTCCCTTGTGCCAATTAATCGAGGATCGCGATTGTGTGATCACTCGAAACGTCGATAGAGGCGCATTTTTGGGAAGGAGAGTGGACACCCAAGCACTGTTTTCAATGCGCTCTTGAATAATCCAATCACCTCCTGCGGTAGCATTTTTGAAAAAGTGAATACCCATTCCACCTTCTTCATTTCGATGTTTCACAACAATTCCGCCGGTGGATAAAAAAGGCGAAACCGGGACACCCATCTTATCTCCCTCTTCGAGAAATGTCCACTTGTTTTCCATCTCATATCCTTTGGGGTTGTTGTGAAGGTATGAATGTAAAGCAGCCAAACGGCAATTCAATCGCCAGAACGAGAACCAGTCATCTGGCGCTAAGACTCGCTTGTTGAACTCGTCAACGAAATGTTTCGGAGTTCTTTCATCGGCAGAAAGTTTGAAAAGATAATAATGTACGGATGCAATCCAACAGATAACTGGGACAATAAATAGCAAAAACGACATAGCCATCAATTTACTTAATACAACAAGTGACAAAGGAACACCAGTTCCAGGAATAGCAACATTTCTTAAATTATCCGCCAAATCCTCTCGGAACGATCCTTTGCGGTAGTGTGGTTTATTCCAGAGATAGAACGCAGTTGCAAGACTATAACAGTGAATACGAGCATACTTCTTAAATTCAAGACGTTCTGCGTCGTCGCCATCTCTGAAGGCAGAGCAAAAAGTATTTGGATATTGAACCAGTCTTTTCCAAACAAAACTTTTCAAAACTTACCTGGGCTTAAAGTAAGGACAGTGTTCTTCGTCAAAGGGCAACGTACGTCCCTTACCAACGCAGTAATAGAAAAGACATCCATAATAATGAATGAATACAGTATTGATCGTCTCCCCTATAATATGTAACATATCCATCTCGAATTTTTATTAATTTACGAATTTGCTCTTAGTGATTGAAAAGAACCGACTGTAAATGCAATACGTAATCGACAACGCACACGCTCTTCTTGCTTGCTTGTTTGCTTTCACCCAAATGCCTGTTTTAAAATAAATCAAACGTCAACTCTCTTTCTGTCTCTCTGTCTATGTCTATCTGCAAGGAAACAAAACAACTTGGTATTGATCAATTGATTGACTGATTGATTCAATATTGGGAGTATAGGGATTGATGCATTATTACCGTACTCTTCCTTGTCGACATCAATCACATCATTATTCTCGTCTCCCGCATCTGACTGGTGACACTTTTCATTATTTGAAACATCGCCGAAGAAGAATGTTTGCGTATATTTCTACAGTAAATTAAACGAACGTTCAATCAAGCTCCGTATGACGTAAGGTGAGTGAGTGAATGTTGTGGTCTCACTCTACTCATTCTCAGTGTACCGGTACATGTACACAATGTAAAGGGTGCGGTCAGAGGTCAGATTGTCATCAGTGGTCTGTGGTCCACTCATCGTCATCATCATCGTAAGTACTAAGTACATAGTGCACCGAAGAATTCTGCTCCAAACTAACACACAAGTACTATCACTATCATAACTCAAGTCGACAACAGCTCGTTTGATAGTCGCTCATCCTTCACAATTAGTAAGGATCATCGTAGCATATTTATATATACATTACGAATTGACTAATATATATGCTAGTAACACAAGCGATATCATATCCGAGCCCGACGATATCAAGAACAAAATAAAGAAAGAAACATTGGTAACTTCCACCTGTTCCAACGTTATTCCTATCGGCTGTATTCGTATCTCTAGCTCAAGCTCTAGGACTGTATACGATTTGATACGATACGAGTAGAGAGAAACTTGTCTTCGCTTTTTTTGAAGAATAACAGAGTCGGAAAATATTTCGAAATAGCTTGCCGTTGATGTTGAGTTTAATTTCCAAGACAAACCATACATTTATAATGGTTGCAACGTATGTAGCACTGTTGCGAGGGTTATTATCACGCAATGGTGTTCGGGCGTTTCAACATACTTGCTTCCATGATAAGATAAATGCAGGGAAACTATTGTCGCGCAGTGGGACAGTGCTGCATTTTCAGCAGCGCAGTCGCAATACATGCTATCGTCATTTAAGTTCGACTGTGGAGGTTTCAAGTACCGACGAAAGCATTGACGAGTTGGATGCTGCTTTGGAAAGTATTTTAAACGGCGTCACGAATAGTGTTGCTGATGATAGCGATAGTAGTTTGAAATCGAAGCACAAGATTCCCAAGGAATTTGTGGAACAAGTAAGTTTTGTACATTTTTTGATTGGTGTAAAGAATCTTATTTATGGTCTTACTTTGGATTACAGGAAGATATAGACTACACTGATGAAGAATTCCGTTCGACGTCGAATCCTCGATGGGTCCAGGATGGACGATTAAAGCAGGAAGTCGTTGATATTTTGAGCGCAAAGGGCATTACACGCTTTACTCCGGTACAAGCAGAGGCATTTGACCCAGTGCTTGCAGGTCGCGATGTGATTGGAAGAAGTCGAACTGGAACTGGAAAGACTTTGGCAATGGGGCTGCCCAGTATTGCACGAATTGATAGAATATCACGTGAAGTGGGAACCGTCAACCAAGCTGGAAGGCGTAAGCCTGGTCGTTCACCCAGCGCGATTGTTCTCTGTCCCACTCGTGAGCTCGCTCGACAAGTTCAGGAGGAACTGAAGGATGTTTCTAAGCCGTACAATATGTATACATCTGTTTTCCATGGAGGAGTATCATACGAACCGCAACGTCGCGATTTGAGGCGAGGCTTGGATATCCTGGTTGGTACACCTGGTCGTATTATTGACCATCTCAATAACGGGGACTTGGATCTATCGTATTGTAACATTGCCGTTTTGGACGAGGCTGATGAAATGTTGAATATGGGATTTGCTGATGATGTTGAGCGCATACTTGATGGAGTTGGCTCAAACAATGACCAGAAGACTCAATGCCTTCTTTTCTCTGCAACTACACCTTCATGGGTGAAGAATATTGGACGACAGTATCAAGAGAACGTAGTTATGATTGACTCGACGAGTAAAAGCAGTGGTGCAAGAACAGCTACCACAGTGAGGCACTTGGCGGTACAACTTCCTCCCGGACCAAACTCGAGAAATTCTGTCCTCGAAGATATCATTGCTGTTGAGATATCAAAGGATATACATCTTCGTGAGAAGGATGGCGCGGTTGAGGAAAATGAAATCGCTGCCGCTGCAAAAGCAAAAAAGGAGAAGACTCAAGGTGCGATGCAGCAAAAGATTTTTGGCAAAACAATTGTTTTCACACAAACCAAGAGGGATGCAGATGATTTGGTATCAGGGGGTGTGTTTAAGAGCCTTTCCGCACAGGCACTACACGGAGATGTTGGGCAAAAACAAAGAGACGCAACATTGAAAGCATTTCGTACTGGGTCATTCAACGTTCTTGTAGCCACTGATGTTGCAGCTCGCGGAATTGATATTCAGGATGTCGATCTTGTTGTTCAGTATGAACCTCCTCGAGATGTCGACACTTATGTACACAGATCTGGTCGCACTGGTAGGGCCGAACGTAACGGTACATCTGTTGTTTTATTTGACTATCGCCAGTCGCGAGACATTGTACGAATTGAGAAAGAACTTGGACATGGGTTTAAGTTTGAACTTGTCGGACCACCTTCTGTTCAAGCCGCGCTTGGCGCTGCGGCCAAAACCTCTGCAGTTGCATGTAAAGCTGTACCAGATGAAACAGCTGAATTTTTCAAAAGTTCTGCCGCGACGCTATTGGAAGATGGAGAAGATCCAGTGAATATTGTAGCCAGGTGCTTGGCAGCAATTTCTCGTAGGTCCACCGAAGTTGAGAATCGATCTCTATTGACGGGAGAATCTGGGGTTGTTACCGTTGAGATGACGAACGATAGTGGAAGACAAGTTTCAGCAGGTGATGTTATGTTTACTGTTTCAAAACTTGCTCGTCAGAGCCGTAAACATGAGGAGGAAGACTCTTGGTTTGACTCTGATGTAGGAAAAATTCAAAGTAACTTTGATACTGGGAGTGCCATGTTTGATATGAGTGTAAGTGAAGATATAATTTTACTCGACATTGCTTTTCTTAATTCACATCTCAAATTTTGTAATCTATTATTTGCAAGGTTGAGGACGCGAAAAAGCTTGTTGCATACAGTGGCGACAGTGACACTGGTGGAATTGCTTTCTCTATTTTGGAGGAGATCGGAATAAGTCGTGGAAGGAACTTTGGAATGCCAAGGAACAACCGTGGTGGTGGTGGTAGAGGCGGGAGAGGTCAAGGTAGATTTGACCGCAACAGAAGAGGTGGAAGTAATAGTTACGGCGGTGGCCGAGGAGGCTACAGGGGAGATAGGAGAAGAGATGGTGGAGGTGGAGGCCGTGGTAGATACGAGTCGAGAAGTCGATTCGAGGGAAGGGGTAATGGGCGGGGACGCAGGGATAGAAATGAGTGGTAAAACATTTTTGTATACTAATGTAAATATTTACATGCAGTTATTAACATATGTAGGCACATAAACTAAATCTTGTCATACACAATTAAAATGATATTTGTGTTAACTCATACATGCATGAGAATAGCGGTTGGTAACCAGCATGCAGTAACAGACAACGAATGACGTAGTCATCGACTGGGCTTCACTTTTCACCTCTCATCGCTATTAGCAAAATTCATTTGATCATCGAAGCAAATTATGGTTCTTGCAATAGCGTATATTATAAAGACGACTTATTTTATGCATTTCCTGGCGTGTTGAATATACTGCACACACAACTTTTTCGGACCCGCATACAATGTACCAGCTTGTATCTACAACATTTAGGTATTGCTAAAATTAATGTACTACCTTGGCTTTCGACAGGATAGCATTTATGGATACTGTTTATGGAATGGAAAATTTTAATTGGGAAGTACTTGTATTTGGTTGGTCCCTAACGTTACACGCTACCACTAATCCTTTCCTCAAAAACAGGTTCAAAACCACATCGACGGAGGCTCATATACATATTTGCTAACTTGCACCATTTGCGATACTTTGCTTGTTCCTCCTCGGTTCTACATTTGAAATCCTTCTCAATAATCTCGCTCCCTACAATAGGCATAAGGAGGTCTCTTAGCAATACCTTGCATAAGGAAAGAGAACAAAGTTTAGCTTTGAAAATAGGGACTAAAAACATCTGGTGTTGAGCATTACCTCGGAATTTAAAACGTCTATATCTGTTTCAGATTCGCACCGAACCAAGCATTCCCATTCGTGCTTATTTGGTGGTTTTATCACTTGAAACAACCGACCTAAGTCAACCGTTCTTCCATGCGTCAACGCCTGAAATAAATGGTTTACTACAGTAGCCACTTGGATCGGTCTACCATTTGTTGGAGACATTGCAATAGAATGCGGATTCTCCCCCTTCATAAAACGTAAATAAGATGATTCCCAGCTAGCAAGCCCAGTCTTCTTTACGGGTTTATAGATAGCGTGCTGCCATGGCTTTATCGGAGAAAATATGCTTTGTTTCAAAGCAATGGGCGAAGAGTCTTCATTCAGATTTGAAAGACGATTTTTGTTATTTCCAGTTTCATCGTTCCATTTTTCAATTACTTTCGCGAGGTTAGTTACAACTCGAACTCCAGCATCGTGTAGTATCTTTTCATCAATGACGCCTGTAGCAGTCGCCGATGCGTATGCAATTTGTGAAACGAGATGCTCGGACATAATATTAGCTGGAGCAACCTTCAAAGATAGAGCTGTTTTCAACCGCCAATCTTTGATGCGTTTGTAAAGGTCCACAAGTTCTTTGTGTCGTTCGAAATTTCTTTCTTTTGTACGTTCTAAATATCGTAACCAATAACTATACGCCCTAATTACCTCCCCGTCTCCTACGTCCAATTCTTCTTTTGGAATAGTTTCCAGGTCGACACCAGAGTGTTTTATCTTTGCAAGCAATGCTTCTCTCTTCTCACGTTCTTGGGCCTCTAAGTCTCGCAATTCTTGGGGAACAGAAAGGATGAGGCTGGCGTTGGGAGCATCCTCCAGCAACTTCATTCCTTTCCACGTAATAGAGTACACAACATATGTCTAAATCCTTTTGAGCGAACAAAACGATTTATATCATTCAAATTTATAGCAGAACTTTCTCACCTTAGAATAAGTATGGCCAGAAATTTGAACTGTCTTGCTTTCGGAAGATACGAGATCTTTTTCAATTAAATATGGCAAAAAGATTTTCCAAAATCCCGACTTTCTCTTGGGGGCTTCTCGATTTGATGCTTGGATTAATTTTTGGGTTTCACCAGCATTTCTACGATACGCATAGTTATCCACAACAATTCCTCTGACTACCTTTTCAAGTTTGGTTAGTGATACAGGCTTTAAAGCATTCAAAGCGAGCAAGACGCTACGACACTCCAAAAAGAAATCACGTGAAGCATCATTCTGATATTTGGCACTACTAACACAAACATCGCAAGTGCCACAATGTTCTCCAAACGATGGACGCTCGTTAAAAAATCTCAAAATTGAAGCCCTCCTACATACACTGCTAGTCATAGCAAATTTTTTCAACGCATTGATTGAGCTTATTAGCGCATCTCTCGCTTCACCCTTATCGATTTTTCCAAGGTAAAAGTCGTCCTGATAATTGGCAAAATCACTCTCGTTACACCACATCATGCATCGTGAGGAAAGGCCATCCCTGCCCGCTCTACCGATTTGTTGGTAGTATTCCTCAACTGTTTTGGGAGGCTCCCAGTGCAAAATATTTCGTACGTCTGGCTGAATTTGTTATGGTAACGAAGAAATTAAAAATGATTTAGCTATTCCGTCCCTTAATCCAGGTGCCAATTGTCGGAACACACATTATACATAATTTACCTTATCAATACCCATTCCAAACTTCACAAGGCGACGACAGTTTCGAAATTACAGAAGTATAATTAGACCAATAAAGCAAGTGAAAATCTTAAGGGATTTCCAACACTCACCGCAACTGTACTGACTACGATGTCCATAGATCCAACAAGAAATGCAGTGTGGATTTCGTCGCGGGCATTTTGTGGCAACCCTGCGTGATAAGCTCCCACTTTAATTCCAGCATCCATCAACTGAGAGTTTAGCCAACTAGCGATCCGTTCAGTACTATCGCGTGTGCGGACATAAATGATAGTACTATGTCCACCACCATCATGAAAGTTCCCCTTTTGTTTCGCAGCATTCAACTCAGCCACAAATCCCTTAAAGGCAACGCGAAATCCACCGTCTGGCCTGCGTCGAACAGAAATTCGAAGATTTTCGCGATCAAAACTTCGAATCGAAACCATTGGCGACCTCATTTTTAGGCTCGTTAATATATCTGTCTGCACCCGCGGAACTGCGGTGGCAGTCAGTGCCACAATTGGAACTTGGGAAAGGACGGGATGGTTACGAATAACTCCCAACTTCATAAAATCGGGTCTAAAGTCATGCCCGTATTGTGATATGCAATGTGCTTCGTCAATTGCAAAGAGGGAAATTCCATGGTTTTCTTTCAACGCCGCTAAACGTGATAAGAAGCTAGAAGAAGCTAAAATACGTTCTGGTGTGACATAAACGACCTTGTATTCTCCTCTCATAGCCCGATCTTCAGCATTCAAATCTCGCTGTGCAGACCCCAAGTAAGTAGCGACTTTATGTTTGTTGCCCGATAGTGCATTGAGCTTGGCGCATTGATCTTGCATAAGAGAAATCAGAGGTGATATCACAATAGCTGTCTTGCCTGAATGCAAGGCTGGCAGTTGAAAGCAGAGTGACTTTCCCCGACCCGTCGACCAAAACACTGCCGCGTCTTTCTTTTCGAAAACTACAGCCTTGATAACTTCTTCTTGTCCATCGCGAAAGGTATCAAACCCATAAAAGTTAAGCAAAGTATTCTGCAAACTATGGCGCGTACGCTTCAATACATTATGAGCCTTAACGTCAGATGGCAGGTTGTCAGTTAAACCACTTCCCATATGATTTACATCGAGACCATTAGTTGCAGAATCACATTGTCCATTTTGAATAATATTTTGGTAGCTACTACTACTATACGAGTGAGCACCTCCACATCCACAAGGATCAGTGTTACGGTCGTCGTCCACTTTCATCTGTCCCTGCTGAATCGAACGTGCCGGTGCTCCCACAATTTCGGCACCGTGCACATCATTTCCCGTAGTGTAAGGACTATCCTTGGAAAAATATGCTCCATTTCGAACAACACCATCATCATTATCATCGTTAGGATTATTGCGGAGCTGCTGATTCTGACGAGACGTGGACATGCCGGACGATGAACCTGATAACGCAGCAGCATTAGAACTTCCACTCCTGTCATTCTTCGACGAGGATGACGATGCACGTGCATATGGATTCCGCTTCTTGTACGGATTCTTCTGAAATGGAATCATGGTGTTTGGTAAAGAGAAATATTGGAAAACAAATCCGGCCGTAATCGTAGGCACTTGGCAGGCACGTAACGCTAGTGATAGCAAACCGACAAAGGTTAGAGTTGGAAATTTACGTAGAGATATAATGGTGATGATAAATTATGATGACGGTGACGGTGATGGTGATGTACTCTCTCAGATATCTTTTGATGTGTGAAATCACAAAACACAAATTAATTTTAATGTTCTCGAAATGTGAAATGTGACTTGACATGAGAAATGATGACATGATCATCATGTCTTTTCTGAAAAACAAGAGAGTACATTGGGTCAGTCAATTCACGCTGACTTGTCTGTTCCGTTCAGAATGCAGAAACACGAAAGTTTTTATATATTGTGTAACGTGAAAGACGGCGAACAGCGAGGAGGCAAAACTTTTTACATGCGCCACGCGCCTATGCTCTATTATGCTCGTTCATGTCAACTTGTTGTATCGGTACACATTACATGTACATGTATGTACCCATATTTCCTACTTTTACTAAGAGCATGATAAATAATGATGATACTTTAAACTCCAAAACGACGTAATGTGTGTATCGAATATTAGCTTAATAAATGATCCTTCTTCTTGAGTACAAATAGTAGAGAAATCCTCGCTCATTTGTGTTCGTACTTTAACTCGTCCACTCTCGTCTTCCAGATCTATGGTCAGCGAAAATACAAGTAAACATTTTTCAGCTGGTTTGTTTCAATGATAAAGTTTGCTAACAAAATTTACCAATTCCGATAAATGAAAATAATATTAGAATCCACCACTCAACACTCCAACAAGGCCGACCACTGTCAAAAGAGCAGATATCAAAAGCAATCCGACCTTCTTCTGATCGTCTTCTGAAGCAAGTAAATTGACATCTGCGACAGTCGGAGCCCTGTTATACCATCCTACAACAGCCAGCCTTTCGGAGTTTGTGTTAAGAACCTAGGAAGAAATATATTAAGCGAGGAGTAAGCAATTAGATAGTATCATTTATTTACCTCATGCGGGACCTTCTCCGACTTGAAAAGGACTAGCGTACCAGCTTTTGGTTCGATATCCAAAAAACTAGGCTGTTCGCCCTCTGGTAACTCATCCCCACCTGAATCAAAATGCATTCTTAGCTCTCCTTTATCTTCTTTTGACCAATTCTTTATTTTTGAAGAGGCATGAGTGAAAATTAAATACATGCCTCGTACACGCAAGGCACTTTAACAAACTTACTTTGTTTAGATATAAAAGTAAGCTATAACACCGCAAAACAGATGCCGATCCAGGAATAGCATCTCGATGGCGGCGATAAAATCCACCACTTGGATAATAGGCATACAGCATTTCAGTAAGTTCTCGGTCGAGTGCAGGAGCACCTCGCTCCACTTCTCCAGTTTGCCAATTCTGTATGTCCAACATGGTATTTCCAGAAAGAGAAGTTCTGGCACCATTCAACGCTTCGTAAAGCTTATTACGTGCGGGGCACGGAAAATCTCCAAGCTTACCTTCTCCTAGAAAGCACGTTTCAGCTACTCGGATCTCCTGGTTCAATGCATTTGTCGAATCTTGACCAATACGCGCGACCTTAAATTTATTTTTGGATCTCAAATTCGTGACATCTTTCGCGAGTTCATCTACCAAATCTTCCGAAATAAAGTTCGGAATCACCGTATAATCTTGAGTAGCAAGCTTCTCTATATCTTCACTTGTAAGAGCATTCTGCAGCTTTGTCGAAGCCTTTCCATGGCACTTGAACGTACATGTAAGTTGCGACTTCCAAGACCCTGGCCTCACAAACGAGCTTGCGACTTCGGTAGAAAGGACGAGATAGCACAGTACTACACGTAATTCGATGGGATATCCTCGGAATTTACGGAGCATGGTTTCCTTATTTCATTCGAAGAAAT
>Ga0213867_1001073_pt1 | contig 12198 bp, 8 predicted proteins | sample PICome_12_FD_160120 | JGI IMG/M metagenome (GOLD analysis project Ga0213867, IMG submission 160120) | Coastal seawater microbial communities near Pivers Island, North Carolina, United States - PICO540 | ecosystem: Environmental > Aquatic > Marine > Coastal | place: USA: North Carolina | collected... | reverse complement strand
TCGATGCCGTGCATGGAAGTGTGAGGGGTCCACGTCCCGATGGGGGCTTCGCTGCCTTCAGGGACCGGATGTTCGGGGTCATCGTCGGGCCAGCCGTAGGATGCTCCCAATTTCAAATGGTTGAGTTCCTCCGGGGGGTGATCGCCCTCCCAATCACGCCCGTTATCGGTGAAGAAATACCCGTGGCCGCCGACCCAAACGCCGTCAAAGGAGTTGCGAACACCGCTGGCGAGTACGCCGTGTTCGCCCGTGCTTGCATTGACCCAGAGCAGGGCAGCGTTGCGGGGGTCGTTCTCGTCGCATATGTTGCATGTCGAGCCGCTGTGCCAGAGCAAGGTGCCGTTGGGGAGGAGGGTCACGGCATTGGTTTGGTGGTTCCTGAAGGGGATGCCTTCGACGAGCACGGTGCGATTGGCGAAGGTTCCGTCATCTTCGACGGTGTAGGAACTCAACGTTCCCGCCTCGGAAACGTAGGCCGTTTGACCGTCCAAAGCCAAACCGTGCGGACGGTCCAAACCGCTGAGAACCGAGGTACGTTCCCCGGTTACCAGGTCCAACGAGAGGATTTGCTCGCCGTCGCGGTCACAAACCAGCAAGGTGGTTTCATCGGACCAAACCAAACACGTCGGCCCACCAAGTCCGCTGGCGACCTCGTCCACGACGTAGCCGTCCACCACCGTGGGTTCACTTCCTGAGACGTACGGATACAATTGACGCGTGAAAAGCAGGGTGATGAGCAACATCACCACTGGAAACGCATGCCGACGCATCTAATCCTCCGGCGAGGGAGAAGTGATTTCAACGATTCGGACATCAACGCCCTCGTAGGCCATGACCAACGTCAGGGGTTCATCGTCGCCCCTGATGTTGACACCTTGTTCCCGAAGTCCAACAACTTCCGATGCATTCCAGTGCGTGAGGTCGTTGTCTCCTGCACGAAGGAGGCAGGGTGCGGGGGAAACAAGTTCCGGGTCCTCAAGCGCAGGGAACGTGCTGCCATTGACCGATGCGATGAGCATGGTCGGGTAGCGACGCTCGTCGTCGTTGTTGTAGTAGCTGACGAACTTGACCTTGTAGTGGGCGCCATCAATCTCGAAGACAAAAACGCCGGGAACAGGCGTCACGCGATGGACGCTCAAATCGTAGGTGTACCACTCAAGTCGTTCTTCGGTGTCCGTTGAGAAGGTGATGTTTTCAGTTGAACGGAGATCGTTGAACGCCACGTCCTCGAGGTGGACCCAACCATGCCCCTCACCAACGAAAACATCCGTTGAGGAAAACCGGAGGGAATGGTCGGATTCGTTGCCTTCCCGTTGAGTTGGAAGCGAAAGAAACGTAAACGCTTCTTCATTGGTTGCGTCGACCATCGTGGTGAACGTCTGCCCGTCCGCTCCAAGTGTTGGGCGGATCGGTGCATCGGTCGCCGAAGGGAGGGACTGCTGACCAAATCCGCACGGATAGGAGGTCCCGTTCACCACGAGCGCCATCTCAATCGAAGACCAGAGAAGGGGTTCTGCGGCATCGCCCTGAAACGATGCCGTCGCCAGCATATCCTCTGATCCATTCGTGGACGAATCCTCAATGAGGACCTCAACCACGTTGTCCGTACCGAGTTCGCTCGTGTACCCCTGAACCATCGACCACCAAAGCAGGCCGCCGATGAACAGGGCAACGGTCAGCGTTGCCGCTGCACGCTTCCACATTCAACCACGTCGGAACTCAAGCGGTCCGGTCTCGGCGGCCGGCTACCATAGCAGCACCAAGAAGGGCCACCAAGCCAGCTGTCATCAGGAAGCCGGGCGTGTCTTCGGAATCGTCGGAAGTGCTCTCTTCGGCTGCAGGTGCAGGGCTGCCTTCACCGACGATGATTTCGCCAAACATGTTCAACCCAACGTGGGGTTCGCAAGCATAGTAGAAACTCTCGTCTTCCGTGAAGGTGTGATGGAAGGCAACCGTTGAATCTGGAGCACCCGAGTACACGCCGTTTTCGACATAAGTGGAGGATGCTGGGCCGTCGACTTGCCGCACGTTGTGTGGCATTGCGGCGTCTTCCCAAGACCAACAAACGGTTTGACCCACATCGATGGTCACGGAAGGAACGGTATAGGCATAGCCCGTTTCGGTGGCGGAAATCGTAACGGCGCAATCAACGCCGTCGAAGGGCCCGGGCGCTTCCTCGACCGGAGGGATAAGAACAGCATCGATCACATGAATGACGCCGTTGGATGCAGGCACGTCGGCGATGGTGACGCTTGCGCCGCCAACGGTAACGCCCGCTGCATCGACCACGATGTCCAAGGCATCGCCGTTGGCCGCGGTGACGGTGGTCGTTCCTTCGCTCAGGTCGGTTGACAGGGTCTCTCCTGCAACGACGTGGTAGAGCAAGATGTCAACAAGCGCTGAGATCTCTTCTACGGTGTCGTAGGTGTCGAGATCGATGCCAGCAGCCGCAAAGGCCTCATCCGATGGTGCAAAGACCGTGTAGGTCTCGTTTCCGCTGAGGGTGTCCACCAACTCAGCCGTTTGGAGGGCGGCGACCAGAGCGGTGTGAACCGTCGTCGCAGCCGCCGTCATGGCAAGGTTAACGGGTGGCACCCACATGTACCCCTCGCAAACGGCTTGCGAGGTGTTGGCGAAGGTGTGGGTGACGGTGTTGTAGCAACTCGTCACGTTTTCCCCGTTGATTTCGTAGTCCCCGAACATGTATGCCTCGCAAGAAGCTTGGTCTGCACCGACCACGATGGTGTGGGTTTCAATGTTGTAGCAAATTTCCCCGGGCGGTCCTTGAGGGGTAGCGGGTTCATCGGCAGGCGGCGTCAGAACGGTGTCGATGACATGGATGATGCCGTTGCTCGCCGTGACGTCGGCGGTCGTCACGGTGGCGTCACCGATCTTCACGGTCGTGTTGGTGACGGTGAAGGTGGCATTGTCGCCGTTGAGCATCGTGACCGTGAGGCCGTCGGTTACGCTGGCGGCCTCGACGGCGCCCTCGGTGACGTGGTAGAGGAGAATGTCGCTCAAGGTGGCGTTGGCTTCGTCGTTGTCAAACTCAGCGAGGTCAATCCCAGCAGCCGTGAAAGCGGCGTCGGTGGGTGCAAAGACCGTGAACGGTCCGTCGGCCTGGAGTGCCTCAACCAACCCAGCGTGGACCAAAGCCGCAACGAGGGAGTCGTGCGACCCTGTTGAGGCGGCCGTGGCCGGAATGTCTTCGGTTTCGTGGTCTTCGGCCGAGACTCCAGCGGAGGCGGCGGCAGTCATCAAGCAGGCGAGAACAAACAACGTTCGTACTTTCATGGTTCACTTGCCGCTCGGGCCGTATATAAGTGGCCGTATTTTCCTTAGGCGAACGGAGAACGGTACTCTCGAACATCCTCGGCGATGCGGAGCAGTTGGTTGTACTTTGCAACTCGGTCGGAGCGCGCTGGGGCGCCGGTCTTGATTTGTCCCGCCCGCGTGCCGACCGCAAAATCGGCGATGGTGACGTCTTCAGACTCGCCGCTGCGATGCGAGACGACGTTGTTCATGCCGTGAGAGGAGGCAAGGTCCATGGCTTCCAGGGTTTCAGAAACCGTCCCGACCTGATTCAATTTGACCAACATGGCGTTGGCCGCTCCCAATTCAATGCCCTGAGCTAATCGCTCTGATTGGGTGACAAACAAGTCGTCACCGACGGTTTGCACGCGGTGGCCATAGGCTTTGGTAAAAGCGGACCAGCCTCGCCAGTCATCTTCGCTAAAACCGTCTTCAATGGAGAGAATCGGGTAGGTATCAAGCCAGCCCCCGTACATCTCAACCAAATCGTCGGAAGTCAACTTCTTGCCCTCCATCTGGTAGTGCTCACCGTCATGGAATTCGGTGGAAGCAACGTCAAGCGCAATGCCGATCTCGTCGGTTGAGTACCCCGCTCCCTCGATGGCCCGAACCATGGACTTCAGACCGTCCTCGTTGGTTGGAAGGTTGGGTGCAAAGCCGCCTTCATCCCCGATTCCGCCTAACAATCCGTCGTTTTTCAATTCGGTTTTCAACGCGTGATAGGTCTCTACGCCCGCGCGAAGACCTTCCTCAAACGTATCAAACCCGTGGGGCATCACCATGAATTCCTGAACGTCGACGTTGGAGGCAGCGTGCGCACCGCCGTTCAAAATGTTCAGCATGGGCACGGGCATCAAGCCCCCGGCTACGCCACCGACGTATTTCCACAACGGCAATTCATGGACGGCTGCTCCTGCGTGAAGGCAAGCCATCGAAGCACCAAGCATGGCATTTGCACCAAGGTTTGATTTGTTGGGGGTGCCGTCAAGTTCTAGCATGACCTCGTCGATCATGCGCTGTTCGTCAACGGGAAGGCCGACCAAGGCTTCGGCGAGTTGCTCCTTAACGTTGTTGACCGCTTGGGAAACGCCCTTGCCGCCGTAGCGAGCCTGTTCGCCATCCCTCAGCTCCAAGGCTTCGTAAGCCCCGGTCGATGCTCCCGACGGGACGATCGCACGCCCGAGCAGGATGCCGTCAACAAAGCAATCCACCTCAACCGTTGGCTGGCCGCGGCTGTCCAGGACCATGCGTGCATCCAAACCCGAGATGTGACCTGACATTTGACGTCCTCGTTCCGGCCAAGCGTGGTGGGTACTTGAATCAAACGGGCCGTTTCAAGAGCGGTTGAGCCAAGCAAGCCACTTCGCAATTTTGGATTGGAGGGTTGGAACATCGTGTTCGTTGGCGGATTGGGCCACCCAGCAAAGTTGTTCTTCAAGGGGCGAAATGGAAAAGAGTTCGGCTCTGAAGACCGGGTCGTCGTCCATCAGCACATGATGGCGTCGGTCATCAACGAAACAATGGATGAGATGGCGGGGGAAATGGTGAAGAACGTGCTCTTGGGGGCACAGAAGCGTCAGCGAGTCTTTGAGAAAAAGAAGTGATTTTCCAGTGTCAAGATCCAATTCGTGGAAGTGAATGGGCGTGGATGCGAACATCGCAGCGACATCGACGTTGAACCATTCTTGTTGCCTCGGAAGAAGGTCACAGGCGTTGAGCGCATCGAGGAAGCCGTGCAAACCGGCATCGCCGCTGACCTCTTGTTCGGGCATACGATGAGCACCGCGTGGCTTCTTTTTGAACCCCACGAGCGCGATTCGCAGGTTCCGCCGGGTTGATTTTTCCAGTTTCGGGAGGTTTTTTTGTAGATTTGATTCTTTTCCTCCGGAATTAGCACGATTAATGATGAGAAAGGTTTGATATAGCACACGAGGAAGCACCTCCTATGCCCCGCATCGCCGAAATCGACCGAGCCATCCTTGCCCAACTTCGAAAAAACGGACGCATGTCCTACGTTGACCTCGCGTCCGAAGTCGGAGCCAGCGAACGTACCGTGCGCACACACATCCGGAGCATGGAGGAAAACGGGACCATCCGAGGTTACACCATCCGAGAAGGTGGCGTCGGCTTGACCGCTCTGGTCCGCATCAAAGTCGCCCCCGGTTCAGAAATCGGTTCCTTCGCTGCCGAAGTCACCGGATGGGACGGCATTGAAATCGTCTACGAGGTGTCGGGAGAAACCGATCTGGTGGCTTTGGTTCACGTCGACGACACCATGGCGTTGCGCGCTCTGCTTGACAAAATGTGGTTGGCTGCACCCAACGACATCGCAAGCACGACGACGGAGCTCGTGCTTGAACAGTACTAAGCGTCACTCTTCTTCGCCTTTTGGCGGTGAATAATCGATGCCGCAGGACCGGCAGACCATGTCATCGTCCCAGTCGCATTGGCGCCGACAACCGGTCATGATTCACGCCTTCCACTTGACAGAACAACCGATGGATTCGGTGTAGGTGGTCTCAGGCTCGCTTCCTGCAAGCATGGCCTCAATCGCGTTTTCCAAATCCTTGACCGTGACCTCACCAGGATGTCGGGGGCTGTCGTCCATTCGACCTTGGTAGACAAGTTGGTGGTTGGCGTTAAAGAGGAAAAATTCAGGTGTCCTTTTTGCTCCGTAAGCACGGGCAATTTCCTGCGTTGCGTCGTGGAGATAGGGGTAGGGCATGCCTTTCTCCGCCCGCTTGACCATGTGTTCGAAAGAGTCGTTTTCATACACGACGGGGTCGTTTGAATTGATACCAACGAAGCCGATACCGAGCGAAGCGCAGTGTTCCGCCATGGCGTTCATACGGTCAATGCTGGCCACGACGTAGGGGCAGTGGTTGCATTCAAACACGACCACCGTGCCTGAGGTCCCTTTGATGTCGTCAAACGACAACGTCGCTTCACCTCGTGCAAGGTTTGCGTTTTGCAAGGAAAAGTCTGGTGCGGCGGAAGCGACATCAAGAGCCATGCTACCTCCAAGAGGCCTTGCCTCAAAATGACTTGCTTTGCATCAAAGCAGCATGGCCCCGAGCGCACCCAACACCACGACCAGGACGGCCCCGGCGATGATCTTCGGCAGAGGCGACGACTTGGAGGCGTTCTCGGTGGCCAAGGCTTCGGCGTTTGATGGAAGGTCGGGGACGATTTTCGTCTCATCGCCCGGAAGGTTTTCTTGAGCCTCCCAGTAGGCTTGTTTCGCTGCCGCTTCAGCCTCAAGTTCTGCTTGCAAGCGTGCTTCTTCGGCAAGTCGTGCTTCTTCAGCAAGTCGTGCCTCTTCGGCCAAGCGTGCCTCTTCGGCCAAGCGTGCTTCTTCGGCAAGTCGTGCCTCTTCAGCAAGTCGTGCTTCTTCCGCAAGGCGTGCTTCTTCCGCAAGGCGTGCCTCTTCGGCAAGTCGTGCCTCTTCGGCTAGACGTGCTTCCTCGGCCTGGCGCTGACGTTCTTCTTCCTCGAGGCGGAGGCGTTCGGCCTCTTCGGCTTGACGTGCTTCTTCGGCAAGTCGTGCCTCTTCGGCTTGACGTGCTTCTTCGGCAAGTCGTGCTTCTTCCTCGGCACGCAAGCGTGCTTCCTCTTCGAGGCGGAGGCGCTCGGCTTCCTCGGCCTGGCGCTGACGTTCTTCTTCCTCGAGGCGGAGGCGTTCGGCCTCTTCGGCTTGGCGTGCTTCTTCCTCGGCACGCAAACGCGCTTCTTCTTCGAGGCGGAGGCGTTCTTCTTCTTCGGCACGAAGCCGTTCCTCCTCCTCACGAGCCGCTCGTTCAGCCTCGGCGAGGGCTCTCTTGCGAGCCTCTTCCTCAGCTGCCAGTCGTATGCGCTCGTTGATGGCGTCTGCGTTTTTGACTCGGTACCTTGTGAGAATTGCCTCGCCCATGTCGACGAATTCCTCTTCGGAAATCTCCGGCACTTCGGTTTTGGCGGCGGCAAGAAGCCGTTCAATGTCTTCGAGTCTGAACACACCTTCGTGGGTGTTCAGGTGCTGGCGAAAAGTCTGGTAGAAGCTTCGTTGCTCGGTCGAGATGGCCCCGTCTTGCGTCATGAAATCCTGGAGTGCCGTCAGGATCTCGGTCAAGTTGAGTTCTTCGACGGTCTCCAAGCAACGGCCCCCCTACAATGTAGGGTCCTCATGCATTTGACATCAAGTTTTTCTCGCATTCTGCGAGTCGAGTCTTGGCGAGATGATGGTCGGGTTCAATGGAGAGAACGGCCTTCCACGCTGTTTCCGCCTCTTCGTGTTGGCCTAAGCCGTGATGGTGGGCGGCAATTCGGAGACGGGCATCGAGGTGGTGCGGGTCGCACCGTGCCGCGGCTTCAAAGTCCGAAAGGGCGTTTTCAATCATGTTGAAATGAAGGTAATACAGGCCGCGTTGATGCCAGGCCGCTGCGTGGTCTGGCGACTGACGTAGAGCTTCGTTGAGCGGCGCCTCGGCCCGCTCTGGGCGGTCCATGCTCATGTAGCACGCAGCCAATTGGGTCAGCGCGTGGGTGTGGTGAGGGGCGTTCTCAAGCACGTGCTTGAAGGCCTTGGAGGCGAGGTCCCATTGTGCAAGATGCATGTGCGCGTCGCCCTTCCGCACACGGGCAACGGCGAGTTGAGGCGCGAGGTCGAGCAAATGTTCGGCATCGTCAAGCGCAGCTTGGGCATCGTTCAAACCGAGATTGACGGAACTTTGGTTGAGACGAGCGCGAATGTGAGCAGGCTCAAGGGTCAAGCAATCGCTGTAATGGAAGAGGGCTTGCTTCAGGTGGCCTTTGGAAGCGGCAATGTTGCCTCGAAGGTAGGCCGTGGTGGCGTTCTGTCCGTGAATTTCGGCTGCATCAACATGGAAGGTGGCTCGTTCAACGTCGCCTCCGTCCAAAGCCAGCAGAGCCGCTTCGCACGACACCGATGGGTTGTCTTCACTCATCAGACGGCTCGCTCTGCTCAACGATTCCTCGGCGGTCTCGCGCTGACCGAGCAAACGTTGGGTCCGTGCAAGTCCAAGCCATGCCATGCCAAGTTCCCGATTGAGACCAAGGGCCCCTTCAAACGAATCCAACGCCGATTGGAGCAGGTTTTGATCGGTTTGCCCCGTGCCGTCGCGCAGTCGGTCGGCGTGGGCCAGGTGCAACCGCCCCTCAACCGCGTGCAAGAGGGCGTGATCGATGCCGTCGGGCGTTCCTGCCAACATGGCTTCGGCGTCCGCCACGCGATGCTTCATCAGGTAGTGGGAAGCAATCCGAGCGCGGAGTTCACCGTTGCTCGGTTGGAGCTCTATCGCCTTGAGCAGGGTCTCTTCGGCAGCAACCGGGGAGCCTTCTATTTCCAGTAATTCAGCCTTCAAGAAAACGGCGTCAACGCCGCCGGCGTCCAGTGCCACAGCGTGCGTCGCCGCCTTCAGAGCGTCCCTTTCGTTGCCTTGGCGCTTGGCCAAGAGGCGGGCTTTCAGAGCCCATGCTTCACCTGATTGACGGTCGAGGGTCAAACACCGCTCGTTTGCTTCGAGTGCGACGTCTTCCTCGCCTTCAGCTTCCAGGAGTTGGGCGTAGTGCAACCAATCCGCAGAACGACTTGGGTCTTCTTCGAGGGCCTGGAGGATGGCTTCAATCGCTTCGGTTCGGGCCCCGGCACGCGCCCTCAGACCGGAAAGCAGCGAGCGGTCCGCAGCCGTGTCAACGCCCAATGCCTCGAGGCGGCGAACGGCTCGTTCAGCACCATCGTCACCTTGCGAAGCCAGCAGATGGGCGTGGGCCCGCAGCAGGGTCGGGTCATCCGGCGTGAGTTTCATGCGCGCCTCCAACCAGTGGCGGTAGAGGTCATCGTCCCCACGAAGTCGGGCGATGTGTTCCAAGCCTTCGAGAACAGACAGGTGGCCGGGTGAACGCTGGTAAGCCACACCCAAGGCGGGGTCGGCCCAATCGTACAGGTGCAATTGACCGGCGGCAAGCCCCAAACGATGGGCAGTGTCGCCGTCCAAACGCAACGTTTCGACGGTGATGTTGTGTCGGTCAAAGACGGCGAGCATTCGCCGGAGAAGGGCTGCATGCGTTACGGAGAGTGGGGCCTCGCCCTGGTCCTCAATGGCTTGGTGTTGGACCACCGAACGAAGCACCTTGCAGGCTTCATCCACGTTGACAGCGGTCGAGTCCTCGCCTTCATGGGAAAGGAGGAACTGATGCACCAAGAGCGAGGCGTCGATCTCTGGATGGACGGCCCGCAAGGCTTCCAAGGTGGATTGGAGCGTGTGGAGATCAAGAGCAAGTTCCTCGTTGGCGGTGTTGATCTGTTGGAAGTGTGTGGCTTGCGACTCCCGAAGCACGGTTTGCATGTCGAGGAGGCGAATCATACGCCGATTCACCGAGAGCATCCAGTAACCTGTGGCTGCGGCTGCACCCGTGGAAAACAAGCCAAGACCGATGACGAGCAAACTCATTGCACCTCACCGCGCCATCGTGCCTTTATGGTCTGCGGAAGAAAACGGAATGAAACCCTCGGTTTCAAGACCGCTTTGACGGTGCCGTTGACCCTCGTTCAGCAAAGAATCGTCGCCCAGCCTCATGATGACCGCTCATATTGAAAGTCCCCCGTTCCCCGTCGTGTGGCGAGAGCGGATGAGTGAGCCGAACGAACTTGAACGCGAGGTGGCTCGCCGCCTTGACGCCCTCGAGCGTTTTGGATTTCCACGAGGGCCGATGCACCGGTTCGTGAACGAACACCCCGAAGGCGGAATGGCTCGTTTGGATTGGCTTGAAGACCGGCGGGAAACGGCTTCCGAAATCGAGGAGCGAATCGCCGCCCTATCCGAAGCAAGTTCTCACGATCTTGAACCGCTTGAGGCGTTTCGTGAGGCGCTGTTCGACCCGTTTGAAATCGAAGACGTCCACCGAACCTTTGAGCGAACAATGCGAACCCTTGCCTCGTGGGAGCCGCCCCTCAATCGAGTCCGTTCGTTCTGGTACGAGGAGGGGCTTGGAGAAACATGGAATCTCCTCTTTGACCGCCTTGCAGCGCTCGATGCCTCGAGCGGCCCCGCGGTTGAACCGTTTCACCGCCTTTTTTCCGAACCTCATCGCTACGACGAGACGTTTCGCCACCTCGAAACCGTGGAGGAGGACGAGCGAAGGCAACGAGCCGTCATTGAGGAAGGCGTGACCGAATTGCGACAGCGTGGAATGGATGTCGGCGACCTTGCCTCGCTCGCTTTGCTCGATGCCTTGGGGGCGTTGGAGGAATGGCAGGCCTTCCACGATGAACGCGAGCGACTTCGACTCTCCATCGCTCAACTCATCGAGCCGTTCGATGCAGACCTTGCCCTCGAGTTCACCAAACGGTGCACGGGTGTCTTGCGCCCAGCCCGTCGACAAGACCTCGAAGAGTTGAGGGATGAAGTCGGGAGACTCGCCCAAACCTTTGAAGAGCGACGAAAGACGCTCTCGCAGCGCATTTCATCTTGGCGAAGCGAAGGCATTGTTTTCCCGCACGAGGGTGAATTACGGCCGGGCGATTTGTTGGAGTGGGAAACCAACCACGACATGGTTGAAGCCTCTGTCAAGCAGCATTTGGAGACGGTTGAACGCTGGCAGCGGTTTGCCAAGTTCTGGCCGTCACGTACGGCCGCATCGGCGCATCTCGTCGGCCACCTGGACAAGACCGAGGCGCTGGAGGAAGCCGTTGAGAGTTTAGACAACCTCTGGAAAAAAGTTGAGCTCGACGCCCTTGATGTGCTCCAAGGTTACGAAAACGCCGGCCTTGATGTTGAAGGGTGGCGGCGTTTGGTGTTCGAAGACCCGCTCAACGCCCTCGAACGGTTGACGGCGACTCGCAACATGTGGGAGCGAAGAGCCGCCCTCCTTCGTCGAATGGGTGAAATCGATGTTTCCTTTTCAGGCCGAGAAGACGTTGATGTCCGGTCTCAACTTCTTGTAAGTGAAGAACTCCCCGCCGAGGTGCTTGAGGAAATCGAGGGGTTTGCGGACCAACTTGAACGCCGGCACAAGCGGCATCGCAGCATGCTCGAAGGAGAATTGGCCGCTGTCCGCAGAACGGGAGGCATCGGTGAAGAACGTAACACCGAACGCATGAATTTGTTGGAGTTCGAGCGATACGTTTCCGCACTTCAACGCCATCATCCCCGCAGCGCCCAAGGCACGGACTCCGGGCCAACGCCGTCCATGATCAACGCCCTCAAGGAAGAGCTCGTTCGTCTGAATCACCAAGGTTGGCTGGTTGGACGTTGGTTCGAACTCGTATCGGAATCCCCGATGGAGGTCGCACGGTCCTTGAGTCAAGCGCGTCCGTACATCGCTCACCATGACGTGCTCCGACGACGCATCCTGCGTCTTCCATGGGCCAACGATGTCGGCTTGGCTGCCGAAGCAGAACTGATGCTGAAACAACCGGACCAACTCCAAAAAATGAGCAAATGCATCCCCGCTTGGGCAGCCCATCTCGCTCAACGGACGGTGGAGGACGAGATGTTTACGTTCACGGCCTGGCAACCGAATCAACCCCACCCAACGCTCCTCCCCGTGACCGATGGTCAACACCCGGTTCTCCGGCCGATGTCCTCGCTTGATGATGCGCACGAAGCCATGCTTGAGGCAATGGAGCCAGAAGAACCGACGCTAGAAGATGGTTTGACGGACGTTGAGGAACTTGTCGATGTCGCCTTGGCGAAGGAAGAAGCGGTCGAGCCTGAAGCTGAACCGGTTCGCTCGGTTATACCAACAACGGTTCCTCACTCAGAAGAAGCGGTTTTGGTTTCAGTGCCGCCAACCAGCCCCTCGGAGGACAATGTGGTTTCCCGGGCCGAGACGGAACACGACGAAACCCCCCCCGAGGCAGTGATTTCGGTTGAGGTCACACAAGCG
>Ga0213867_1001070_pt1 | contig 12209 bp, 6 predicted proteins | sample PICome_12_FD_160120 | JGI IMG/M metagenome (GOLD analysis project Ga0213867, IMG submission 160120) | Coastal seawater microbial communities near Pivers Island, North Carolina, United States - PICO540 | ecosystem: Environmental > Aquatic > Marine > Coastal | place: USA: North Carolina | collected... | reverse complement strand
CTACTTTGGTTCTTCACTATTGTGCTTGCGCTTTACGAAGAGTATTCTTAACGGATAAATAGTCGCGTCTCGAATAACCATTCAACGAGCAAGCAATGATACTTTTTTTAATATCCTACATCTATTAAATATGATAGAATTGGAGATGTTCGAGTACCGTTTTCATTGCGATTGGCTTTGTTGAAGATGCGTTTAAAGTTGTGTCCGCTTTAATACCGTTCATTGTATGCCATCTCAATAGGTGATTTCGTGCATAATGTTCATGAATTTATTATGTTGTTAACGAGTGTCCACAAGCAAGATATGGTGCAAGATAAGAGTAAGTCAAGATCACTTATTGATACATTGGTATTTTGTAATCTTTCTAACAATTTCTTCATTTTTGTCCGATTCATTTGGTTATCAGGGAGTGCATTAAATTATCATAACTCAAGGTTAACTTCTGAAGATAACCAGGGCAAGACATATTTTCAAACATACGAGCCTTTGTTCGTTGCTCTGGTCTCCGGTATTTTCTCACATGTTCATGAAACCGATAATTTCTGTATTTTCATCCCGATACGACAAATATCATCCATATTTTCGGTCAAGTATTTCGACTCACCCGGAACACGGAACTTTGAACTTTCTATGTGACAACGAACATTTACACTCTTGCATAATTCCACAAGGATGAATCCTCAATCTAAAGATGATGCCTCTCAATATTACTCTTCATCGGTTCCTCCTAACATGCCACTGAACCTGCAGCAACAGCAATATTCAGTTAATGACATCACTCCGTTCCATCCAGTGGTTTATGATGCATCCATGCCAATATTATTAAGAAATGCAATCGACCAACGTTTAAGTATATTACATTCCAATCCAGTGGCACCTGTTTCGACTGCTTTGTATCCTGTCATGATATCGAGTCAACCTACCAACGATAATATTGTTGCATATCAAACGATTGGCGTTGTTCCATCAACAGCGACGAACTTGCAAACGAGTCCATATTATATCCAACCCAATTACCAACTTTCTTTGCCTTTGTCACGGGAATCTGTTAGCAATACCAAGGCAACAGAAGTTGGTACTGAGACTTATCAAGAATCCTTAAATGCTGGTCCAGTTCAAGTTTCATATCCATATCCACAAGTAAACGATGTAATATTAGGAGATACAACAGCACGTTTATCAATGGTCAATTCAGAGACTCATCATAATATAAAAGCAACGGACAACGAATGTAAGACTTTAAGCAGATACAACAAACGATGTCCTTTTCCAGAAATACTTTATCAAATGCTAATGAAAGCTGAATCTATGAACTTTTCAGACATTATATCCTTCTTACCACATGGCCGTGCGTTTATCGTCCGTGATAAGTCTAGATTTGAGCGGATGGTAATGCCCAAATTCTTTGCTCATAAATCGTTTAAGTCATTTCGAAGGTATGCTCTTTTAAGGTATATTTCATGGTTATTAATTTTGTTTTTTGGATTGTGCCGAAATAAATATTACTATGTCTATAGGCAGGTGAATCTATACGGCTTTAAACGATTGAGGAATGAGGAATGCTCGACCGCATATTATCACGAGGCCTTCTTACGTGGACGGCCGGATTTGTTAGATGTGAGTAAGGTGTTATTTTGTAATGTACATAAGGCTTTTGTACGTTGTTTGTAATTTTGTATTTGAAAGAGTATCAAACTCAAGAAATCGAAAGGTGTGGAGAGAAAGGATTCAAATGAAATGGGTTTGGACGGAGATCCCGACTTTTATCGTATGGATGTGATCTCACCTGTACCGAGCTAATGGTGTGGAAAAGGTTGAAGGAAAGATATTCTGGTTAAGACGACATATTTGTTACTATGGGAGATTCCTTATAAATTAGGCATGGTTTTTGCAAAGAGTGATAATATTTTGGGAAAAGACATCATCTATTCTTTGAATCAAATTTGACAATTTCAGTACACTCCAAGAACGGTTAACAGTTAAAACATTTTTCCACTTATTTGTTTTAGTATAAACATCAGTCGAGAAATCCTATTAGCGTTACGAGATAATATAAAAAATTGAATAAACCCCCTTTTTTCTATTGAAGAATAATCAATTTTCCTTTAAAGTAGCTAGAAATTGTTGTAGTAGGATTATCGCAAATATCCCAATTCCAATGAAATAAACAACATCATTGATGCATCGCTTTGCATAGGCAAATAGTGGGTCGGCAATTGTGATTCCCATTATTCCCATAATACCCAAAGATGAAGTGCCCTTAAGTATGCAACTCTGCACTTCATAATCATATGCAAAAATCGATTGAAAGTATCTGAGGGTGAAGTTAGGGAAGTATTTCCAAAGGAAGCTCATGATGGCTCTCATTGATGGCATGTACAGCTGTAAATGGCGGAGAGTTCGAATTTTAGTCACCTCAAACTTGGGGCGCTGAATTTTCTCCCATTCATTTAATATTTGTTCTTGTGATAGATTTAATTTCGCTCGATGATTTAACAACACAGCAAGAGAATGGGCATCATTGATTGCTAAATTTGCCATTTTAGCTGTCAAGGGACCGTATGCATGAGCAGCATCACCTATAAGAACAGCATTTGATTGGCACCATGGTTCACAATCAATATGAAATGTTGAGTAACACATAATATCGGTAATGTCTTCAGTTTCAAGAAGCATAAGAATGAAACTTAGGTTGCTGCGTCTAGCAACCTCTTGAAGCTCTAAAAAGGTAGCACGTCGTGGATAGGATGGCGGCTTGCCGTCATATTCCAGCACGACAACGTTGAGAGACTCGTCAAAGTTCGAAATATGGTAAGAAGGAGAATGAATGCTTTCGCTTACACACATATTCCATTTACCTTGACTCTCCTTTAATAATTCCTCAGTTGGAGAGTGGATCAGAAATCTATAAGCTGTCATATGTCCATATTGCCGAGAGTCTGATTTCAATGCAACATAGCGCCTAACGATGGAGTTCACACCGTCTGCACCTACTAAAAGATCACAGGAGTGTGAAATAATTGCACTTTGGGGAGCTTTTGTCTCGTAAGTTGTCCAAGCTTGATTATTTTTGAATCTAACTTGAAGTGCCTTATGACCAGCGTAAATGCATCCAGGATGCCGTTCCTCGACCTTCAAGAGAATCTTCTCTAGTAGAGTATTGCGCTTCATGAATCCCTTGTCATGATCTTTGACACGGGGTTCAGTTTCCACCTTATGGTCAATGGAACGAACTATCATGGACGAGCTCTTTCTTATGTCAATTTCTTGAATTCCGAGTTCATCGCGAAGAATTTTTAATGTTGATGGCCAAATAGCTAAACCATATCCTTGTTCCCTAATCTCTTGGGAAGCCTCAAATATTCTAACTTTATATTTTTTTGGATCAAGTCCTGCAGCGAGTGTAGCTCCGGCAATACCGCATCCTACAATATGAACGACTAGTAAATATAGAAAATGGATATGATAGCTTGATTGGTAAGTGACATGAAATAATTAAAGTACTTTTAAGCACTAGAATATGGTAAGGGGCAAATTTACTCACCCGTAAGCGAATCTTCATCCATAAGCTTAGGGACGTTATTCATACGTTTCCTGCGCACATCGCGTATAATTAGACCTTCAAGACAAACACCTGGTCCCATGGAAAGGCATAGAGCCCATTCAGATGTATCATTTGCCATATTCTCAGCCAGTTGATTGTGGTGATCAAGAACTGCAAGATTGGAAGCACCAGAAAGATTACCATGGGAGGTCATTACCTCCCAACTTGAACGCATTTGACCTTTGGTAACTCCCAAAGATTTTGCTACTTCCTTTAATACCTTCGGTCCTCCAGTATGACAAAGTATATCAAATGATTCTACACTAGGTATGTTGTGTTTTGAGGTCGACTGGCCTTTTTCCAGGAGATCTTGGACGAATTTTGGCTCGGCTTGTCCGATGAACATGGGAAGTTGTTTCTCCAAATGAAGACACACCGAACCATCGTCAGTCTCAAAATAATTCACAAGATTACGAGTCTGGTCAACTATGCGACTTGCGCCAGTTACGATTTCGTAACAAGGGTCATCTTCATGTGAATGAAGGTTGATCGACGAACCAACAACCGCCGAGGATGCAGCATCTCTAAAAAGACAAACAGAGACAATGTCTGCTCGTGTTGGGTTCTTGGGCATGCTATTGCCTAGAGCTGATCGGAGGTCTGCTTCAATGACAAGGACTCTTGCATTAGGGTCGCTACTTACAACCTGTCTTGCTAAATTCAATAGCCTGAAACCAGTGAGACTGATAAGTCGAAACGTTACAGAAATAAATCGTTTTAGTTGCCATCAAATGTGCATGTAGTTATTTCAAGTTTAAATTTTTTGCGTTTGGAATATTAAAGACTTACCAACCCATACCCTCTATGCTCGTGCGTTCCACATCTAGATCGAGACCTAAGCGGATGACGAGCTCGATATCAATTGTTGGCGAATGCATGGCACCAGTCATGGTTCCCCAAAAAAGATGCGTGATTCTACTGCGCTCACCTCCCCACCTATTTAAGGCTTCAATACCCGCCCTCTCCGCAAGTCGTACCAAATATTTGGATCTGTGTTCAAGGTACTCGCTACGACTGAAGCGCCGAAAGACATCTTCAAGGGGTAGAACAATGGAATGATGCTTGAATCCGCATCCGTGTAAGACTCGAATTGCGAAGTCCAGGTCAAAGTTGTCGTTGCCCTGTAGTTTCTGTTGCTTATCTAGTGCATTTATGATTTGTTCTGTGGTATAATGATTACCAAAGGCTGAACCAGTGCTCAGAATCAGTGCAGCATTGTTGCCAGTCGAAAAATTGTTGAAATTCGTTACCATAATTATTTACAAAAGTATTTGATAGTATTGCAAGAGTTGAGCAGCACAAGTAATGGAATGTTAGTAAGATGTAAAAATGACAACAAGAGTTTATGGTGTGATGCTCTTGATGTAATTCTTATAATTTTCTACACATGCATACCAACGTGATTTGACTGACAAAACTATACATAAGAATGTTCGCCAAGTGACCCTAGTAGAGAATAGACATTTTTTTCATTAAGTCAGTTTTAGAGAGAACTTCTTAAATTCCCCGTAAGCTTTGTGAATTTCCCGTGTACCGGCATGTCAAAATCTCCGAAATTCTGCTTTTCCAATAACGTTATTTTATTCATGAAATTTACGCGATAAGTAATTTTCCAACTCGATACTAGACGTAACAGAAGAAATACATTAAAAACGATGTAATACATCCAAAATGAATACACCGAGATAGCATTAAAAATAACGCAATATGTATATATGCATAATTGCTTAAAAGTCTTGTTCGAACTTCGAACAAATTGAGAACTTGGTAGTTTCTGTGCTATATATATATGGAAAAGAAAATTTTTTCCTATCGAACAAAGATTAAGTTGCGTTCAAGAGAGGGAACGCGTGCACCCTGACACTGGATATTCATGTTTGTACGTACATCTTCACATGTTTTTTTCATAACAAAAACAAAAAAAAATCTTTTATGACAATGAATGCTCCAACCTTCCCCAATGACACCGATGAAGACAAAAATATCACTCCAATTTTCGACGTACTGATGAACCAGTACCACAGTGCGACACTCGTAATTTTTGGCCGCCTAGGACTTTTTGATTATATCCATCATTGCACTAATACTCCAGAAAATGATGGTGTGACTGTGGATCAAATTGCAACATATGCAAAATGGTCCGTGCGTGCTACATCTGCTATGCTAATCTCTCTTGTGACGAGTGGTATTCTTGAGGCAACCGTTCGTGAGAATACATTGAGCAATCGAAACACTCATTCATTCGAGCATACATATAGGCTCACACAACGAGCGGCAAAATTCTTGCTCTCCGATGCGCCCGGAAATATGGTGCCCTACCTAGAACTGTTCTGGGAATGTTCGCCTCAACTATTGCTGGAGAAGGCGGCTGCCAACAAACAGCAGGATAATTTCATGTTAGAGACGGGAGACGGTGCACCGTCGGATATGTTCATTAACGCAATGCAAGGCCAAACCTCCCATGCGGCAATGGTTCTTGCACCACTTTTAGCAGAAGAACTTAGTGTTGCTGCTACTAATGGAAGCGAATTAGGATCTGCTAGTGAAAATCTTGAACACTTTGTGGATGTTGGTGGAGGATCTGGTGCCCTTTGCCATGAGCTCTGCAATGTTATGCCTCATTGGAAGGGATCAATTTACGAGCTCGATGGCGTTTGCCCTATAGCGGAGAAGTTTATTCAGGAGGCCGAACTGAGTGACCGTGTCAAGGCTGTCCCAGGCAACATGTTCAATGATAAAACCTTTCCTAGAGCCAGTTGCTATGGATTTGGTAACGTACTTCATGACTGGTCTGATGATGTAAACAGGATGTTACTTCAAAAGGCGTTCGATTCTTTGCCTGAAACAGGTGGTAAAGTATTAATTGTTGAGATGTTGGTGTCAGAGGATGTCGGTTCCACAAGCAAAGTCGCTGCTGGTTTGAACCTGGTTATGGTTACCAATGAAGATGGAAGACAGTACAAGGCTAGCGAAATCAAGATAATGTTAGAAAACATTGGTTTTGTTGATATCAAGGTAATTACTTCTTCCATAACCCCGTACAGCGCCGTCCTCGCAAGTAAAGAAATAAAATAATTCACAAATAGATGATACATTAACTCTTGAAATGTTAGATATAGTATCATGAGTCTTTCTACTTCTTTTTTTCAAACCGACTTTCGATTAACACATCGGTTACCATATAAAGACAGTGTCGGGATCAGAAGCCTTAATTCATATCTTACGATACTCACACCGATAGTATGAACAGCAATCGTAACTAGTAATCACAAATCGCCTTATATTCTATAAATTTAAAGTTGGGTACTTTAATTAAGAAACTTTGATATTTACATTTTAGAAAGTTTTATCAGGATAAACTAATCTGGTTTAGGTTAATAGCATCCATATTATTGTTGATATGGAGGTTGGAAAAGACAAAATGTTTATATTTTCACGCGACAATACTTTTAATGTGAATTGCATATATGAGCGAAAGTTATAAAAATAGATAAGAAACATTGCAATCCTTCAAAAGTGACGGGGAATAACATAATTTTCGTCACTACATTTCCTTTCTGCTCAACAGTTCGATACAATCGTGAAACATTGTAATAAGATTAGCCTACCGGTAGATGCATTTATCAAAGCAAAGTTCTTTGCCCTAACTGAAAAATCCGGAAGAAAAACGTAAGACCCTGAGCAGAATGGAATCATCAAGAAAAACTTTTTCTCATTACGGGTAGAGGTGTCAAGAAGAAGAAAGACAAGATGAAATTACAAGAGAATTCGACAGTTTTAAAATTTGTAACAATAACTGAATACTCTATATTTATAACTCGTCCTCTTCATCAATGATAGATTCAGAATAGAAATAAATGAAGTTGATCGAATCGTACAATACGCGTCATTGAGCGATGAACTCCCATATTTTGAATAATATCCTCTCGCATTTCCAGTATATGCTGCCTGAATGGCAGCATCTTTTATTCTCGTTAAAAGACGTATCATTCATTCACTTTGACTCCTCATTACCATACATTCTAGCGCCACTTTAAATATCTTCTTGAGCAAGGCGCAAACAATTTCCCTTAGTGATCCATACATCTCGCAGGATTCATGTTTCCTGCCTCTTGTGATCCAGTGACCTTTGACAAGGAATGAATTAATATCTCGAGTCTTTAGAACACTTATCAGGAATCAATTCTATTTATACCATACGACTGGTATGCACTAAGGAGTAGATAAAAAAGGATTATCTACCGCAAAAGTGGTGTACAAAATCCTAGCTCGTTTTTCACAATAAGCTTAGAGCTCTGAAATTTTCTTCTTCACAGCACTTCTATAAGAGTTACGAGGATTATACGTACTCATAGGACCACCTTCTCACACAATTTTTACAACGAAAATCCATCTTTGCAGTCTCGTCTACGAGGCCTTTCTCGATTTGGATGGTCGCAAGTAATTACCGGTAATTAGATCGAAAAAAATGAATTCTTTAATCGAATAATGATTAATGGATGGCTCTAGAGGACTCTCTAACTTATTAGTCTGATAATATCCTATTTTCGAAATTAACTGTTATAATAAAATCATCGTACTGGAAAAATATTGAGATCATAATAAAGTGCTCATTCTCTTCATCAGTTACTTGGTAGGAGAAGTATTAATAATCCAATTGAAATGCAATTAACCGATGCGTTGTGATAGTGTCTCGCATCAAGCGACTGCGATTCCTTGTTTTCAAATATTTCCAACGTTATCATGGGAAAATTTTTTATCAAGACATCAGATGGTTTCGTAGCAAAGCTAATATGGGAGTTTGCGTACGACAGATACAAAAGAGATCATCACGTAAATAAATTTGGTGATGGTGGATCACTATTTTGAATCCAAGCGTATGTCGATGTTAGTGAACTGGAGCGGGGCTTATCCTTTTTGATAAAGAGGAATAAGAAAATTGAGATTTTGCATTTGTGTTTTTGTTTCCCCATGATTATTCAGGCTTTTCCTCCTTCAAAAACAAAGTCTAATCAACCACTTAAAATCATTGTGTTTTTAATGTCTGTGCAAATTTGTAATGAACAAAATGTCATTGAAGAGAAATTGAGATATTCTGGAATAACCAAAATAGAGCTCTACATAAATTCAGGTCGAGTTGAGAATGATTTGTTGAGACAATAAACTATATTCGTTATTTAAAGTCGTTGCTTTTTCAAAAAGTTTTATCTTTTGTCTTTCATTGAAATATGTCAAATTAGCTTGTCTCCATCATGAGATGTAGAGCCTAAAAACACCATTTTTTGCGCAAAATCAACTGTTGACCCACATTCCGACACACAATTGGGGAAACTGACCTAAAATCATCGATATTCCACCAAGTTTTGTAATTCTAAGTACTCTATTCTCTTTTTATGTCCGTGTAAACTCATATTGAATATCATTGAAGAAAAAAAGTAAAATGTTCTGCTTTCTTTGAAAATTCTTTTTTAGCTTTTGGGTCATAATTCGAGCTATTTTCATGATAAGAGACAACCTCCCTATTAACATTAAGACCTGAAAGCCCTCCATTGGTCGTTAAACTACGCTAGGAAATAAATAAATAAATGATTACGTATTGCTGTCAACAGATGTAGATCCATAAGAAGAAACATAACTGGACTTTGATGACATTTCAGAATTTCGTTTTTATTTTTTCACTACCGCGTCCTATCCTACAACCCTCACATTTACTCCACTAATTTAGGAGTGTGTAATTTAGTTGTAGTGTTTATTTTATTGTGAGGAGTGATTAGTTGTTGTTTTAAGTGGCTGGCAGTCAAGTTAGTTGTGTCGTTTTTTGTGTGAAATCTTTAAAACAAAAATAGAAGACGATTCAGAAGGAAAAGGTAGTGAAAGGGAGCTTGAAAGGGTTAATCTTTACCAGGTAACAAAGATTCGTATGTAAAGAAAAGCAATGCCTTTGTCACTTCAGCGAAAATCCCGAGATGTTAGCAAAGTTATCAACACTTGGAATGAAACGGTATGACTCATCCGCAAGGGCGTAAAACCGAACAAAAACCTGATGTCCTCTATTTTCCTATATTATTATACATAATGTAGTTTGTTGAAGTCATGTGTAAATATAAGGGCAATGACAATCTTTTAAAGCTGTACAAGCTCTAATCTTGAGGTTCAAAGCAGCCTGCGCTCATAATGAAGTTCGCTATCGAAATGAACATTTCGTACGCTGTAGGTTTCTTCCAAAAGGGCATACATGTGTAACAACTTGCTCCTACCTAATCCGAACCATGTTCATTATTCAACGCCAAAATTATGAGTAAAATGACCATGTCTGGACCAATTTTTTCATTTCTATCGAATTGTTATGTTTATTCAAACTTTCATCATCATCTCACTAAACACAAAACACTCAAATGAAACTGTTTTAAACAGCGTGGCCTTGGTTTCATCATTTTGACGATCGTTCTCGTGCTTACATGAAATACCAGAAAAAGAAAAAAGTAAGTTTATTCTTTTACGTCAGTGTTGTTCACGATTTGAATGCGAGTGAAAGGTGACTTTACAAATTATTTTGAGGTTGAGATGAAAGATAGAGTCAATCTGCAGGAATGTAAGTAATGGTTATATGGAATGATGTAAGGTATTGAAGTGCTTGTGTCAGTTATCGAGATTCATGTTATAACTCAGAAATACGTTATGATTCCAACTATAGATTTGGACATACAGCAGTGTATTTGTTAAAATAATATCCTATTCCGTCATCGTTGAAAACTCATCGCATCTTTTACAACTTATAGCCGTTCAACCAAATGTACGATGATATTTCATTACATTGGACAACTTATTTTCTGGAAAAGAGCAAGATCTGTTAAATTTCTTCAAATGCGCAAACGCAGCCATATTGGTTTCGTATAGTCATTCCGTTGGTTTTGTTAGAAATTAAACTTTCGGATGTTCAAGTTATTCATACCGTTAATCTTCAAATAAAAGCAAGAACTCCAAGTATATTACGAAAATCACCATTTATTACATCCTTGAGGAATAAGTCGATGTTACCCACCGGCACCTACATCAGCACAATAACAATCAAATAAGATCTTGAGAAACTAACAGCGGTCGTTGGTGTTCACTGAATAACTTCTAACAATAAGCACACATTGAATCCAATGATGGTATGCAATAAAATTCTTCACTGTGTAGTGAAGCATAATATGATCAATCATGTTATGAAACATTTCTCAAATGCATGATCGATTGCAGCAGGTTTCTTGATATTCGGTACGTATTTGTTTTTTAAAATAGATATGTGCTGCGTTTTGTTTAGCGTTTGATCGTTTTGCACCTCAATTGCGTTTATGTTGAAAATTAATTTGCAAGGTTCATAATTTTATGTTTTACAATTATCCATGCTTCTTTCAAAGGATTCTTTTCGATGTTTCACAGTTTTGTTGAAAATCTCAATGATCGGCACTTCACATACTTCCAATCCGTGCATTGAAGATGCTATCTGTAGGGATATGCATGTCAAATATTAGCGGGTATTAAACATACATGCATGAATATGTATATCAACAATCAATTCGGTTCGATTTATATTTTCTGTGACAAATTGATTTCCTTTCCAATTGTGATATATATTTATATTTTTGCATAGTTCACTTCAAAAATTAATACATTATCGACCTGATTGATCAATTCGCTTATTATATCAAAAGTTGAAGTGAATGGATAGCTCAATACAGTGAAAAAATATTATTGAAATTCATCGAGTGCTGGTAATGTCATTGGCAATTGTACTATTTTTGACTTGAATTTTTTATCAACATGTCCATCTAAATAAAATTTTACCGCTTTTTTGTCCAGAAAACAATCCAGACTGCGTAGCTTCGATTCCGAAAAATTTTTGCACGTAGAACATTTGCAAATAATGTGATCGATGGATTTCATACCAAACCATCTCTTGAAACTTGAAAGAACATATATTAATATATGTAATCTCTTCATTGGCTGCAACGCATTCACTAATAACATGTCACGCAATCTGCAACAACAGCAATATTCCAATGATAAAATTGCCACATCTAATCGAGTGATTTATCATGCACCAATTTCAATGTTAACAAACCAACGTTGTTACAATGGATCCATGAATGCCGTTCACGTAACTGCTGATTCGCTTCCTGTTTGGATTCCAACAAGTCAACGTAATAATTCTGTATTCCATGCTAATTTGAATGCTACTACCAGTCATGTCATTCCTTCCATGGCGTTGGGTATACAAGTAAACCCACAAAATTACCAACCGTTGTGGATTCCATCCATAAATTCATGTCAAGAAGATAGTTGTAGAAAACGAGTAAATTGTTACCCAGAATCATATAATCTACGTCCGGTACAGGTGTCATGTTTTCGAGAAAGAGAAGAAGTATCAGTGGATAGGGCAGTTTCCTTATCGAGAGTTCCAGTTCAGAATAATAATTGTAGCACTTGCGGAATTAAATATGAAAGTAAGATGTGTAATGGGAGAAACAAGCGGTATCCATTTCCGCAGGTTCTTTATCAAATGCTAATGAAAGCTGACTCGATGAACTTTTCAGACATTATATCTTTCTTGCCGCATGGT
>Ga0213867_1001068_pt1 | contig 12224 bp, 20 predicted proteins | sample PICome_12_FD_160120 | JGI IMG/M metagenome (GOLD analysis project Ga0213867, IMG submission 160120) | Coastal seawater microbial communities near Pivers Island, North Carolina, United States - PICO540 | ecosystem: Environmental > Aquatic > Marine > Coastal | place: USA: North Carolina... | reverse complement strand
GAATCACTTGGCGAAGCCGCTGGTGAAGCATTTGCTGAAATGGGTTTCACAATCGATAAAGCTACAGTGACTGCCAAGTCACGTGCGCTCAAAGCAGAATACAGCTTGGAATTGGCACAAGACCTTAAAGCAATTCATGGTCTTGACGCTGAAACTGAGTTGGCTAACATTCTGTCAACTGAGATCATGGCTGAAATCAACCGTGAAGTTGTTCGTACAATTAACTCACAAGCTAAAACTGGTGCAGGTACAAACAACACAGCAATCAATGGTATCTTCGACCTTCAGACAGATGCTGATGGCCGTTGGTCAGTTGAAAAGTTCAAAGGTTTGATCGTACAGATCGAGCGTGAAGCCAACACAATCGCGAAAGAAACACGTCGCGGTAAAGGTAACTTCATGATTTGTTCATCTGACGTAGCTTCAGCACTATCTGCTTCAGGTATGCTTGACTACGCTCCAGCGATGAACACAACCTTGAATGTTGACGATACAGGAAACACCTTCGCGGGTGTACTTAACGGTCGCATGCGTGTCTACATTGACCCATATGCAACTGCTGATTACGTTAACGTAGGTTACAAGGGTACTAACCCATACGACGCTGGTCTCTTCTATTGCCCATACGTTCCACTCACAATGGTACGTGCGGTCGGTGAGGATACATTCCAGCCGAAGATTGGCTTTAAGACACGCTACGGCATGGTCTCAAACCCATTCGTTGGTGCAGCCCCAGCAGACGGATTGGCTGCCGCTAAGAGCAACCAATACTACCGTATCTTCCGCGTGGACAACATCCTCGGCGCGTAAGCTAATAATAACTAATATAACTGAGGCGGCTTCGGCCGCCTCTTTTTTTAGGGGGAATGTATAAATAGGGATATGGCTACGTTAACCGAAAATTTTAATTACTTACAACCAACGAGTTTTAAGTTAACTATCGATCGCAGAAATTTTCCTAATCTGGAATTTTTCTGTCAAAATATTACGCATCCAGGTATGCTTATGAGTTCTGTAGAGCTACCTTACCAAAAAGTAACTGGTGTACCATTTCCTGGCGATAAACTTACTTTCAATGAATTATCAGCCAATATCATATTAGACGAAAATCTTGAAGGTTATCAAGAAATGTATAGTTGGATTCGGCGATTACTTGATACTAATATGGGTGGACCAGTTTCCCGGGCCCAAAGGCGGGGTAATTCACTCGGTGCAGAACCAACATATGCTGATATTACGTTATCTATTTTGTCGAGTCATAATAACCTTACTAAACAAGTAAGATATATAGATTGTATTCCGACAGCTCTTGGAGATATTGTGTTTGAATCTACTGCGCAAGGTACAGAATTTATTGTGTTCAATGCTTCATTTAGATTTAATTATTTTGAACTTAAATGATGTACTTTTTATAAAAAACTTGGTATAATATACATATGATTGACTTGAAAAAAATACACGAAATGTGGGCAAAAGATTGTGTTATCAATCCATCTAAATTAGATGAAGCCTCGAGAGCAGCTCCTATGCTTCACTCAAAATACTTACAAATCCTTTCAACAACAAAACTGCAGCTCAAAAAGGTTGAGAATGCACAAAAGGTGTTGTTGAGAGATAAATGGCTATATTATAATGGTAAGATGTCAGAAGAGAATCTTGTTAAACATGGCTGGAAACCTGATCCCTTCGACGGTTTAAAGATTCTTAAAGGTGAATTAGAGTATTGGTATAATGCTGATCCTGATATTCAAAAAACTGAAGAGCGCATTCACTATTACAAAGAATTAATTAGTGTTCTTACAGATATTATAGATAGTCTCAAATGGCGCCATCAAACAGTAAAGAATATTATATCATGGAAACAATTCGAGTCCGGAAACTAGACCACTCAAACTTAATAATCGACTGTGATTCTGGACAAGGTCAGGAACTCAACGAGTTTTTTAGTTTCTTTGTTCCAGGATATAAATTTATGCCTGCATTTCGTAATAGAATGTGGGATGGCAAAATACGATTATTCAATAGAGCAACAAAACAATTACCTGTAGGTCTATACTATCATCTACTAACTTTTTGTAGACAACGTGGCTACATGCTAGAAGCAACAGATTCAGAGTATGGAAAGCCGAACGACAGAAATGATATTAATCCAGAAGATCTTAAGTCATTTTGTAGTGATCTTAATTTACCTTTTGATATGCGGGATTACCAATTTGATTGCGTCGGTGAAGCTATTACCAGAAAAAGAGCAATCCTTCTTAGCCCTACTGGATCAGGAAAATCGTTAATAATCTACGCAGCTATGCGATATTGGTTAGAACGATTGAGTAGCGGTGTAGAACACGGTGGCCGAGTTTTAGTTATTGTACCTACCACATCACTAGTAGAACAGATGCATAGCGACTTTATCAATTATGGATGGAGCGAAAACGAAATGCATAAAATCTATTCAGGTAAAGATAGAAATAATATTAATGCTTCTTGTGTAATTACAACTTGGCAATCTGTTTATAAATTGCAGCCAGATTGGTTCAAACAATTCGGGTGTGTTATTGGTGATGAGTGCCATGGATTTAAATCCAAGTCACTAATGACTATTATGAATAAATGCACAGAAGCAGAATATAGATTTGGAACAACAGGAACATTAGATGGAGCTCAAACACATGAACTCGTACTCCAAGGTTTATTCGGTAAAATATACCGCGTTACAACAACAAAGTCATTACAAGATAACAATACTCTCGCCAAGCTCGAAATTAAACGAATCATACTTACATATCCAGAAGAAATACGTAAAGACTTTGGTAAGAGAACATATCAGGATGAGATCGACTTCATTGTATCCTATGACAAGCGTAATCGATTCATACGAAATTTAGCCCTCGATATGAAGGGTAATACGTTAATACTTTACAATTATGTTGAGAAACACGGCAAACCTTTATTCAATATGATAGAAGATGGGGCTGGTGAAGACAGAAAGGTATTCTTTGTATCTGGCGATGTAGGAGCTACAGATAGAGAAGCAATTCGCGGTATAGTTGAAAAACAAAAAAACGCGATTTTGGTGGCTTCTCTTGGAACATTTTCAACTGGTATAAATATCAAAGAATTGCATAACATTATTTTTGCATCACCATCTAAATCTCAAATAAGAGTGTTGCAGTCTATCGGTAGAGGTTTAAGAAAAAGCAATCAAGATATTACTACTCAATTATACGATGTTATTGATGATATTAGTTGGAAATCTAAGCAAAATTATTGTTTATTGCATTCAAATGAAAGACTCAAAATATATCAAAGTGAACAGTTTGACCATAAATCATATAAGGTGAACATATGAACTTGAAACAATTTAAGTTAACGAATGACGAAGAAATAATTTGTGAAGTACTAGAAACTGAAGACAATCCTGGTGCAGAAGTTGTAGTAAGAAAAGTCTTAAAATTAATGTGTATTGACGACTACGACAGAAATGTACGATATTATTCTTTCAAGCCTTGGATGTCGTTTACTGATGATATTGACGGATTACAAACTTTGAGTTTAGGACATATCGTTGGACAGATGAATCCTTCGGTAACATTAGCATTACATTATGCTCAGGCTGTTAAAGAAGTTGAAAGCGGCATAAAAACAAGTAGAGTATTAAATTTAGATGATGTATTAAAAGAAGTAGATCTAGACGAACTTTCAGAAGATGAAATGGATGAATATCTTCATAACAAATTTCAAGCAGATCGACCTAAACCTCAATTAGTAGAAGATGAAAATTTAGATTCTGACGGAGGAAACATCGTACTTTTCCGCCCGAAAACGGTACATTAGTACTATCTCTTCCCCCCGGCTTACAGCTTATTATACCATATAAATAGGCTATTGTACATGCCTAAAACGTTAGAATACAAATAAAATAAGTGTTTACATTTGAAGCCCACTGTGGTATAATAGCTATATTATGAAAGGAATAATTAATGGCACGAACTAAGAGAGCAAGTATTCATTATGTGAATAATGCTGATTTTTCTCAAGCCGTGGTAGAATACGTAACTTCTGTTCAAGAAGCCAAGAAAAACGAAAAAAGACTTCCCATTGTACCTGATTATATTGCTCAGTGTTTCTTACGAATCGCTGAAGGTTTGTCTCACAAATCTAACTTTATTCGCTATACATATCGCGAAGAAATGGTCATGGATGCAGTCGAAAATTGTTTGAAGGCTATCGAGAATTATAATATTGAAGCAGCAACCCGTACTGGAAAACCAAACGCGTTTGCATACTTTACACAAATTACGTGGTATGCCTTTCTTCGCAGGATTGCAAAAGAGAAAAAGCAGCAAGACATTAAAATCAAATATCTTACAAAATCTGGCATTGAAAACTTTGTTGATAACGAATTAGGCGATGATATGTCACAACAAGTTGTCGGTGCATTTGTAGATACATTACGTGAACGAATCGAAAAGGTTCGTCATGTTGATAGTGAAATTAAAGAAATTGTTAAAGAAGAAAAGAAGAAGCGAAAGAAGACTGCTGACTCTGATCTTTTAGGATTTATGACATGAAGGTAGTAGTATTAAATGACACACATTGTGGCATCCGTAACTCATCCGAGATCTTTCTCGAAAACTCGGCAAAGTTTTACTCAGAAGTATTCTTTCCTTATTGCCAAAAACATGACATCAAACAGATCGTGCACTTGGGAGACTATTATGATCACAGGAAATTTGTCAACTTCAAAGCCCTTAACCATAATCGAAAACATTTCTTAGATCCTTTACGTAAAAATGGTATGCAAATGGATATTATTCCAGGAAACCACGATACGTATTTTAAAAATACTAATGACTTAAACTCTCTTAAAGAATTATTGGGTCATTATATGAACGAAGTCCATATTATTATGGAACCTACTGTTATGGAATATGGTTCATTGAAGATGGCACTTTTACCATGGATCAATTCAGAAAACTATATTTCGAGTATGAACTTTGTCAAAGAGTGTAAAGCCGACTGGTTAGGTGGTCATCTTGAATTAGCAGGCTTTGAAGTAATGCGTGGCTTAAAAAATGATCATGGCCAAGATCCAGCACCGTTTAAAAAGTTTGAAATGGTATTAACCGGACACTATCATGCTGGTTCTCAACAAGATAATATTAAGTATTTAGGCACACAAATGGAGTTTTTCTGGTCAGATGCACATGATCCTAAAGGATTCCATGTCATTGACACTGAAACTAGAGAGATTGAAAAAGTTTTTAATCCACACACTTTATATGAAAAAGTAGTGTACAATGACGAAGAAACAGATTATAATACTATAGATGTTAGCCGCTTTGACAAGAAGTTTGTTAAAGTGATAGTAGTAAATAAAAAAGACGTATTTTCTTTTGATAGGTTTATCGATAGAATACAAAACCAAGACATCCACGAACTAAAGATTGCAGAGAACTTTAGTGAATTTATGGGCGAAAACGTAGAGGACGAGAGCATTAGTTTTGACGATACCGCAGAAATAGTTGATTCGTATATCGAAGCTGTAGAAACAGATCTTGATAAAAATCGAATTAAAAATAATTTCCGTGAATTAATGGTGGAAGCACAGACTCTCGAAGTTGCATGATTATATTTAAAAAATTACGTTATAAGAATTTTCTTTCATCAGGAAATACTTTTACGGAAATAGACCTAAATCAAAATAAAACCACACTTGTAGTAGGTACTAATGGTGCAGGAAAATCTACTATGTTAGATGCTCTTTCATTTGCATTGTTTGGTAAACCACACCGTAATATTAATAAACCGCAATTAGTAAATTCTATCAATGGTAAACAGTGTGTAGTAGAAGCAGAATTTAATGTTGGTCAATCACAATTTAAAGTAATACGCGGTATTAAACCAGCTATGTTTGAAATCTGGAAGAATGGAACAATGATTAATCAATCATCCCATTCTAAAGAGTATCAGAAGATCCTCGAACAAAATATCTTGAAGCTGAATCATAAATCGTTTCATCAAGTGGTAGTTCTTGGTTCCTCATCTTTCATACCATTTATGCAACTTTCTGCATGGGTTAGACGAGAGGTAATCGAGGATCTTCTTGATATTAATGTTTTCTCGAAGATGAATGTTCTTTTACGAGAAAAAACAAACACACTTAAACAAAGACTAAAGACAGTTGAACATGAACAAGAAATTGTCAAAACTAAAATCGATACACAAATAAAATACATTAGAGATATTACGGCATTAACAGAAGAGAATAAAAAAGAGTATGAATCTAGGATACATGCATCGCAGAATCTCGTCGATGAACTACAAAATGAGAATAGTGAGCTTAGCCTCGGCCTCGATGAATCTATATCAGAAGCCGAACAAAGGATGGGATTGCTATCGAATAGGAAGCAGGATTTACTCCTCAGAGGTCAAGATCGGCAATCGACGATCCGCGACCTCAGCAAGCGGATCACCTTTTTCGAGGAGAATGAGACGTGTCCCGTATGCGACCAAGCCATTTCAAACGGCCATAAACATGAGATTCTCTCCTCTACTGAAGGGGAAAAGAGTCGGTGGAAGGCAGAGATCAAGCAAATTGGAGAAGAAGGCCAAGGAGTGGAATCGGAGATTGAAGAGCAGACTGGCTTACTTTCAGCGCTTCGAGATAGGGTACATAAACTCACTGCCAACTCGAAAGAGATTTCACGGATAAATAATACGATTGCAGATTATCAAAAACACATTGAAAAAGAAGTCAATGTTGATTTAAATAACGCTAATAAAGATCTATCTAATCTTAGAGATGATAAGACTACACTGTTAGAAGAAAAGTTAGTTTTATCTGAGCAGTTTAATTATAATACTGTTATCTCTGAAATGCTAAAAGATACTGGTATTAAAACTAAAATTATTAAGCAGTATCTACCAGTAATGAATGGATTAGTAAATAAGCATTTACAAGTACTTGACTTCTTTGTACACTTTAATCTTGATGAATCGTTTAACGAAACTATTAGATCAAGACATCGTGATGAGTTTACATATCCATCTTTTTCTGAAGGTGAGAAACAAAGAATTGATTTGGCTTTGCTATTTACGTGGAGGCAAATTGCTAAGATGAAAAATAGTGTAGCTACAAACCTTTTAATTCTTGATGAGACTTTTGATTCTTCTCTTGACCACGAAGGTATTGAAAACCTATTGAAGATTCTACATACCCTTGACGAAGATACTAATGTATTTGTTATTTCGCATAAAGGTGAAGTACTCGATGGAAAGTTTAATACTAAAATTGAGTTTAAGAAAGAAAAGAATTTTAGTAAAATGGTTGCTTAACTATGTACAAAGCTATGTACTTATGGTATAATAACTACTATATAATGTAATGAGGATATATAATGGAACTTACAACTAATACACTTAATGTCTTAAAAAACTTTTCAGGCATTAATCAGAATTTAATGATTCGTCATGGTAATACGATCAAAACTATTTCAGAAGCAAAGAATGTTCTTGCTACTGCAGTAGTTGAAGAAGACTTTACCCAATCATTTGGCATCTATGACTTAAATGAGTTTATTGGTGTCCTTGGTTTGGTTGATCAACCACGACTTAAATTTGAAGATGAGTCAGTCACTATCGGTGATTCGACTGGTCGTTCAAAGGTTAGGTACTTCTATTCACCAGAAGAAACCTTAACAACACCACAAAAAGATATTAATATGCCTGAGGCTGAAGTTAAATTCTCCCTGGATAATGATACAATGAACAAAGTAAAGCGCGCAGCCTCTACTCTTGGACATAGCGAAGTGTCAGTAACAGCCAAAGGTGGTAGTCTATCTCTTTCTGTGGTTGACTCTCACAACTCAACATCAAACGCGTTTTCAATTGACATTGATGGTGAGTTTACTACTGAAAACTTTAACTTCATTATGAGCATCGCAAATCTTAAAACTATTCCCGGAGATTATGATGTTGAAATGTCGTCAAAGTTTATTTCGCGATTCAAGCACAAAGAAATGAACGTTCAATATTGGATCGCTCTTGAAAAATCATCTACCTTCGGAGGTTAATAATGGCTGATAAGCAAAAAGTAGATCAACTTATGGATCTAGGAAACAAAGTAGCACGTAGTACTGTAGCAGTAGTCGATGCTATTACACAACGTGGAGGGTTCAAAGGTGAAGAACTTTCTACTATTGGTACGCTACGTGATCAAGCAGTACAACTTGTACAAGCGGTCGAAACTATGCAAGCAGATGCTGAGTTTGAAGAAGACGAAGAAGAAGAGGCTGCAGCATAACATTTACATTTAGCTCAAACTGTGGTATAATATTTTTTTGTAATGGAGCATGTAAATGTCTGAATATCTTTGGGTCGAAAAATATCGCCCTCGTAAAATCGCTGATACCATCCTACCAGATGGATTAAAGCAAACATTCCAAAAACTCGTAGATACTGGTGAATTGCCTAATATGCTTTTCACTGGTACTGCGGGTCTTGGTAAAACAACAGTTGCTCGAGCATTATGTACTGAACTTGGTGTTGATTACATCCTCATTAATGGTTCCGAAGAAGGTAACATTGATACCCTTCGCACTAAGATCAAGCAATTCGCGAGTACTGTCTCATTGCAGGGTGGCTACAAAGTAGTCATCCTCGATGAAGCTGATTATCTTAATCCGCAATCTACACAACCAGCACTTCGTGGATTTATCGAAGAGTTTTCAAATAATTGTAGATTTATTCTTACATGTAATTTTAAGAATCGAATCATTGAACCGCTACACTCTCGATGTGGTGTATATGAATTCAATACTTCAAAGAAAGATATGGCAGTACTTGCTCAATCATTCTTTGAACGAGCTAAATATATCTTAACTGAAGAAGGAGTGGAGTTTGATGAAAAATCTCTTCCACCGACTATTATTAAACATGCGCCTGATTGGCGAAGGATCATCAATGAGCTTCAAAGAAGTTCTATTCTGGGGCCTTTGGTTGGGCATGTTGATGTTTCTATTGGAGCGTTTGATGATTTATTTGTTCATCTAAAGGGCAAAGACTTCAAAAAGATGCGATCTTGGGTAGTTAATAATATAGATACAGATGCTGTGGCTATATTTCGCGGCATTTATGATAAAATGAGTGACAAAGTTGAACCTTCTTCGATACCGCAATTAGTTCTTATTTTAGCAGATTATCAATATAAAAATGCTTTCGTTGCTGATCATGAACTCAACGTTGTGGCATGTATGACGGAGATTATGGCTAATGTCAAATTCAATTAGAGGTCTAGTACTTTATACTCAAAACGATTGCCCATATTGTAATATAATGAAAACTAAACTACAAGAATGGGGATATAATTGGGATGAAGTTAACATCAGTTATCAAATTGAACAAAAACAGTTTTTAAAAGAACACGGTCATCGCACAGTACCTGTTCTTTACTGGAACAAAACACATTTAAATAAAGTTGATACTCAAGAATTTACACACGAAATTTTACAAGCAGAGATGGATCTAGAAAATTATGTTGGAGGAGTGGAAAGCTTTAAGTACTAGCGATAAGACCAACTTAATACTGACATTTCAAGTTGCTATTATTTCTAGTTTTTTCTTAGATTTCAGTGGTATGATAATATTATGCATACCGCTCTATATTTTTCTTTGCTGGGTAACAAGACCATGGAGCACATATGATGACAAATCCATTCCAATATTTGAACGCCATAAACACCACGAAAAAGAACATAATGATCGATGATATTACTGAGAAAGACTATAATTCATTTATGGTTAATCGAGGTTTATCTTATTTTCATGACACGGTATTGATGGCTAACGAGATGAATCGTTGGCACCACATCGACCATCGTTTACAATTTGACTTTTTTATAAATATTATACGTAAACGGAAAAGGTTTTCTAAATGGCTGAAACCTGAGACCGTAAGTGACGTGGAAGTAGTTAAGGAATATTATGGCTATAGCAATGAAAAAGCCCGCCAGGCCTTGACCCTTCTCACATCTGAACAGATTAATGATTTAAAGAAGAAGGTTTACAAAGGTGGAAGAAAATAAAATAGTTGAGTGGACACCCGCCTCTATGCTAGAGGTCACTCTTAACGAACCAGATGATTTTCTGAAAGTAAGAGAAACACTCACGCGTATCGGTGTCGCATCCCGTAAAGATCAAAAGTTATTTCAATCTTGTCATATCTTGCATAAACAAGGTAGATATTTCATTGTGCATTTTAAAGAGCTATTCTTGTTAGATGGTAAGAAATCTAATTTAGAAGAAAATGATATTGCAAGACGCAATACTATTGCTACTTTAATGAGCGATTGGGGTTTAATTAGTTTGCACGCTGCAAATAAGGTTGAACCTCTTGCGCCAATGAGGCAAATTAAAATTATACCATTTAAAGAAAAAAATACTTGGGAACTTTGCCCAAAATATAATATTGGTAATAAGTAAAGTTTATATATAATTATGTACGCCGATAATCGGGTACAATCAACTGTCCATAAAACGGAGGTTAACATGACAGGAAACTACGCATTGCCGCGTCAGGCATTCATTGGGTTTGATCGGATTTTTGATCAACTCGAAAATATCCACAGCCAAGCAAAAGATACATATCCACCTCATAATGTAGTTCGAGAAGACGAATACAGATATATTGTGGAGCTTGCAGTTGCTGGATTTAATAAAGATGATATTACCTTAGAAGTGAAGGATCATATCTTGACTGTAACTGCTCAACGTGAGCAACGAAGAGCACAAGAAAAATATCTTCATAAAGGTATTTCTGCGCGGAAATTCAAAAAATCCTTTCGTCTCTCAGAATACACTGAGGTACGAGGAGCAGACATGACGGATGGAATATTGTCGATTGGTCTCGAAGTAGTCCTTCCCGAAGAGAAGCGTCCCCAAATGATCACAATCAATAGTCATAAGGGGAAAACTAATGACGGCACTAGTACTAAAAGGCTTTTCAGCAGCGCGTAATGGTTTTATTGCAGGTCTATCTGCATGGATCATTGGTCACATGAAGGCAGTAGGTAAAGCGATTGAACTTTCACGTTCATTCTCAGCAAATGAAACAATTGCTATACACCTATTGAAAGAATATCCAGAGCACACATATTACAGCTTATTGTCTGAACTAAATCGTAAAGCAATGGAGCGTGTATATGGTAAATAACATTTGGAAATTCTTTTTAAAATTGCTTACTCTTGATAATCCATCTAAAGTAGGTTATAAACCATTGAAGTATCGGGAGTATCAATATACACTAGCAGAACTTGAGCGTAGGCTTAATGCTGAAGTTCAAGGGTATGGAACAAGATACTAATGTGGCCATATACTGAAGAAGAAAATAAAAAACTAAGCTAAAAAATAAGGAGAATAGCATGCAAAGTTCACCACGTTACTGTAAAAACTGCGGTCATAGGTGTCATTGCTATTCTCCTGATTGCGAAGAATGCGTTAATGATGTATGTACTACATGTGATTGTAGTAAGCCTAATATAAGAGATATTCCAGATTCATTTATAGGGGAAAATTAATGAGTGATTTTCATCCAGATCCAGACAAACGTCCATGGGTTTATGATTGTGACGGAAATAGAGTAGCGCGCTTGCCGTCAGGCGAACCCGATTATACAAAAATATATAAAGAAAATTATGAAAAAAGCAAACGTGGTACTAAAGATAGTGAATTGCCATACTATGTAGATTTACCATAGGAGAAAAATATGAATATTGATAAATTAAGAGAACAATTAAAAATCGATGAGGGAGTTAAATATGAAATCTATCTCGATCATCTGGATTTGCCTACTTTTGGTATTGGGCATTTGGTCTTGGAATCAGATCAAGAGTACGAAGAACCAGTTGGAACTCCTGTCAGCGAAGAGCGAGTCAACGAATGCTTCGATAATGATGTTGAAGTCGTGTTATCAGAATGCAGAATCCTCTATCCAGAGTTCGATGATTTGCCAGAAGAAGTCCAACAAATTGTAGCCAATATGATGTTTAATATGGGTCGGCCTCGTCTTTCTAAATTTAAAGGAATGAAACGTGGAGTAGATGCTCAAGATTGGAATGCTGCTGCCGATGAAATGGTAGATAGCGCATGGTATCGCCAAGTTACCAATCGGGCAGATCGACTAGTAGAAAGAATGCGGGCTTTGGCTGATTAAAACGGTGTACAGTCT
>Ga0213867_1001067_pt1 | contig 12227 bp, 12 predicted proteins | sample PICome_12_FD_160120 | JGI IMG/M metagenome (GOLD analysis project Ga0213867, IMG submission 160120) | Coastal seawater microbial communities near Pivers Island, North Carolina, United States - PICO540 | ecosystem: Environmental > Aquatic > Marine > Coastal | place: USA: North Carolina... | reverse complement strand
CACCATGGTCACCGACGGTCTGAGCGCCATCGGCTCGGAGATGGAAGTCAAGGACGTGGCTGAATTGGTTTGGGAACAAATCAAGGCCAACGACGCCAAGATCCAAGCGACCAAAGCCTCGGCTGAAACGACACCAGAACCCGCCGAGGCATGAGGGGAAAGCGTGCTCTCGTCCTCCGACCAGCAAGCCTTGCTGGCGTGGTACGACGCTCATCAGCGTGACTTGCCGTGGCGAGCGATTCGGGACCCGTGGGCCATTTTGCTCAGTGAGGTCCTGCTTCAGCAAACCCAAGTCAGCCGTGGGCTCGTGTACTGGCAGCGCATGCTCGCTGAATTTCCCACCTTGGCCGACATGGCCAACGCACCGGTGGAGGCCGTTCTCAAAGCGTGGGAAGGTGCGGGTTACTACAGTCGGGCGCGTCGCCTTCACGCCCTTACCAGACAGGTCATGCTTCCCGGCAGCGATGGTGGGTTTGATGGCGAACTGCCCGATACCTACGACGCCCTGCTCACCCTTCCTGGCATTGGGCCTTACACCGCAGCGGCGGTGGCGAGCATCGCCTTCGGTCAAAGCGTGGCGTGCGTGGACGGCAACATCCGTCGGGTGATGGCCCGAACCACCGCCAACCCTTCACCATCGCCCGCCGAAGTGCAAGCCTGGGCGGACGCCACGCTCGAGCACAAGCGGCCCGGTGATTGGAACCAAGCGCTGATGGAATTGGGGGCAACCGTTTGCACACCCAAGCGGGTGAGGTGCACCGACTGCCCGCTCCGGCAAACCTGTCGAGGTCAAGACACGCCCGATGCTTTTCCCCTTCCCGCCTCACCGAAGGTCAAGTCGCTGGAATTGACCGCCGTGGTGGCCAACGACGTCAACGGTCTTCCAATGCTAACACAACGACCGATGGCCGGCATGTTTGCGGGCCTGTGGGGGCCGACGTATCTCGATGGGCACGTGGACGTCGTGGGGTGCACCGAAGTCGGAACGGTTCGCCATGCGCTGAGTCATCGGAAGATCACGGTTCGGGTGTTGCTCCAATCCGAAACGGCCGATGGTGTTGGTACACAACCCTCCTCGGTGGCCATGTCGAACATGGACAGCAAGGTGCTCGAGGTTGCGAGGCAACAAGGGCATGAAGGATAAGGTTGCAAGAAGCCGTACACATGGGGACCCCTTGTGTGCGCCCGTGAACACAACCCTACCCTTCCAATCTACATCTCTCAAGTGGAGGCCGCACGACCTCACGTCTGGTCAGTGTCCGTGGACGTCCATCCTTCGGTGTTCTCGAGGTCCTTTCGGATTTGAGACCCGATGTTCAGGGGCTCCATCGTCTGCCGCATGTCCTTCAACGCACGCTGCATGATGACGTCGCCCAATTCTTCATGGGTTTGAGGGAGATGGCTGGCGGCGATTTCTTGAAAGATGCTCTCGGGTTTGTGTGCTCCGCTGTGGTAAATGATCCGAGCCGCGTAGCTCGAGTACGACACCAAAAACGTCACGATCGCCAACAACAAACCGATGATGATGGCTGAACCAACGACGTTCTTGACGTGCACGAGCAAAAGCATGCACCACCACATCGCCATGCCGTACATCGAGCAGACCACGAGATAATCGGGGATCATCGCAAGGCGGCCGGTGGGACCCCTCGCACTGACGATGGCACGGAAATTGTCGTCGTCCACCGCCGAATACACCCCGTGAACCACGAGCAGACAGTTGAGATGAACGAAATTGATGACGACGATGACGCCTCCCATGACCATGGTCCACCAGGCCAAACTTGTGTAAGGCGTTGAGGCCCAGTAGAAGTCTTTGGATTCCCCTGTCAACAGACTGAAGAACAACGAGGCATTCATCGCCAAAACCAACACGGCAGCAAGCGTATTGACTTCCCACACCGCTTTGTAGCTCTCTTTGAGGGTTTTTCCGCTCGGATAGGCTTCGTTGTACGCATCCTTCCACAGCCGGCGATGGTCAATCGGATAGAACCATTCGAGTACGGGTACGAGTTTGAAGAAATTACGAAGTGGCCGGTTTCGAAACTTCTCAGAGGATTTCTCGTTCGTGCTCATGACGAGACCACGAATCGCCTCAGTTATCAATGGAGAGCACTTTTCCTTTCAATGAAACAGGGTTTTGATGCACCGTTCAGACGTCTCGACCCTCCTCAAAGAGGTCATAGAGAGCCACGGTCTACCGGAGGCATGCGCAGCAGCGAAACGCTTCTCCTCATCGACTGCCAGACCGGTTTCGACCACCCCGTTTGGGGCCAGCGCAACAATCCAGCGTTTGAGGCCCATGCCCAGGCCGTGCTCACCCGCTGGCGGGATAGAGGAAGGCCCGTCGTGCATGTCCGACACGCCTCGTTGGAGGCAAAAAGCCCTCTCAGGGCAGAGGAAGCAGGCTTCGCCTTCTTCCCCTGGGCAGAACCCCTCGAAAACGAGGTGGAGTTTGTCAAAAACGTGAACAGTTGTTTCATCGGAACCGACTTGGAAGATTGGCTGCGAAATCAAGGCCATCACAAACTCGTGCTTCTTGGTTTGACCACCAATCACTGCGTTTCAACGACGGCTCGCATGGCGGGCAACCTCGGCTTTGAGGTGACGCTGGTCGGTGACGCCTGCGCAACCTTCCCTCGCACGGCTCACGATGGCGAACGCTTCGACGCCGATGTGGTTCACAGAACGGCCTTGGCCAGTCTGCACGAAGAATTCTGCAACGTCGTCAACACCCGAGAACTGCTCACTGAGGATTGATCCGGTCGGTAGCCTTCTCGTTGGGTGTGGGGCACAGAGTCGTTTCGTTCAGGGGCCAAATTGTTCCGTTCACGCCGCTGCTTCGGGAGGGCTTGGACTCCATCCGGTGGTGGTGTTGAATCGAGCCGAGGCCGTGAGGTCCCACATGGATTGAATGTAGGTGAGGTTGGTTTCCTTGCCGATTTCAACGTGGTAGACGTAGCCCTGTTCGTTCACGAACACGGCGTGGGGGATGGATTTCACATCGACACTTTTTGCGAGTTCTGGATGAAGCATGAACGGGCGGGTGAGGGTGCGGTTGAGGTTCACTTCGGTTCGATTCTGCCACTCGCTCATGTTGGCGTATTCCTCGCGGGCTTCCATGGAAAACACCGCAATCCGTCCTTCGGGGATCACCTGGTCGTACGCATCGATGGTGGATTCGCAATGGGCGCACCAGGGCGCAGAAAAGTACGCCATGTAGGAAAGGTTGCTGAACTCGTCGTTGGCGTGAGAGAGGTTGTTGTGGTCGTAGGCCGACCATGAAGGGAACATCATGGCGGTTGGAGCGGTCACAACGACCGAAGGTTCTTCTTCGCCCGTCACCGTTTCTTCCGTCACGCATCCCGCGAGCATCATGGTCAACACGGTCATGAGGGCCAACCACCGCTTCATGGACGAGGGTTGTGGTCGCCTCGCTTAATGGTCGCGCAAGGTTGAGGGTTCCACCTGTTTCAGTTCGTGGCGAAAGGACGCCAAGCTCAGCAGCAGGCCGGCGACCAGAACGTACTCGGCCGGTGCAGCGATGCGAATGCCCGACTGGGCTTGGTTGAGGAACGCCTCCGTCGTCAAGTCGGAGGCGTCAATCCCGTTCACGGCGAGTTGGAAACTGACGACCATCACGAAAAAGCCCACTCCCGCCATGGCAAGACCGGTTTTTCGCCAACGTTGACCCGTTGGATGGGCCTGCTGTCCCAGAGCACGTTGGGCAAGCGCCACCCAGAGGATACCGCCTCCAAAGGCCAACATCGAGGTCAAAATGTGGGGGTTGATGTGGTCGTACATGTCGAGGTTCGCCACCAAGACGGTGTTCGTTGCGGCGACGATCGCCACCACGGTGGCTGCGAACCACAGGCCATCTCGCTCCGCCTCGAGGGCGTGGTAAAGGTGCCAGGCGTAGGCCAATTGAATCAACCCGGCCAACGTGAGGCCTAAGGAGAACACGCTGTCCTGGAGTCCGGAGTAATCCGCTTCGGAGATGAAAAACGGATAGGCCCGGGCGTCGTTCAGACCGTGAATGCCCATGGCCAGCAAAATGCTTGCTGCGGGAACGGCCCAACTGGCCGTCGAAAGGCGAAGGCCTTGGGTCGGCGTCAACGGAAGGCGTCGACCGTATCTTGGATGCATGTGTCCAAATCCTCCCAGTCCATTCCGAGAACACGCTCCGCTTTGGAACTTGAGTAATTCGTATCGCCGCCCATCATGTTCCGTGCAACGGCGCGGGTCAAGTAGCGTTGCCTCCCGAACTTACCGCCCAACCAGTCCTGCAGGACGGCCAAGGGCAAGAGGGCGTTGGGGAGGCCGTATTTTGGCGCCTTGCTCTTCGGGTTCAGCACACGGATTCGCTTGCAAATACCCGCCAGCGTCAGATTGCCGTGCGGTGCGAGAACAAAACGCCCTTCCGCCCCATCCACCTCAAAGGCACGGCGATGCGCTTTTGCTACGTCGCGGACATGGACGGCCGCCATGGGGAACTTCGGAACAACCGGGAATTTTCCAGCGAGCGCATCTTCAAAGAAGTTCACGCTCGGTGTTGGGCGAATGAAACCGCCTCCGAGCACGGCGGTGGGGTTGATCACCCGCAGGTCAAGACCGAGTTCCTCAGCGAGCGACCACGCCAAGCGTTCCGACTGGGTTTTCGCAGTTGTGTAGGGCAAGGAGGTGTCGTTGTTCCACACGGATTCGTCCTTCACGCTCCCCTTGGGCAGGGTGCCGACGGCGGCCGTGCTGGACGTGTACACCACGCGCTTGATGCCTGCATCGGCCGCTGCGTGGAGCAGGTGCGATGTTCCTTTGGACGCCGTGTCGAGGATGAGGTTGGCGTCGCCTTGGGTTGCGTAAACGGTGGCGGTGTGGAACAGGCCGTCGCATCCAGCGAGCAGTTCGCTCCATCCGTCCGCATCCAACACGTCGCCTTGCACGAGTTCGAGCCGATCCTCGCAGGCGAGGTCGGTCGCATGCGCGAGCACGTGGTCGATTTTGCTCGGGTCGGTGAGGTCCCTGACCGAGCCTTTCACGGCGTATCCGTTCTGAAGCAGGTCCCGAACGATGTGGTTGCCGATATGACCGTTGACGCCGGTCACAAATATGCGGAGCGGGCTCGTTTTCTCCATATGCCTCGGCGAAGGCCGGGTCTCGTATGAACCTTCAAGTGCAGCACCCACGCAGCCAAGGTTGACGCCCATGCCCATTCGTGTCCACGATACTCGCCGGCGTGAAAAAGTGGATTTCACCACGCTTGAGCCGGGAAAGGTCTCGATGTACGTTTGCGGTGTCACGGTGTACGACCGGTGTCATCTCGGTCACGCCCGATGCTACTTGGCGTTTGACTTGATTCACCGGTGGTTGGAGTCGAGCGGGTACGATGTTCACTACGTCCAAAACTTCACCGATATCGACGACAAGATCATCCATCGCGCCAACGAGTTGGACGGTGATTGGAAGGCGCTGGTCGACCGGAACATCGAGGCGTACTACGAGGACATGGATGCCCTCAACATCCTGAGAGCCGATGCATACCCGCGCTGCACCGAATACGTGGACGACATGGTTCGCATCACGCAGGACCTCATCGACAAAGGGCATGCTTACGAGGCCAACGACGGTGTTTACTTCCACGTCGAGTCGGCCCCCGAAAAATACGGCCAACTCACGGGCCAATCGATCGATGCTGTGCGCTCGGGCGCCGGCGGGCGGGTGGACGACACGGGTTCGGGAAAACGAGACCACAAGGACTTCGCCTTGTGGAAAGCGGCCAAGCCCGACGAGCCCACTTGGGATTCACCTTGGGGGCCCGGTCGTCCTGGCTGGCACATCGAATGCACCGCCATGTCGCTGGACCATTTCGAGAAGGAGTTTGACATCCACGGTGGCGGGCACGACCTTCGCTTCCCGCACCATGAGGCTGAAATTTTCCAAGGCGAGTGCCACACCGGTCACGCTCCGGTGGTGCATCACTGGTTGCACAACGGTTTTGTCAACATCGACGGCGAGAAAATGAGCAAGTCGCTCGGCAATTTTTGGACCGTTCGTGACATCCTGACGAAGGTGGACGCGATGGTCCTCCGCTTCGCCCTCATCAACGCCCACTACCGTTCGCCCATCGACATGAACGAAGCCTTGCTCAACGATGCTGAGCGGAATTACAATCGCTTGTTGGGATGCTATGTTGAGGTCCTCAAAGCACGCACCGACCCCTCGCCGGTGGCGCTTCCCCAGCCGGACGTGGCCTCACCGCATCCGTTGGGCAAATCCTTGGGTTTGCTCGAGAAAAGGGGTGAAGGTTTTGCACGAGCCATGGACGATGATTTCAACTCCCGCGAAGCCGTTGCGAAGGTGCTCGGTATGGTTCGAGAGATCACCAAGGTGCTCAACGGGGCGTTGGAAGCGGCGGACAGAAATGCCTTTGCACACTACGCCGTTGAACTTCTGGAAGAAACAGCAGCTCGTGTCCTTGGCGTGTTACCGCCTCAAGAAGTGGCGCTGGCCGAGCCGGAGGACGACCCGAGGAAAGCCGAAATTGCCGATCAGGTTGAAGGTTTGCTGGTCGAGCGAGCGGAAGCACGCTCTGCCAAACAATGGGACGTGGCCGACCGGATCCGAGACGAATTGCAAGCCCTCGGTGTCGTGGTCACCGATACGGCCACCGGCCCTGAATGGGATTTGGTGTGATCACTCCTCTTCTGAAGGCGGCGACATCGGTGGCGGTGCTGGAACAAAGGGTGCGTTGCCGAACAACCCGTCGCTGGCATCTTCCTTCAGCGTTTCTTCGTCCCACATCTTCTCAATCCGCACTTCTGCGGCCAGCGCGTCTTCGCCCCCTCTGGAAACGAGGAAGAGGGCGACGAGCATGACGGCGACGATGGCCCCAAGCAGGAGCAGGGCGTTGCGTTCAACGTCCTCCTCATCGCCCTGAGCGTTATCGCTTGGCGTGTTGGAGGTTCCCGATGAGGTGCCAGAGCCGTCGTCGACGGGCTCGGTTTCTTGACCGGATGCGTTGGTTTCGCCGGTGTTGCCTTCCTCCTGGTTGGTGTTCCCACCCACCTCGCCGTCATCGGTGCACGGTGGAGATGTGCCGTCCGAACACGGAGGGGGGGTGGTCGCTTCGACGTTCTCGAACACGACAACTTCAGGGAGGGTTTCAGCCCGGTCGTAATAGCGGTCGTACAGCAGGGCCATGTTCAGTTGAGCGTTGGCGGTTCCCGAGCCGTTGAGAACCGAGAAGTAGCGTTCATCGCCGTAGGTGTACCACGGGTCGAGCCCCACCTCGGTCATCCCCGAGGTCACGGAATTGAAATCGGAGGCGTCACCGAAGGCGGCGGTCATTTCTTCAACGTCAAAGCGCATGGCCATGGTCAGGTTTTCGGTGATGCTCGCCCAGGTTTGAGCCCCGTCAGGCGCTGCGAGGAAGGTCACGTCAAGCACCTTTCCAAAGCGGCCCGCCGGTTCATGGTCGTCGCCTTTCAACGCCGTCATCAAGTCCTCGTCCCCGTAGAGCGCCAAGCCGCCGACGATGGAGAGGCGGACATCGGGGTCCACGGCGTTGATGAGGTTGCGGTACGGGTTGGCGTGAAGGTTGTCAACGACCACCAAGTCCGCTGCCGTTCCCGGCGTGATGGTGCCGACATCCGCCTGCCAGTTGGTGGCTCTTGCCGCCCCCGACGTGACCATCTCCACAAGTTCGTAATCGGTGAACAGGTCGCCCAACATCTCGTCGTCCCACAGGTCAGCGACCTTGAGTTCGTGCAACGGAGATTTGGAGCCTGATGGTGCCCAATCCGGAGCGAGGGTGATGTGAACACCGGCCGCCTTGGCTGCGGCGATGTCCGCTGTTTGGCCGTAAAGGAGCAGGTTGGAGAGCGGCGACCACACCAACGTGGAGCCGGCCGCCGCCATTTGTTGGAATTCGGTGGGCCCCAGAGCCACCCCGTGAATCAGGACCAGTTCGCCCACGAGCAGGTTGTTGTTGACGAGGATGTCAAACTCTGCACGGCTCGATTCGTCCACGCCTTCGGCAATGTGGACGAACCACGCATCGAGGGTGCCGCTGGCGTTCCCGTTCTTGATGTGGTTGCCGACATAATCCGAGGTCAACTCCGTGACCTTGGTGTGAATCTCGTCCCTTCCGAAGTTGTAGTCCTCAATGTTTCTCGCCAGGACCGTAGCGTAACTGTCGTCGGGGTTGCTCGGGCTGCCCTGTGCGGCCGTGGTTCCGCCGACGATGGATTTCATCTCGATGTATTTCATCGCTTGAGATTCCATGTTCCAGTAAGGGCCAGAATGCACGAGCATCTTCGGCTTCGTCACCTGTTCGCTGTAGTCAGGGTGGCCTTTCCATTCGTAGCGGTTGTTGTAGCCTCCCCAAGCGTTGCGTTGGTTTTCGAGGAGGTGAGGCGTCATGTCCCAGAGGGGTGCCTGGTTGTAATGGAGGTGGTTGTGCAAATCGATGAGCCCGGGGTAGATGGTGCCGTTGGTTTCCAGCACGGGTACGTTGGTCAGTTGAATGTTCGAGGGCACCGTGTCGCCCCAGACCGCTTCGATCATCCCGTCTTTCACCAAAACATGGCCTTCGTTGATGACATCGGCTTCACCGGTCATGGGCACAACACGGCCCTTCAGCACGTACGCACCGCTGTGGACGTTGTCGGTCATCCCGTAACAACGAACCATGTTTTGGGCGACGCTGTACGTTGCACCCTCTCCCCACCCGGGCGTTGGAGGCGAGACCTTGCTGATGGTCCCGTTGACGTCTTTCACGTACGACGTGTCCCACCACGAGTCTTCTGCGGGGTAGGCGAGCGTGTCGATCGTGTTCCCGCTGGCGTCGGAGATGACGGCAGCATCGTCGTTCCAGTAATCCAATTCAATGCGGGAACTTGCACGGAAGACCACAATGTAGGCATCCGGCTCAATCGTGGTGTTCCAGGCGAGTCGACAGGGAGCGGAACCCCCGTCGGTTAAATCGTCGAGAATCCAATCCGACACGTCAACCGGTTCTGCGCCGCTGTTCCACAATTCGATGAACTGGTCCGAGGTTGAACCGACATCGCCGTCTCCGTTCCAGTCCGTGCCGTTGTAATCCACCGAGGACGCCGAAACCAGGATTTCGCTGATGCGTATCTCGGTTGCACCTCGGGCTTGGACAGCCTCGCCCACAGAGGGTTCTCGAAGGACCTCTGTGCCGAACGAGCCCATGCAAAAAAGAACAGCGAGGGCGAGCGGAATCAGGGAACGGTGCACGACCCTCCGACCATCAAGCAGCGAATAAGTCCATCTCCTGCGGCCGATGATGCGTCACATGCCTTGAAAAGGGGGGCGTTCCAGTGGAGCCTTATGGCGACTCTTGACATCACCGAACCCATCTTTGCAGAAACCATCGAAAACAACGGCTTGGTTTTGCTTGATTTTTGGGCTGAATGGTGCGGCCCTTGCCGTGCCTATGCCCCGGTGTACGAGCGTGTTTCTGAAGAATTCCCCGACGTGGTTTTCGGGAAGATCGACACTGAAGACCAACAGGGTTTGGCCGGTATGTTTGGCATTCGCTCCATCCCCACCACCATCGCTTTCAAGGAGGGCATTGGGGTGTTCATGCAGCCCGGTGCGCTCCCGGAAGATGCCCTTCGGGACCTCATTGCCAAGCTCCAAGGACTGGACATGGACGAAGTTCGTGCGGAAATGGAAGCTCGGGAAGCCGAAGAAGGCAACGAGGACTGAGGTCCACCTCGCCGATTGGTTCAAAGCACGGGGCCGGCCCCACCGATTCATGGACATGAAACCGCTCTTGGTGGTTTTTCTCTTTTCAACCAGCATGCTCGCCGGATGTTTTGGCGAAGACGAGGTGGCGTCCGCCGATTCTTCCTCTGTTGATGTGTACCCCGAGCCGTGGGACCGTTCGGATTTGACCTACAACGACCAGGACATCTACGCGCGGGTGACCGTGAACGGAAGCCACGGCATCGATGAGGTCCGTTCGGTGTACGTCGCCGTGGACACCATCACGGCCGCCGACGGTGGAGCGGGTTTGACCGGGGACGCTGAGGTACACCTCGGATTGTGGTTGCCCGACATCGAGGGATGCGACTGGGAAAGTGAATCCCTCGGTCCAGAATGCCAGGTTCCCGTCATCGCCGAAATCGGCCCGTACTACAACGACGGCGACGTGGATGCCCTTACACCCGCTGACCGGCTTGGTAAGATGCTGATCGAGAACTACGTGCCCCACGGCTACGGCGTGGCGCAAGTTTCGGTGTTTGGAACCGGTGAGTCAAACCATTGCATGGATTTGATGGGCACTGATGAGCAGCGGGGCATCGATGCTGCAGTGACATGGTTGGGGACGCAAGCGTGGTCCAACGGTAAGGTCGGCATCATTGGAAAGTCCTACGACGGCTCAACGCCCTGGCAGGCAGCCACCTTTGGAAATCCGTACCTCGCCACCATCGTGCCGATGTCGGGGCTCATTGGCGTCCATGAGTTGATGTGGCGCAACGGAAGCATGGAGGCTCGCGGCATGATCATGCACAACGGTGTCTACGGGTCCTTCGGTATCGACGGGGATTCGGAAGATGCGCACACCTTGTGCGAAGGGTATGTCGAAGGTTATGTCAACGGTCCAGCAGCCTATTTCTCGGGCGGAATGGTGACCTACGGTGGAAACGATTACTGGACCGAGCGGTCCTTCCTCGACCGGGTGTTGGCGAACTACAACGGCTCGGTGTACATCATCCAAGGCATGCAGGATTGGAACGTCGACCCGCACATGTCCTTCCCCACCCACCAGCTCGTGGAAGAAGCAGGTATAGAGATCAAAACCCTCGCAGGACAGTGGGCCCACGATTATCCCGACCGAAAATCGGGCCACAGCAGCCTGCCCTCGGGCGAGGGTGCGGAAGCCTACCCGTACACGCTTCGCTGGGATTGGGCAGACGAGATGCTCTACTGGTTTGACTGGTACCTCAAAGGCGAAGGCCGTGCGCCAACCCTCGGCGTGGAAATGCAAGACAACCGTGGCGGTTGGCGCTTCGAGCAAACCTACCCGCCCACCGACGCCACCTACGTGGAGGTCAACGGAGCGGACCTGAATCCATCCGGGGCGTCCATTGGCGGATCCACCGGTTCCATCACGATGACCTACGGCCCGTTTGAGAACGACACCTACCTCGTGGGCATGCCAAGTTTCCACATCCCCATCACGCCCCACACCACCAACGGAGCCCACGGATTCCTCACGATGGAAGACGAAAACGGCATGCACCTCGGACACGCCGTGATGGATTACCGCTTTTACGAGGGCGGTCGGGACGGGCAGGAAGCCCTCGTTCCCTTCTCAACGGTGCTTGGGAAAATGGAATTCATGCCCATGGACATCTTCTTGTCCGCAGGCGAATCCATCGTCATCACGATGACGCAAACCGGCTATGATTACGTTCCGTCACCGGCAAGTGCAGGCAGTTACTCCATCGATTGGTCGGGTGCAACCTTGACGCTCCCCCTCGTCGAACGAGGATGCGATGAACTCTTCCAAGCCCCTATGCATGCCTACGGTGAGGAAGCCCAACGAACGTGTTGATGGCTCAATCGCCGAGCCCTTCGTCCATCGGGGAGGCTTGACCGCGAACGCCGATGGTCCATTTGAGGGTGTCAACGATGCCTTTGGCGCGTTGGAATTTCATCAACGCCCGATACTTTGCTTCCCGTGGCCCGGTCATTTTCCGCAACATGTACTTTGCATGTTGCGCCTTCATTTCGGCTTTGGCTTCATCCAGAAGCGCCTCGATTTCAGCCCACGTTCGGTCGTAACTTGGCACCTCGCCTTGGACCTCGAATCTCGATTTCAGTCTCATGTTGGTTTGCGGACCGCCTGCTTGCGTAAGGGGATTGACTCTTGGGAATATATATCCGGAAAGGGTTCTGCGAGTTTGATCGATGACTGAAAGCACACGCTCCTCCAACTTCCTGGCGTCATCCTCTTAAGCCCTTGACAAACGATGTTGCGCATGGTGTTGTCCTCGATTCCGGGCGTGAGCGAGCGAATGGCAAGCAAAATGACCGCGCACTTCGGCTCCGAAGATGCCGTGATGTCAACCCTCGCTTCGGGCGACATTGCCCGACTTGCTGAGGTCGAAGGCCTCTCTGCAAAGCGAGCCTTGTCCTTGGCGCGCCATTACGCTGGCGACGACGGTCACTTCTTGGCCACGAAGGAGGCCCGA
>Ga0213867_1001066_pt1 | contig 12228 bp, 13 predicted proteins | sample PICome_12_FD_160120 | JGI IMG/M metagenome (GOLD analysis project Ga0213867, IMG submission 160120) | Coastal seawater microbial communities near Pivers Island, North Carolina, United States - PICO540 | ecosystem: Environmental > Aquatic > Marine > Coastal | place: USA: North Carolina... | reverse complement strand
TTGTAAACCTGCGATAGATGCACCACCATGAGCTGCTGCATTTTTCTCATCTCTTACATGAAGTAGTTGTGAAGCAAAAGGATTAGCCAATGCACTTTGTTTAATTGGTGTAACAGCACCATCTACTAACTGGCTTGTGCCAACACTAGCGTTTGGTGGATTTACTGTTTGAACAGCTTTACCTAAATACACACAGTACATATCATCTCCAACTGATGTAGCTTCTGTTAGTGTTAATGTAGTTGAACTTGCTGAATATGCAGTTGTAGGTTCTTGTCTAACATTATTAATAAATAATGCTAACTCATTTGCATTAGCAACTGGATTATCTAATGTGTAAGTTGTAGTCGCACTTGTAGTAAAGTCTTGCTTTTGAAAAGCACTATATTTTTCAGCTGGAATATTTCCTATGTAAGCCAAATTTATTCTCCTATGTACTTATTGCGTCTACTGTAGATACCCAAACATCTAAAGATGAAGCTGTATCTGATATAACTTTTAAAGCATCACCAGATTGAACTACAAACTTTGCTCCACCATCTAAAACTTGTAATGATGAACCTGCAGGAATAGGTGCGTCTTTAATTAAATAAATATCATTTGAACCATCATTGATATAGACGGATGCTATAACTGATGATGTTGTTACGTTTGCAACTGATATACCAACAACAGTATCGTAACTGTCTGAAGTAAATAATGTTGCAGCAGATGTTCCTACATCGTTGCTTGTGTATCTTCGAAAGTTTTGTGCCATGTTTTATCCTAATTATACTAGTTTATTGTTTATATGTCAACACTCTTACAAAGCGATTGCCATTGCAATACTAAATCCATTAGAAGCTTTTGCATCTAATTGAGTTTGTATTGAAGAAGTTACACCATTAATGTAACTAAATTCTGTATTATCTACTGAGCCATCATGTATTTTAGTAGCATCAATAGCTGCTGATGCATTTATATCTGCATTAACAATTACTCCTGAACTAATAGCAGCAACACCTGTATCAGCAATAGTAATATCTCCTGATACAACATTATCTATCCATTTAGAGGTAGTTGTGTCATAAAATAATAATCCTCCATCTGCAGGGGAAGTAATATTAACATCTGTTAATTCTGATAATTCGTTTGCTGTAGCTACTTGAGAATCAACATATGCTTTAATAGATTGTTGAGATGCAACTTTAGTAGCTGAATCAGATGCCATGTTATCTTCATCTAAGAAAGCTGTACCACTAATAGCTGTATCTAAAACTGGACTTGTTAAAGTTTTGTTTGTTAAAGTTTGTGTACCTGTTAAAGTTGCGACAGTACTATCAATAGCAATATCATTAGCATTTGCATCAATACCAGTTCCACCTACAACATTTAAAGTTACATCACCAGATGTTCCTCCACCAGTTAAACCATCACCTGCTACAACTGAAGTAATATCTCCAACTGGAACTGTTGCTACTTGTGTATCTACATAAGCTTTAATAGATTGTTGTGTAGCTAAATGACTAGCAGAATCAGAAGACATATTATCTTCATCTTTAATTGAAGTACCTGAAATAGTATCATTCAATACTGCTGATGTTAAAGTTTTATTTGTAAGAGTATCTGTTGTAGCTTTACCTACTAATGTATCTGTAGATGTTGGTAAAGTTATAGTTCCAGTATTTGATATTGTTGAAATTACTGGAGTAGTTAAAGTTTTATTTGTAAGAGTTTGTGAACCTGTTAATGTAGTTACAGTAGAATCAATATTAAAAGTAACTCCATTACCTGCACCAACAGAATCAATACCAGTACCACCAGCTAGTGTTAAAGTTTCTGAATCTAAATCAATATTTAATGCACCACCTGTATCTCCTTGAAAATCTAAATCTTGAGCTGTTACTTGTGAGTCAACATATGTTTTGATTGCTTTAGCAGAAGCTAATGTATCGTCTGAACCAGAAACTGAAGTTAAGTCTGTATCTAAAACTCCAGATTTTAAATTATCTACTTCAACATTTGATAATGTATTATTATCTATATCTAAAACTTTATTAGTTAAAGTTTGTGAATCTGTTAATGTTGCAACTGTTGAATCAATTGCAAATGTCATTGTCTGTGCAGAACCTGTAGTATCAATACCAGTTCCACCAGTTAATGTTAAAGATTGTGAATCTAAATCAACTGATTGAGAACCACCAGCATCACCAGAAAAATCTAAATCTTGTACTGTTACTTGTGCGTCTACATAAGTCTTAATAGCTTTAGCACTAGCTAATGTATCATCACTTGCTGATACTGAAGTTAAATCTGTATCTACATCTGTAATAGAAGTAGCTGAACCAATTACTAAACCATCTAAAGTAACTGTACCATCAAAGAAAGCATCTTTAAATTCTAAAGAACTTGTACCTAAGTCAATATCATTATCTGTTATAGGTACAATTGCACCATCTAATAATTTAAATTGTTCTGTAGAAGTTCCTGATACATCAATATGAAAACCTATTTCATCATTAGTAGTATCAATTAAAATTTTATTTAAAGGAGTAGCAAGACCTGCATCTCCAATTAATCCTATGACTGGACCTTCTGCTGTTGTTCCATCATGCTTATGTCCTGAAGCTACATTAAAAGCAGCTAATAATTGATTATATTCATTATTAAATAATGCTGCTGTAATTATATCACCATTATTTAATGAACTCTGTCTAGTATATCCTGCCATAATTTATCTTCTTCCTCCTGCTATGAATGAAACAAACATTCCATTTACTGAGTATGGAGAATTTGTATCATTACTAAAAAATTTAAAGTTATTAGAAAAACCACTTCCTGTTACTGTTACACTTTTACTTGGTAATGCTGTTGCTCCAAATCTTCCTGTACCAAATGTTGCTGTACCAAATAATGAAGGAGAACTTAAATTTCCTACTGCAAAGTTTCCTGGTTGAGGAACTTCACTACTTTCAAAATCGTATCTAATTCTTAATTGTAAATCGTTTTGTGTTCCTTCAGGTTCAATATTAGCTTTTATTTTATATAAACTTTTTCTTAAACCATTATCACCATAATCCATGTCTGGTGTTTGAAACTCTGCTTCAACATTTGAACCATCGAAACTATTACCAGTATCATGTTTATATACATAACCTGTTTCATCAATATGAAATAAAGCTTCTGTACCATCATTATTAATAGTAGAGGTACAAAATTTTACAGATAAACCTTTTGTTTCACTCCATTCAAAAGCAGGAATACCTTCAGAACTATATTTAAATGTTCCTATAATTCCTTTTTGTCCTGAACTTGCTTGTCCACTTTGATAATAAAATAATCTATATTGACTTCGTTCTCTTATTACCATACTAGAAATAGTATAATTACTAAAATTATTAATAATATTATTAACTAAAGGTAATATTTTTCTAGATATAGAACTTAATTCAACATCATCAATTCTAGCTGTACCAGCAACTGTTCTTAATCCATCAGGTGCTAAGAAAATTAAATCTCCACCTATCTCTTGAATTGAATTACCACTTATACAACCAATATTTTTTGTTACTGATTTGATTATAGGTGTAGAATCAAGGTTTGTCAACTCATATATACTATTTTTACAAAATATAATTAAACTATTTCTAAATACCTTAATACCTGTTACTATATCTCCTACATCTACAAAACCTGAAGAAGCACCTTCAAAATCATAAGGCTTTAATCTAGTACTATAATATACTACACTAGGATTAGTTGATTGTCCTGAAACTACGATTCTTTCAGCATATCTTTCAATTAAGGAACATTTTTCTGGAGAAGACCTATGTACTTCTTCAAAATGATATTTATTATTATCATCAATAAAAAATTCACCTATTTTATTTTGACCATCTACAAAATATATTGTACCATTTTCACCATGAGATTCAAAATTAATAAACTGAACATTACTTTGATTAGTTCTTAATATTGTAGTAGCACTAGCTAAATCAGTTGAAGCTATACCACCTTTAAAATAAGTTAATCCATTTTGTGTACTAGCAGTATTAGCATTTGTATCTAATGTTAAAATAGTATCACTTGTAATAGATAATACTTTATAAAAATTTCCATCTATTTTAATATCATCTCCAACAATAAACTCAGAAGTAAATACAGTACTATTTCCTGTTACTGTAGGAGAACCTGAACTAATTGAGACTGTTCCAGTAGCTGTTACAAAAGTATCTTTATTAATTTGAACATATGAACTTCCTGATGTACTAAAATATAAATTATTACCTTGAGCAACAATTATACCTCCAGCATATCCTGTAATACCATGAACTGTATCAGTAGCTAATCCTGAAGGAATCACAGCACTTGTTGTTCCTAACTTTTCATAACCACTTACTCTTCTATATCCTCCTGTAGTAGAAGATTCAAAATTTTTTAAAACAGTTGCAGCTCCAGGAGTTCTAAATAAAGCATGAGAACTTGAAATTAAATCCAAGCCACCTTGTACTGTAATTGAAGCTCCTTGAGTTGGCATAATTTATTCCTTAATATAAATATGTAAATCTAACATCTGACATATACTCTGGTTGAGGAGAGTTTAATTGGTCAGCCATATTTTGTAATCCTTTTTTATATTCATCTAAAGCTAATTGTGATTGTGCTATATTATCTTTAAATTGATAAATATAATATCTAGCTCTTGCTAGTAAAACTGGTTTGTATTGTTCTGGAAATAAAACTTTATCTGTATCATTAGTTAATGCAGTAGGTCTATTATAAGCAAAGAAATATATTCTATATACATCATCTGGTATAGGAGATAATCCAAATCTTCTACCATCTGAACTTCTTAATACTCTTAGTGGTGTTGAATAAGTTTGTGAATTAGCTTTGTTTGCTTCTTCACCTTGAGCAAAGTTAGCTCTCCATGCTGATAAAGTTGTGAATGCTAATTTATTAATTGTATGAGGAGCTGTCTTACCTGTAACACCTTCTGTTGTTAAAGTAAAATCATCCCAGTTAACTGAATCATAATCTGTATCTACATCAGTCGAACCTGCTTTCATAAGATACCATCTTTGTCCAGCTACAGTTTCTACATATGTATTACCATAATAGTCATCTTGAGGTGCTGCAGTCTTTAACCAAGACCATTCATCAACTGCATCTACAATATCAAAATAAGCTCTGTTAACACAGTTAGCTACAAATTTTTGTATACCTAATGCACCTGATATTGTTGTTACTTCTGGTTCATTTATTTCAACCAGTAATTCATTTGTCATTGATAGATAAGTTTTAGCCATTTAACAGTTCCATGCTCTTAATGATTTATTAATTCTTGAGTTAGGGTCTCTTGCAGTTTTCTTAGATGTAAGTTTCTTTTTCATTCCTTTCATCCTTGCACAAAAACTCTTCCTTCTTTTATTGCCTACTACTTTACTTGGTGCTTTTAAGTTTCTTTTCTTACCAGTCTTAGTTCGACCTTTATTATAAGAAGCTCTACCTTTAGCATTCAGTCCTCCTTTAGGATTCTTACCCTCTTTACGAGTCCAAGCAGGTGAAGACATTATACCCATATTAATTCTTATTTCTTTTTATTACTATCTTTACTTTTTTGAATAGTAATAGTCATCATACCACCATGACCTTTTTTATTTCGGTGAACTTTTCCACCATGTTTGTATTTACCTTTGTTTACTATTTTTCCACCAGGCATTGCTTTTTTCATTGGCATATTGTTTCTCCTATAAAATGTATGCGATTATAATTATAATACCTACAATAAAAACTTCTTTTTTATGATGTTCTTTGTAGTGATTAATTTTGTTTGTCCAATATTTACTTAACATAATTCTTCTCCTAAATTAAGAGGATGGGGATATTGCTACCCCCACCCAATAGTGTATTAAAAATTAATCTATTGCGTAGATAATTTTACCAGCTACTTCTGGTCTTAATACTTTTCTTCCCCATACCATTAAACCTCTAACGATATCTGAGAAAGTACCTGTATCTCTAACAGTTTCCACTTTGTTCATGCTTGACGCAGCAGCAGTTGAACTCATGTGACCGAATAGAGCTTCAGGTGCAGTTGCTGAACCAGCAGGTGTAGCACCAGATAAGTCATTAGTTGGTAGGTTGTTTGATTTGTACATTGAAAAACCTCTAAGTAATCCAGATGCTACCAAACCATTTCTGATTGAACCTTGACCAGCATTAAAATCTACTGATAAAAGTTTAGATGCAGAGTTAGAAAGTTGATTGTACCATTCAGGTGCAGCAACAAACCATCTTCCATCTTCAGGTGCGTTAGCTTCATCTAATTCCTTAGCAGCTAATGCCATTTGATTTAAAGGGTCAACTTCACCACTTCCAAATCCAATATCAATTGGAGTTGAAGTAGTTCCCATTCCTGTAGTTGCAGTTGCTCCTGCAGAAATAGCTGCTAGAATATTACTATCCATAGCATCTCTTAATGCATAAGCAGCATTGTCTGCAGCTATAGCTTGGAAGTTGACATGAGAGAATCTCTTCTCTAAGTCATCAATCTTAAATGAAAAAGATTTAGCTTGGTCTACAGTTAGAACAAGTTCTTGGTCAGTTAAGTCAGTTGATGTTACAGCCAGACCTCTTGTGTAGTCTGCTACTGCTATTTGAGGCTCTTTGATAATGTTAACAGTATCACCGAAAGATGAGATTTCTCCCATGTAATCTGTGTTACATACTGCTTCTGCTACTGCAGCTTTTCTTAGAGCTATTTGTACTTTCTTTGAATAGATTTCAGGAATGAAAAAACCATTAGTTTGACCTGAAACACCTAATCCAAAGTTATATGTTGAACCACCAGCGAATTTAGCCATTGTAGTTACTCCTTTGTTAGTTGTTGATAAAAATGAAAATAGAATTAATCTATAATTCTACCTTCCCTTTGAGCTTTTAAAATATCTTTTTCATATTTCATAAACTCTTCATCTGATAATTTTTTTATATCAGACCTTTTGAAGAAAGGTTCTTTAGATTCAGGCACTTGAGTTTGTTCGTTAGTTTTAACCAACAAGTCTGCACCTTCATTCTTCGGTTGTCTCTTCGTAGTTTTTTTATCAAATCCAAGTCCTCGGTCCTTCTTATACAAGTCAATTGCTCGTGCAGCTAATGCTCCATTAGAGTTGTTTTCATATATCCAGTTTTTAATTTCCATTGGCTGAGTATCTGCCCAGTTATGAAAATCATCAGACTCTTTGATTTGCTCAAAGTCAGGATGATATTTTGAAAGTTCAAGTGCAGCTTCTTTTTGTTGTAAAGTAGTGTTTGCTTTCTTTAAACTTTCTAACTCTTCTTGTAAAGTCTTAACTTCATTTTGCGATTGTAAGTGAGATACAGTTTCCACAACTCCATAAATGTCAGGATAATCGTTTTTAAAAGCTTCAAGCTCTTCTTTCGATTTAGGTGGTTGGTACTTAGGTCGGTTCTCTTGAAGTTGAACTTTAAGGTCACTTTCTCTACTGTTCCATTCACCTAACTTCCTATCATAATATCGTTTTAGGTCGTCATATCTTTTCTTATAATCAACTTTTGTATAAGGGTTAGATTCTACATTTAATGCAGAGTCTTGAACCTTATCCATTGTTGCATCAGTATTCTCAGTATTATCATCTGGGTTGCCTTCGGCAGTAGCATTTGATAAACCTTGATTACTTTCAGGGTTTGGCACAAACAAACCTTCATCAGCAGAGATTCTATCTTGTGGCATAGCATCATCTGTATGCCAAGATTTTTTTCTGTTATAAGGGTTTGCTTCGGCTTCTTGTCTTCCTTCTTCGTTTTTGTTACTCATCGTATCCTCCTTTAGGGCTTCTTAACTGAAGGTAGCTAAGGTAGGTGTTTTTGTTTAAAACGAAACTACAAGGGCTTATAATAAAATTATTATAAGGTAGCTTGTCTATTCATAGAGTTACCTTTCTCTATAAATTCTTTATAATATCTCTTCTTCTTGAGATTGAATACCAGCATCATAATCTGCTTCTGCTTGTTTCATCATCTTTCTTAATTTGTCTACACCAATATTTTTAACTGCTTTGGCTGTAAATACAAATTCACCATCTGATAAAAGTGCTGGGATAGAGTCTGAAGTTCCTGTTCCTGGTCCTTCTACTTCTCCATCATCTGTAAATTCTGTTGCTACTAATTTAGGAATAATAGCTTCCAACTCTGGATGCATATCAACTGCTTCATCTAATAGTTGTTCTTCTTCATCTGATAAAGCTGAAGTATCAATAATAGCATCCATACTTTCTAAATCTTCATCAGTAATATCTTCTTCATCATCCATAGGCATCTCATCATCCATACCCATTGGTTGTAATAAAGATTCTTCTTCTACTTCTAATTCTTTCATAGGTGGCATATCTTCATCAGACATTTCATCTTCTACAATATCACCTTCAGCATATGCTTGATAATCTGGTCTTTGATTATATTTACTTATAGACTCATTACCTACAATTCCACCAATTGCCAGTTGTTGTGCTTTAATATTTTTAGATGCTTTATATTCTTGTAGTGCTTGTTCTTGTTCATCAGTTAAAGGTAAACCTTCATCTTGCATAGCTTCAAGCTGTTCCATTTTTTTCATCTCAATTAATTCTTTTGTTGATATATCTCCAGTAGCAAATTTCATTCGTTCCATTATTCCACCTTTAGCTTTTTTAATAACACCTTTACCTATTAAAATATCTTTTTGTGTTACATTACCATCACCACTTAAATCTGGGAAAGCTTCTCCACCTTTATTCATTCTTGTTCTTGATGTATCTAATGCTCTAGAAGGTAAACCTTTTCTAGCAGACATAGGAGTATTAACATCATAAGGTGTAATACCTTCAGATGTTTTATCTTGTTTAGCAATATAAGGTGGCATTGACATTAATCCACCTGTAGCCATTTTAATTGGTTTTACTTTTTTCATTTTACTCCTTGCTTAATTATAGCAATATAAATTATATTAGTCAACACTAATATTATTTTACTATGTCTCTTACATTATTGGGCAGGTTCTTCAGTCTGTCCAGTAAATTCCATCTCCCCTGGCATTGGTGTATTACCAGGTCCGATTGGGCTTTCGCCATTTCCAGGGTTGTTTGCTCCTGTAGCTTCTGGAGGTACTCCTCCATTACCACCCATTGCTCCGAGTTCACCAGGGATAGGAGCTTGTGGGCTAGTTCCTTTGTTAGCATTTTGTTGTCCTATTATTTTTGCGTAGATTTCTGCTTCGTCTTTAGTATTTAAAATTTCTGTTGGGTCTAAATCTAAAGAGTGAGCTAATTCTTTTATTACTTCTGACATTCTTACAAATGGAGCAATAGCAGGATTTTGTACAGTTTGTAAGAACATAGTTAGTCTTTGACTTCTAACTTCTTTCTTCATTAAACTAGAAGAACCTGTTGCTTTAATTTCTAAGTCACCTTGTATAGGTAAGTCACCTTCATAGAATTGCATATTCCATTGGAACAATGCTTCACCTAAAGGTTTAATTAATTGGTCATCAATATTTTTAATTACTGTTTTAATATTTAATGATGCTGCTCCCATTAACATTGACATACCAGATGCTGTTCTTGTCATAGATTGAACACCTGTTTGACCATGTGAATAAGATGGTAGTCCTGTAGATTCATCTGCTAGTTGTCTAAACTTATCAAACATCTGCATATTTTCTACAGCAGTATTTGGAAACTTTAATCCATAGATTGATTGACCAGGAGAACCAGCTTGTCTTTTAAAAATCTTACCAGGAAATACTTCCATAGTTTGATTAGAAGCTAGTGCTGATTCATCAATATCAAAAACTAAGTTACCAGCTAATGCTAAATTATCAATTGCCATTCTTGCATGACCATTCATAATTTGTTGTGCATCATCCATGTTTTCTGGAACACCAATACCAAAAAATGTATATGGATTTTTTTCATATACAAAAGATTGATAAGGAGTTCTAAAAGGTTTAAATGGATTCTGAACAATTCTAATTACTTTATCTCGAATCATCCAAACATTAACTTGAACTTCTTCCATGTCATCAATTGATTCATCAAGTTCTAATCCTTCTTCTCTAGCACTTAATGCATCTATTGTTCCCCAGTATTCTAATACTTCAAATCTATTATTTTCAATATCAGGGTATTGACTTTTTTCTAAATCTATATCTGTTTCCCAAGATTTTTTATTATACTTAGCACCCATTCTTAAACATTCAAGTATTGCTTGTTTGTCAAAGAAAGGTCTGTTAGCTAAATCTAAAACTTGGTTTCTATTTAATCTATGTCTTTGAATTACAAATTCTGCTTCTTCCATATTTCTAGCATTAGGGTCTGGATAAAAATCCCATATGCTAACAAATTCCATTTTAGGAACTTTAACAGTTTCAGGTGTATACTCTCTACCATTACCATTGTCAGTATACTTATGTAAAGTTTTATTATAAGTAAAAGGTCCTTTAATAATTCCTGTTCCAAGTAGACAAGCTTCAAAGATTGCACTTCTTAATTCTACACTACCATTTGATTCTTCTATTTGGTCTAAGATTAATTTCTCTAATCTTCTTGCTGCAATTTGTGCAGGTTTAATTTGAGGCATCTCAGGACTTGGAGCTGGTCCAGAGGTTAAGTCTGCATCTTCATATTCTTTTTCTAAAGAACCTAAGTTAGCATTATTATTTAAATCATTAAAAGTTGTACCAGGAGCTAAATTATTTCCATCACCAGGAAAACCTAAACCACCATTTAATCCTGGCGTAGGTTGTTCACCAGGAACATAATCCATATTACCTTCAACACCAGGAATAGGTTGTTCATTTTCATTCATACCCATTTGTTCTTTTAATGGGTTTAAATGAGCATACTCATCTATACCTTCAGGTACTCTAGTTTCTTGAATAGTTAATGGAAATTTATTTGCACCAAACAGTACATCAATCAATTGACCATATGCTGCTAGTACTTTTGTCTTAGTAACTTTAACAAAGACTCTAGATTTTTCATGGTCTCTAAAAGCTACATTTTTAAAATATCTTCCTCGATAGTTATGGAAAGCTTGTAACCATCTATCTTCATCATCTTCTCTAGTAGTTTCACATTGTTGAAATCTAGAGTTTATTTTAGCAACAAGATTAGAAATAGTTTCATCTTCTTTTGCTTCATCCATTACTGGATTTGTATCTTCTCTAATCTGGTCGTAAGTAGCCATATATAATTCCTTAAATTATTTGTGCAGTAATATAATAATACAGTTATTATTACCCTTTGTCAACTATTTTCTTAATTTCTACAATAACACTATTAGGGATAATAGTGCTGTTTCCAATCTCTTCAATTCTACCTGACTCCTCATCAGCTAGTGAATAATCTCCAAATATTCTAGTCACTCCTTTAGCTTGAGTTAATAAATGACCTTTAGTAACACAAATAGGAAGCTTTGCTTTCTTACAACCATCAATCGATTGCCAGGAACTATCAGAGCAAATATCAAGCCAGTATACAGAAACTAAAGGATATTTATCTATTTCCCTTACAGCTTTAGTATTTATTTTAATCTTCTTCTTAACCATTACCCTTCTTCTCCTCCTGTTGTTGTTTTAACTTACTAAATCCTTTTTTACCTTTTCCATAAGGGTCAAAGCTACCTTTACCTGATACATTGCTATCTTTAGCCCAATCAGTAAATTGGTCTTTAATTCCACCACCATCTGAATATTTATATATGTTCATTTTAAATACTTGATGTATATGCTTTTGTTTTAAATATTCTTGAAGTTCTTCATATGTCATAACCTCATCATATTCCTCATCTGTTTGAGTATTTTTAAAAGTATATAAAGGCATTAAAAATACTTTCTTAATACATGAAGCTGGTCATCATACTTAGCTATCATCTCTAATTCTTTTTCAATAGTTTCTAATATATCAGAATGCTCTCCAATACCCATTGAGTTGTTTAAATATATTTCTACATTTGCAGTATGTTTTTTTATATGACCTTCTGCGTGTGCCATTAAACTTTCTTTTATTTTATCTCTCATATTAGTATCCAAATGTTGGGTCTGATGGTGTCCATCTTTTTTTATTTGACATTTCTTCCCATACTGAAGTTGCTCTAGGTCTAGACATAACTAAATATCTTAGAGCATCATAAGCATGGTCAGATGCTTTAGTATCTACATCCTCTGGTCTGTTAGGGTCAATAGGTATA
>Ga0213867_1001065_pt1 | contig 12241 bp, 16 predicted proteins | sample PICome_12_FD_160120 | JGI IMG/M metagenome (GOLD analysis project Ga0213867, IMG submission 160120) | Coastal seawater microbial communities near Pivers Island, North Carolina, United States - PICO540 | ecosystem: Environmental > Aquatic > Marine > Coastal | place: USA: North Carolina... | reverse complement strand
AGGACGGTTTTTGGACACGGTACGGAACCAAGCAAAGAATTTTGCATCGACCGTCTCACTTCAAGGCAATGGAAAACACAAAGTTATCATCATTGATGAAGCAGATAACACAGGGAACGACGTACAACTCCTCCTACGGGCAAATATTGAGACGTTTTATAACAACTGCAGATTCATCTTCACCTGCAACTACAAAAACAAAATCATTGAACCCCTCCACTCCAGATGTGCAGTCGTTGATTTCAACATCAAAGGAAAAGAAAAGGCAAAACTTGCTGCAGGTTTTTATCAACGTCTTCAAGGAATCTTACAAGAGAAGAAAATTGAATACGAAGATAAGGTAATTATTGAACTCATCAATAAGCACTTCCCTGATTGGAGACGTGTTCTAAATGAGTGCCAACGTTACTCTGTTGGTGGAAAGATTGATACTGGTATTCTTGCAACTTTTTCTGACGTTTCCGTAAATGAACTTATCAAGCATCTCAAAACTAAAAACTTTACTGAAGTCCGAAAGTGGGTCGTTAGTAATTTGGATAATGACTCTGATGTACTTCTGCGTCGTATTTACGATGCTCTTCTTACATCCCTTGAAAACAATAGCATTCCTGCTGCTGTGCTTATTATTGCTAAGTATCAGTATCAGATTGCGTTCGTCGCAGATCAAGAAATTAATCTTCTGGCGGCGTTGACCGAACTAATGTGTGAATGTAATTTCAAATGAACGTAAAACTATTTCGTATCGTAACTGGTGAAGAAGTTGTAGCAGAACTTCTCACTGAAGATGAAACAACTGTGACTGTACAGAATGGTCTGGTTGTACTTCCAACTGCTAATGGTTCTGTTGGATTTGCTCCTTGGGCAACTGTGATTGATAGAAGTAATCCTGAGATTACAGTGTCTCGTAATCACATTGTATACATTGCTGAAGTTGATTCTGGTATTACCAAGAAGTATAATGAAGTTTATGGAAGTAAGTTGATTACTCCAGACGAAAAGAAACTTATTATGTGATTATGAAAAAGAAACTACGGCATCAAGTAAAGTCTAGATTTTATTACATTTTCTGGGGCATTGCGACTGTTGCCGTAGTGGCAGGTCAGATTTATGTTGGGTCTGGTTATTATGCGATGTCAGAGAGCACTGATCGCGTTTACTTTGCTATTTTGAAATCTTTAAAATGAAATCTTTGAAGTCTTATAAAACTTGTCTAAGATATCCTGGCGGTAAGAGCAGAGCAGTCGCCAAAATGGATCCATACTTTCCAGACCTTAGGGATTATAAGGAATACCGAGAACCATTTCTTGGTGGTGGAAGTGTTGCAATTCATGTCGCAAAGAAGTATCCGCACCTAAATATTTGGGTAAATGATCTTTATCAACCACTTGTAAATTTTTGGCAACAGTTGCAGGATAGAGGGGATATACTTAAAGATACTCTGGTTGATCTAAAGACAACAAATAATACTCCAGAATTGGCGAAAGAATTGTTCTTAAAGTCAAAGGAGAAGGTCAATGATCAGACTTTATCTGCTATTGATCGCGCTGTTCATTTCTATGTCGTTAATAAGTGCTCGTTCAGTGGACTCACTGAGAGTTCCTCTTTCTCATCGCAGGCGTCATCAAATAATTTTACTCTGCGCGGAATTGAGAAACTGCCCGGTTATTCCAAGATCATTTCCGACTGGAAAATAACCAATCTGACGTATGAACAACTCCTTACTGACGACAAGGACACCTTTACCTACCTTGATCCCCCCTACGAGATCGGAAGTAATCTTTATGGTCGAAGGGGATCTATGCACAAAGGATTTGACCACGACACCTTTGCTGGGGATTGTGATCGTTTTATCGGTCATCAACTTATTTCTTACAATTCGTCGCAACTAATCAAAGAAAGATTTACTGATTGGAATGCTGCCGAGTTTGACCTTACTTATACCATGAGGTCTGTTGGTGAATACATGAGAGACCAGAAAGAAAGAAAAGAATTGCTATTGTTTAATTATGAAATGCGAAGTGAAATTGTATAAGGCAGGTCAAGTCTTTACTGAAAGTGTGATTGCAAGAGATTACCAGGATGCAAGAGAAGTTGCTCTTGCACGAAATCCTGGTGCAAAAGTTGTTGGTGTTACTGCTGTATTTAAATAATGGAACTGAAAGACTGGTTGAATTCAATTAATCATACCAAAGAAAACTTGATGGAAGACCCATCAAACAAAAAAGATTATCCACCTTACATCATCAATCGCTGTATGTCTGGTCATGTCGATTGTATTCTTTATGCGAATGAGATGAACATGCAACCTCATCTCTCCAAAGACATGCAGTATGCTTTCTATCTAAATAGCATCAGGAAAAAGAAAAGGTTCTCTCCTTGGATTCGCAAAGATAAGGTTAAGGACATTGAGATTGTGAAACAATACTATGGTTATGGTAATGAGAAAGCAACTCAAGCTTTGAAAATCCTAAATAATACACAACTTAATTTTATTAAACAGCGACTTGAAAAAGGTGGACAGAATGGCAAATCAAATTGTTGAGGCACAGGTGCAGTGGGCACCAGACATGATGGTTGAGGTTACACTTGGTGAACCTGATGATTTTCTGAAAGTAAGAGAGACTTTGACTCGCATCGGAGTTGCATCAAGAAAGGAAAAGAAACTCTATCAAAGTGCTCACATCCTTCATAAGCAGGGTAGATACTACATCACCCATTTCAAAGAACTTTTTGCTCTTGATGGTAAGAGAGCAAATCTTACAGTAAACGATGTTCAAAGACGCAACCGTATCGTCAAACTCTTATTTGATTGGGGACTGGTTGATGTTGTAAAACCAGACCTTATTGGCGACATTGCTCCTTTGAATCAAATCAAGGTTCTTCCCTACAAAGAAAAAGGTGAGTGGATTCTTGAGCAAAAGTATAACATCGGTAAGAAGTCAAAACCCCAAGAAGAGTCATAAATAGTTCCGTGCTTTTCGTGCGGCACACTCTACAATCGGAACACCCGTGACCCCTTGACAGGGGTCTTTTTTTATGTTATAAATAATGTACGAACAACGAAAGGCGTTCAGTTCTTCTGAAAAGTAAGAACAACTAAAACAAAATCTAACCGAGAGGTAAAATATGTCTAACATGGACGAACTTCGCTATCTTAGTGACATAGCAAATGATCCTTCCCTTGAAATTGCAAAAAGAAAATTCAAGAAGGGCATTAAAAAACTAAAGAAAAAACTTAAAAAAGGCACCCGCAAATCATCCGAACTCCAGACTGCAAGAAAGTGGAATAGGACAATTAGTGGAAATGCTATTATCAAATATGAGCAATTTGATCCAGAACTTGCTACAGTAGTTGTAGTATCTGTTCGACCAGAACATCTTGGTGGTGAAATTGTTGTTGTAGATGGACAACATACCGCAATGATGGATATTTTTGGTGAATGTGATCAAGATCTTGATACTCTTGAACTGCATCATAGTGATGATGCAACACTTGAAGATGTTCAAGAGGCAGAAGCACGTCTTTACAAAGCACTGAATACTCAACGCAAAAATCCTTCTAAGTTGGATATTATCAGGAATGATATATTTCTAGGAGAATCATATGCAATTTTGTTTGAAAACATCCTGAAACTTTGCAATCTCAATGTTGATGGGATTGGTGCTGTTAATGGTGATGTTATCCCAGGATCTGGTGCTCGCATCATCAAAACAGTCGATCAATATGGTGAAGAATTCTCCAGTTACATCCCAAGAGCAGTAAGTTTCATGCGTGATACTTGGGGATCTGAAAATAACCCTCTCCTCGATATTCGTGATGACATGATTTATGGTCTCACTACACTTTTTGTGTTTCTTGATAAAGCAGGAAAAATTGAAGGTGGAACTCCAAATGGATTGAATGGTAAGAAGAAACAAATAGAATTGTGGATGCACACTAAAATGGGTGAATCATCAATGAGAAAGTATTATCACAATACTCTTGGTGGAAGTACTCATTTTAAGATTGTGCATAACATTGTGCAAGAGTATAATTTCTGGGCAGAAGAAAATGCACCTACGATGACTATTGCCAGAGATTATTTGCATCAGAATGGTATCTGTGACCCTAATAAAATGATGACAAAAGAAGAACGAAAGAACCTACCATATTTCCCTTCTGATATTAAATTTTAATTTCTTGATAACCGAATAAAAAAATACGGGGTTCACTACCCCGTTTTTTTGTATCTGTGTTACTATATAATAGTGGATGCCTTCGGGGTCCACACAATCAAATCTCGCTTTAAAAGGAGAAGTAAAGATGAACAATCTTACGAGGTACAATGCTGCCAATTTGGATCAGTTGCTAGACCGTATAAATAGAAATAGTATTGGTATGGACGAATACTTTGATCGTCTGTTTAAACTGCATGAAACGACGACAAACTATCCTCCATACAATCTAGTCACGGTTAGCAACACAGAATCGAGACTAGAATTAGCACTAGCAGGATTCAAAAAAGCAGAAGTAAATGTCTACACACAAGATGGTAAACTCTTTGTCGAAGGACAAAAAGAGGATAAAGAAGGTGGAACAGAGTATGTCCACAGAGGAGTGGCTCAGAGATCTTTCACCAGATCTTGGACCCTCTCAGATGAAACGGAAGTTAGATCAGCTGTATTTGAGGATGGGTTACTGAGTATTGTTCTGGGAAAAATTGTCCCAGAGCACCACCAAAGGAAGGATTATTTGTAAATCCTGACTAATTTTTGCTGCGGTTGATACAGAAGTGTATCACTGTGATACAGTATAGTATAGATAGTTATGTACTTATGGAGGACGACTTATGAATCTAACAGCCGCCACTCTCACTATTGGGACCGTAATGACTCTTTTTAGTAGTTGGACCCTCGGCAGTGTACTACCCTAATGGACCACCCACAGCAGAAATCTTTCTAACAACCCCATAAATAAAACTGAATATCGTCGCCGCACGGGGTTCTATGGCAAAATCCATAGACACCCCGATTTTTTTGTGCTAAAATCGTAGTGAGCATTGGAGAGTTATGTCTGTAAAAATTGTAGTATTCAAATCTGGTCAAGAAGTAATTGCTGACATTAAAGAGGGATTTGATGAAGGTAAGTTGATTACTTATGTTTTGGAGAAACCTTGTACCATTGATGTGAATGGTAAGTATCGAATTACTAATGATGATGGTGATGAGAAAGAGCAAATGAGTATTTCTCTGAACCCTTGGCCAAGGTTCTCTGCTGATAAGGTAGTACCTATTATTCCAGATTTTCTTGTGACTGCACTGGAACCAACACCTGGACTTAAAAAAATGTATGAGGAGCAAATTTTAAATGAACCCGATCAAATTGATTCTGCTGACGAACAATCAGATTCTGATCAGTCAGATTGAGGAAGTAACTACAGAACTTGGTGAACCTGATTGTAGACTGACTGAACCATTTCTATTGAACCAGTCAGACTGCACACTTTCTCCGTGGTTGATTGAGTTTACTTCTGATAATAAGTACATGATTTCGTCAGATAAGATTCTGACTCTTGCTGACCCTAAGCCAACACTTCTTGAAAAGTATCAAACTTTGATTAAATAATGCGCTTTTACACAAACGTCCAGATGGTTGGAGATAACTTTCTCGTTAGAGGGTATGAAAATGGAAAACATTTTGCAATCCGAGAGAAGTTTTACCCAACTCTTTTTGTCCCCTCAAATAAGAAAACAAAGTATAAGACACTGAATGGGGATAGTGTTGAATCAGTTCAACCTGGAACAGTTCGTGAATGTCGAGACTTCATCAAGAAGTATGAGGGTGTAGAAAACTTTAGTATTTCTGGAAACGAAAGGTTTATCTATCAATACATCTCTGAGATGTATCCTGAAGATGAAATTAAGTTTGATACTAAGAAAATCAAAATCTCTACTATTGACATTGAGGTAGCATCAGAAAATGGATTCCCCGACGTGGAATCTGCTGCTGAAGAAGTTCTGCTGATTACAGTACAGGACTATGCTACCAAACAGATTCGTACTTGGGGAAAAGGTTCTTTCAATAACAAACAGAAGAATGTTATCTACAAAGGGTTTGAAACTGAGTATGATCTTCTGATTAACTTTATCAACTGGTGGATGGTTGAAGAAAACTGCCCAGAAGTTGTAACTGGATGGAACAGTGAGTTTTACGACATGCCTTACTTGGTTCGTCGTATTGATCGTGTTCTTGGTGAGAAGTTAATGAAGCGTCTTTCTCCTTGGGGATTGGTGACTGAACGAAAGGCTTTTATTTCTGGTCGTGAGCAAATTTATTATGACGTTGGTGGTATCACTCAACTTGACTATCTGACTCTTTATAAGAAGTTTACTTATAAGGCACAGGAATCTTATCGACTGGATTACATTGCGAGTGTGGAACTTGGACAGAAAAAACTTGACCACTCTGAGTTTGAGACCTTCAAAGATTTCTATACAAATGGATGGCAGAAGTTTGTAGAATACAACATCATTGACGTGGAACTTGTTGACCGTATGGAGGACAAGATGAAACTCATTGAACTTGCTATCGTTATGGCGTATGACGCTAAGGCAAATTATGCTGATGTGTTTTCTCAGGTTCGTATGTGGGATACGATTATCTACAACTATCTCAAAAAGAGAAACATTGTAATTCCACCAATCGTTCGTTCTGATAAGGATGAAAGGTATGCAGGTGCTTATGTGAAAGAACCAATTCCTGGTAAGTATGATTGGGTTGTGAGTTTTGACCTTAACTCTCTATACCCCCATTTGATTATGCAATACAACATCTCTCCAGAGACACTTCTGGATCAGCGTCATCCAAGTGTGACTGTGGATAAAATTCTTAACGAAGAATTGACTTTTGAGATGTATAAGGACAATGCGGTATGTGCTAATGGAGCAATGTATCGTAAGGATGTTCGTGGGTTTCTTCCTGAACTGATGGATAAGATTTATAAGGATCGAACCATCTACAAAAAGAAAATGCTTGCTGCGAAACAAGATTATGAAAAGACACCTACTAAAGAACTTGAGAAAGAGATTGCTAGATGTAATAACATTCAGATGGCTCGCAAGATTCAACTCAACTCTGCATATGGTGCTATTGGTAATCAGTACTTTAGGTACTATAAATTGGCCAATGCGGAGGCGATTACGCTTTCTGGTCAAGTCTCTATCCGTTGGATTGAGAATAAAATGAATAATCACCTAAACAAAATCTTACACACTGAGGAAGTTGATTATGTTATTGCTTCTGATACTGATTCTATCTATCTCAACATGGGTCCTTTGGTCGATAAACTATTCGAAGGAAGAGAAAAAACTTCTAAGAGCATTGTTTCGATCCTTGATAAGATCTGTCAAGTGGAACTTGAGAAGTATATTGAAAGTTCTTACCAAGAACTGGCGGAATACGTAAATGCTTACGATCAGAAGATGCAGATGAAACGTGAGAACATTGCTGAACGTGGAATCTGGACTGCAAAGAAGCGATACATTCTCAACGTATGGAATAGTGAAGGTGTCCAATACACTGAACCTAAACTAAAGATGATGGGTATTGAGGCAGTCAAATCTTCTACACCAGCACCTTGTCGTCAGATGATTAAGGATGCTCTCAAACTTATGATGAGTGGAACTGAAGATGAGGTGATTGAATACATTGATGAAAGTAGGAAAAAGTTCAAGACACTTTCCCCAGAAGAGATTGCTTTTCCTCGTTCAGTATCTGATGTGATTAAGTGGAAGTCTTCTTCAGACATTTATTCAAAGGGAACACCTATTCATGTTCGTGGAGCACTTCTTTATAATCATTATGTGAAGAAGAAAAAACTGACCAATAAATACTCACTTATTCAGAACGGAGAGAAAATTAAGTTTCTCTATCTCAAAAAACCAAACATAATTCACGAGAATGTGATTTCGTTTATTCAAGAATTTCCAAAAGAACTTGGAGTTGTTTCTTACATTGATTATGACTTACAGTTTGATAAAAGTTTCTTGGAACCTTTGAAGGCTATTCTTGATGCGATTGGGTGGAAAGTTGAGAGGACAGCAACTCTTGATTCATTCTTCTCCTGATGTTATACTTGTACTCTGCTATTAATTGAAATGGATTTTTTAAAGGATATTATAAAAGAGGTTGGAGATGAGCACACCAAACTTGCCGCCGACATCGACGACCAAGAAACTTACGTGGACACAGGTTCGTACATTTTTAACGGACTTGTTTCAGGGTCTATATTTGGTGGTGTATCTGGGAATAAGATTACTGCCATTGCTGGCGAGTCTAGCACTGGAAAAACTTTTTTTAGCCTCGCAGTGGTTAAGAATTTTCTGGACACTAATCCTGATGGATACTGCTTGTATTTTGATACTGAGGCAGCTGTCAATAAATCGCTCCTAGAAAGTCGTGGTGTTGACCTTAATCGCACTGTCGTAGTGAATGTTGTAACTGTTGAAGAGTTCCGTGGTAAGGCACTCAAGATGGTAGACATGTACTTAAAAAAACCTGAAGATGAGCGTAAACCATGCATGATGGTATTAGATTCTTTGGGTATGCTCTCCACTGAGAAAGAGATTAATGATGCGCTGAATGATAAGCAAGTTCGGGACATGACTAAATCCCAACTCATCAAAGGTGCATTCAGAATGCTCACACTCAAGTTGGGTCAAGCAAACATTCCTATGATTGTGACTAATCACACTTATGATGTCATCGGTGCTTATGTTCCTACTAAAGAGATGGGTGGTGGTTCTGGTCTTAAGTATGCTGCCAGTACCATTATTCATCTCAGCAAGAAGAAAGAGAAAGATGGAAAAGAAGTTATTGGAAACATTATCAAGGCAAAGACTGCTAAGTCGCGTCTGAGTAAAGAGAATAAGGATGTTGAAGTTCGTCTTTATTATGATGAGCGTGGACTTGATCGATACTATGGTCTCCTTGAATTGGGAGAACTTGGTGGAATGTGGAAGAATGTAGCAGGACGTTATGAAGTAGAAGTTGATGGTGAAATGAAGAAAGTTTATGCAAAACAAATTCTAAAAGAACCTGAGAAATACTTCACTCCAGAAGTCATGGAAAAACTGGATGTAATTGCACAAGGAGAATTTAGTTATGGTACTTAAGTCTTTACCATTATTTCCTATTCCAATTGGACTAGAAAATTTTGGGAAGACAAACCATAACTTAAACATCAAGTTAGTTGAAGATGCTATCTCCGAGAAGAATGATAATTCTGGTCAAGACCACAGCAACATGGGAGGATGGCACAGCACAACTAACTTAGAAAGAAAGTATGATAGTTATAAATCTCTTTCTAAGATTTTGACTGAATCTGGAAATCAGTATTGTTTGCAACATGGATACAAAGATGGTATTGTATGTACAGACTTGTGGGCAAACATAAATCAATCTGGTGATTTGAACTTCATGCATCATCACGGAACAACTGCTCTAGCAGGTGTTTACTATCCGATAGAATCTATTGTTGGTGATGATTGGAGATTTAACTACACAACACAAAATCCACTAAAACCTGGAAGTTGGGATAATGAAGATGGTGGGTCTTTGGTTTTACAGGACCCTTCTTATGGTAAGAAAGTTCAACTACCAACAAATAAAGCATCTGCTTTCAATGTTGATTTTTATCATCTTTATCCAACAGCATCAGTATTGATTTTATTTCCATCATATCTTCTTCACATGGTCCTCCCATTTAGAGAAGATAAAACAAGAGTAAGTATTTCGTTTGCATTTAGATATGGATAAAGTTGAATTTTTAATTTTGAAATGCCTCTTGAATGATGAAGAGTATACGAGAAAAGTTCTTCCTTTTATTAAGGAAGAATACTTCGAAGACTTTAATCAAAAAGTTGTGTATGAGGAGATTAAAAAGTTTGTAATTGAATACAATAGCATTCCTACAAGGGAATCGTTGGTAATTGATGTTGATGATCGTTCTGATCTTAATCAACAGCAGTATGGTGAGATTTGTAATATCATTCAGAATTTAGATCCAATCAGTGTTGAAAATGATTGGTTGATTAATACAACTGAAAAGTGGTGCCGTGATCGTGCTATATACCTAGCACTTATGGAATCTGTTCAACTTGCTGATGGGCAAGGTGATAAGAATAGAGATGCTATTCCTTCTATCCTTCAGGAGGCATTAGCAGTAAGTTTTGATAATCATGTTGGTCATGATTACATCGTGGATGCAGAAGGACGATACGAATACTATAGAAAAAAGGAAGACAGAATTGAATTTGATCTCGACTACTTTAACAAAATCACGAAAGGCGGTTTACCTAACAAGACTCTTAATGTCGCGCTCGCTGGTACTGGGGTCGGAAAGTCTCTATTCATGTGCCATGTGGCTAGCTCCGTGCTGCTCCAGGGGAGGAACGTTCTCTACATTACAATGGAAATGGCGGAAGAGAGAATTGCTGAACGAATTGACGCGAACCTCCTCAATGTAAACATCAAAGACATTTCTGAACTTCCGAAGAGTGTTTTTGATACTAAAATTAATAACATCTCCAAGAAGACAAATGGAACCCTAATTATTAAAGAGTATCCTACTGCTTCTGCTCATGCTGGACACTTTAAGTCACTTCTTAATGAACTTGCACTTAAGAAGTCATTTAGACCTGATATTATTTTCATTGATTACCTTAATATATGTGCTTCCAGCAGGTATCGGGGAAACAGCACTGTCAATTCATATTCGTATATTAAGTCTATTGCAGAAGAACTTAGAGGGTTGGCTGTTGAAGCAAACGTCCCTATCGTTTCTGCCACGCAGACCACTCGTTCTGGTTATGGTAGCTCTGATGTTGAGCTTACTGATACAAGTGAGTCCTTTGGTCTCCCTGCTACTGCTGATCTTATGTTTGCCCTTATTTCTACAGATGAGCTTGAGGAGTTGGGACAAATTATGGTGAAGCAATTAAAGAACAGATACAATGACCCCACAATGAATAAAAGATTTGTGGTGGGTATTGATAGAGCAAAGATGAGATTGTTTGATTGTGAGCAGTCAGCACAAGACGACATCCTTGACAACGGTAAGGATGAGGAGTATACTTATGAGGAAAGTAAACCAAACCTAAAGGATAAGTTTGGAGCATTTAATTTCTAATGGGACTCACTACAAGAAAAATGCAATCTGAATTGGTTGCTAAAGAACCTCCTCACTATTATGAGATGACTTTACCTAATGGGTCAAAGCGTCATTGTGGAACACTGAGAGATGTTGAATGCATCTTAAGCATATATCCAGATGCGGTCTATGCTAAAATACTTCTCCCACATCCACCACAAACAGTTGACGTGCCTCATGTTGCAGTGGCACCAGACTTTGAACTTCCTATGCAACAATCACTCCCCCAATCTGACCTACAACCTTTAGAACTATGAGTAATGTTGATACCCAAAAGTATGTTGAATTCGTTGATGCAGTCACGTCACACGAAAGCAAAGACTATGAAAGTTTCATCTATCGTCTTGAGCAACTTGAAGAAGAAGATTTTCCTACCGAGCGACTGCTTACTGCTGCTGTAGGTATGTCTGCCGAAGCAGGTGAGTTTACTGAAATTATTAAGAAGACTATCTTCCAAGGCAAACCTGTAACTGAAGAGAACCTATTTCATCTGAAGCGTGAACTTGGCGACATCATGTGGTATGTTGCTCAGGCATGTATGGGTCTTGGTACTTCTCTCGATGAGATTATGGAGATGAATGTTGAGAAACTGAGGTCTCGTTATCCTGGTGGTGAGTTTGATGTTCACTATTCTGAAAACCGTAAGGAAGGAGACCTGTGAAGACAAAGTATTACCTTGATGAGATTGATGTTTCACAACTTCCTCTTCCTGTGAGAGAACAACTTGATGAAGGATATAAAGGTTCTCCATATAAAATGATTGGATTTGCTCCAAATTATTTGGAACCTCGTCTATATGAAAAGACGGGAGAGTATCACACATACTGGATTCTGTTGACGACTGACGATGGTATGGGTTCTTTCACTGTTATGAAAGCACCATGGGTATCACCACGCATCGACAAATATCTTGAAAACATTCTAATTACTAAGGAGGCAGATCTATGAGTAAAAAAGAATACGACTTTACAACTGGATTTTCACATGCAGTTGCTTATGAACTTCAAAGGTGGGACCACATTAGAACTGATGAAAAATTTTATAGAGATATG
>Ga0213867_1001064_pt1 | contig 12243 bp, 9 predicted proteins | sample PICome_12_FD_160120 | JGI IMG/M metagenome (GOLD analysis project Ga0213867, IMG submission 160120) | Coastal seawater microbial communities near Pivers Island, North Carolina, United States - PICO540 | ecosystem: Environmental > Aquatic > Marine > Coastal | place: USA: North Carolina | collected... | reverse complement strand
TTTGTTCTTGTTTGCTTGTTTAGGAGTACTTGATTTTTGAAAAAGGCAAAAAAATTTCATGGACTTTAAACTTCAAAAATATTCGTGAATGATTTTGTTCAGCAGTTGACAAAAATTGTACTGCATACAACTCAAATTCTTCAGACAAAATTATATTCACATTAACAATATTAAACGTTCCCGAATGAGTGATCGTTTTGATCTTTTATGTACAATGGGAATGTGAAGAAATAGCTTAACATATTTTTATCTTTTTATCCTAAAATTGTCTCTCAACATGGCCCAAATTCTCAACTACGATCAGAATGGATGCGGAATTCCTAACACCTATACCAAGAAAAAAATTAATTAATAATTGATTTCATACTAGTAACAAGTGCTTGTACTAATTAGTATTTGTTTGGAAGCTGGTGACTGTGGAACAATACTAGAATTCAGTTCAGCAATTTGGAATTGAGAACAATGAAGCGGAAATTTTCAATGAATATAGGTGCGTGCATCCAAGACCACAGGGACAGGTGAACTGGAATAAACGAGTACACTTCAGGTGTGCGAGGGTGGGTTGCCCATCCGTTGTGATGAGTACATGTACACGCAACCATCAAGCTCAAGCAGTGATGGTTTGAGTATTGTGCTCTTTCTCTCTATTCGTCTCTGGTCTCTGGCAACATCGAAACTTCCGGATCAATACTTCTTAATGTAGTTACACGTGGAATGTGTAAATTGTCATTTCATGACATCATACAGAGTCGCAAGTCGCGAAGTCGCAAAACCTGACACATTGTATCCAGTTATTCAGGTATCAGGTATATTTTCTATCCATATAACCATAACCTAACCCAAGTCTTTTTCGATGAAGACGAGTATGAAAAGAGGTTTAAGACTGAATAAAATAGCATTCCGACAATGCAAACGTTTTGCTACATTACCAAGTAATCGAGCGAAACTTTTTTGGCATGGAATAGAAGATGGAACCAATAATGCAAGTCGTCTCGTCCCTCTCGCAGCGGCTGCCATGTTTGTTACGGCAAGTTATTCCTTTACTCATTTTGAGCAAGCAAAATCTTTGTCGCTATTAGAGGCAAGTAAAGATGAGTTATTGGGAGAAGAAGAGGTTGCTGAAACTCGAACTGTCATTAATTGGAGCGGTACGCACAAGATTGAGGTTCCTGAAACGCGTTTCTTTGAACCAGAGAGTCAGGAAGAACTCGAGCAGATTGTCAAAATGGCTCATGAGTCTGGAATATCTATCCGTCCCGTAGGTTCAGCTCTGAGTCCGAATGGTTTATCATTCAATAGCGATGGCATGGTTAGCATGGCACATATGGATAAGATTATTGAGGTCGATACGGAGAAAATGACCGTAAAAGTCCAGGCTGGAGCAAGAGTAAGTGAAGTGATCGAGGCACTGAGGGAGCATGACTTAACTCTTCCGAACTTGGCTAGCATAGCTGAGCAACAGATGGGCGGCTTTACTCAGGTTGGAGCGCATGGGACTGGCGCATTAATATCCCCTGTAGACGAATTCGTTTTAAAGATGAAGGTCGTAACTCCATCTCTTGGCACAATAGAAGTGGAAAGATATCAAAGTGATGGAGTCACCATTGATCCTCTCTTCCTTACAATGTCTTGCGGTCTCGGAGCTCTTGGTATCGTATCTGAAATAACCATGCAATGTATACCGGCGCATAAATTAATCGAACATACGTTTGTAATTTCTCGAAAGCAAGCAAGGGAAATGCTCCCAAGCTTGCTAAAGAAACATAAACATATGCGGTATATGTGGATTCCTTACGAGGATGCAGTTGTTGTTGTCACCAACGACCCTGTCAGTGAAAGCGATGTCAGTGAGGCTGACTTAGCAGGGTTGACCAATCTCTCTTCCAACAAAACTAGAGAGGAACAGTTTGAACCTTTGGTCGACCTCCTATTAGAAGTTGTCCCCAATAAGTATACAAGGGGTCAACTAATGAGTATTGGATTTGGTGAACTTCGGGATATGATGCTGGCGGTCAATCCTCTTGGTATGTGTTGCTAATCGCACATTCATTGTAACAATTACTAAACTTTTCTTTCAGATGCTGATCATATTAGACGATGCAACAAAGCAGAAGCAGAATTTTGGCGACGATCAGAAGGTTTTCAAATACAGCCCAGCGATAAATTGCTACAATTTGATTGTGGAGGGGAACAGTGGGTGTTTGAGATATGTTTCGAAACTGGGTTGAACGAAGAAAAAAACTCAAACGATATTGAGTTTATGGAAACACTTTTGGATAGGATTGAAAAAGGAGGTATAGCTGCTCCAGCGCCAATTGAGCAGAGATGGACTGCGTCATCTTCGTCGTTTATGTCGCCAGCAAATGGATGCGTAGGCGGGTTACACAGCTGGATTGGTATTATAATGTATCTACCAAGTGAGAATCTTTTACAACGTAATGCAATTACAAATGCTTTCAAAACTGAATATTGCAAGATTATGCGAAATGTTGGAAAAGATTTCAATGCTACAAGCCATTGGGCAAAGCTTGAAATGCCAGAAAATATTGAGGAAAGAGACGAATTAAGAAAGTTAATGAGAGAAAAATATCCAGTTGACCTTTTCAATCAAGCGCGGAATACTTTTGACCCGAAGGGTATTTTATCTAATCCGATTATTCAAGCCGCTTTTGATTCAAATTAATGAATATTTGGCGATTCTTTTAATCAAAATAGTTTTCCGTCCGGATTCCACCGTTTTGAATATAACAAAAAATAAATGTAAATTAAGATCGCAACTATCAACACCTCACAACATAGTAAAGGATAGAGAGGATTTTTCCTTGCAATTATAAAGCAAGATGGGAAAATAAACGCCATAGCTATTTGGCTGGACTTATCTATTTCCTTCTTATATCACTGTAACTGGCCTGAGTTACAGTCTTATGTCGATGCATTCATCATGGCAGTAAACGAAATGATTGTCAATTCTTTCTTTTACACCTTTATTTCGGTGAATATTTTGATAGTACATTCGATATATTTTTGCATAGCTTCTATTTATAATGATATCAACAATGAAGTAACTCCTGGAGTGGAAATCTGTCTCGAACAGTCTCTCATTTGGGGCATCATCCACCTGTTCCAAGGTAATAATACATCTACTACCTCCTTGGTCGCGTTGTCGCGTTAATCCTACCAAATTCAACAACATCATTGCAGTTCACCGGAAGTTTCTCCTTCTTTAGCCAAAACTTTGGAGGATTTACCGGAGACTCCTCTATCTTTAGCCGCGATAGTTTCTCATCATTCCTATTTATTTCCGTTTGTTACAAGCGTTCGATCTCTTGTCTCTATTCTTGTGCATGCCAATCAGGAATAGACAAACGCTTTCATATTGATCGGGGACTTCACATTGATCCGAATCGGTCTGCCTCTATCTTCTGAATTTGCGAGGTCAGAGTTGATCTCGGGTGCAACGTTCGGAAACAACTCGAAGAACCTCACAATTCTAGCGGCTGTCATCGTCTAGCTTGGAGATTGTAATAATAACGGATACATGCCAAAACAAGAGTAAGCAAACGTATGGAATCGGGTGCAGATCTTATTAACTCTTTCAAGTCTGTGGTACGCTTCCATGTGCTAGGCGTTGTCACAAAATCATTCATCGTAAAGTCAACTGTTACGCTCAATGTACCGAAGGTCAGTTAATGTCATATGTTTAAAACACCATCAACATTAGGTTGAATTAGTTCGATTTGTCGTTCGATGTCAGCCTTATGATTCAGATAAAGGCACTTTTTGTTTGATTCTTTTGAGTGATCATGTCATATGAAGCACAACTAATATACTTCGAAGAAATATACTTCGGATATAAAAGAAGAGTACAGTAGAGAAACTTTTGAAAATTTTTTTCGTCGTGCTTTCGAAATTTCAGATTGCCGGTACATGTACGAGCTCGTATGTGGTACGCGTTACGTGTGTACCAGGATGATTTTGTCAGGTTTCACTCAATTAAAAATTTTTATATGTCTATGAACTTGTCTTATAATAAGTGACAAAGAAGATATAAGCTCATGTGTTACTATCGCCATATTTATGATAATATACCATGTTATAAAAATTTGGCGAAACTCGAAGAATTTTTCAAAAGATACTTTTCTTCTTGCAAGTCTCACAACAACCTAAGTACACGTACATTCCAACTCAACACTAACATCACACTAACAGTAAAATGAGATTAAGTATTGCTCAATTCCAAATCATATCTATTTTCTTGTCAACTTTGGAGCAAACCTGGTCTTCTATAGATGTTGATATTCTGTCCCCGGATGATTCCTACCTGCTTCATGATGGTGGTAGTTTCATCGATTTGGGTCACAACGCTTTGATCTATCAGGAAGAGAAAGCCCAAAACAAATCGTCTACTTATGAGAGAGTAGGATATTCTAAAAGCGAGATATTTTCTCAGATTGAAGTTGCAATTAGAGAAGCCGATCAGATGAAGAGTCGGGAAGACTTCACAGGAGCTGCAGCTTTTCTTTTTGATGTTCTGGAAAAATTTCGTGATCAGCTTAACAACTTGGACATCTCTGATATGCTCTTTAGTATCGGAATTGCTTTTCTTGAAGGCAAAATGTTCGAGGAAGCAATAACGGTACTTGTCGATTCCGTACGTGTATTGGAAAGTGATGATACATTTAGAGTAGCTGAAAGTATGGACTTTATTGGCGAGAGCTATCTAGGGCTAGGGCAAAATGACGTATCAATTGAGATCTGGTCAAAAAGTGCGGAACTATGGCAAAGTATCGATGAGTATCATCGTTTTGGAGATACTCTAAATTCTCTTGGAGTAGCTTACTTTCGATTAGGTGACTATGCGACCGCCACTAAACTTTGTGAGTTGGCAATTTTAAACTACAAATCCAAAATACCAATCGACACAATAGAACAGGAGATGAGTGCAGATAGATTAATTGTTGCTCAATCAAACTTGAAGACCATTACTAAAATGAATATGATTAAAGAAGAACTTTGAGATTTAGGTGCAGCGCTTGGACAATTAACCTTTAGCAGCTAACAGAATATATAATTACAATAACTGTACAATAGTAAAAGTTTACAAAATAATAGGATACATGTTAAAAATCTTAAGTAGAGGTCGACTTCTAACTGTCGTTATAATACCTTCAATTGCATGATAGCCATAAAGACATACATTTTTCACTATCTTCTCCCTTCGATTATCTAATAAAATCTTGCGCATTTCACTGCGAAAGACTTATCATCAGTTATTTCTTCAAGTGTGATTTTGTTGTACGAATATATGTGTTTCAATACTGTATTTAAAATTCTCTGTCATGCAAAGACTAGGGAACATTCAGCGGCAATTAAATTTGTTTAGATTTATTTCTCCTTTTTGTCGTCTTCCTCTTCAATATCTTCGTTTGTGATTGACATTTTATCCAAAACATTCACATCAATATCAAAATTTTGATCAGCGCCAAGATACTCCAATGCCTTGATGGTGATTTTATACGAATATTTTCCTGGAGTACTAGGTGCCTTAAATTTCATTGGAAATGTGCATTCTTTTTGAGCTGGGTTAATAACTATCATTGGAGTGGCACCAACAAAGTTTTCGTTCGCAACTTTGCTACCTTCTTGAACAGAGGTGACTATGATCCACCAAACCTCCCTATAACCCTGAAGAGCTAGTCTCGGATCCATACCAGTCTTTTGACATTGCGCTATCTTATATTGCACCACACTTTCGGCGTGAGGTCGATCAATTTTTAATGACATTGTCAGTAAATCATCCGTAGCTACTTCTTCTTCACCTGCAGTTACAATACTTTTCTCAAGAATATTTAACTTAGGAACAGCATTGTCGCTACCATAAGATTTCTTGAGAACTCCTTGAAACCATTCACATTTTTCTTTATCGACTACGGGGCAACCAATTTTGAACATTGTCGTTGCTTCAATAATTTTTTTCAAAAGATCGGCATTTCTAATTTCGACGGCAATTTTAATGCAAAGTTCCAAAAGTAAAACAGATCTCTGTCGGTAAATTAAGCTATCGCCAAAATATTTAGTATCCAATAGACGCGATGCTGCTCCATGTACTAAGATAATTTCATTTATGCATATATCAGTATACGATATTAAAGTGATGAATTTCGAACGTTATATCGTTCAAGAAATAAATTACACTTACATAGCTGAGGATGATTGTTTAGGATCATCGAATTCAAACGTCCGGTTAGTAACGCGAGATTTCTTCTCACTGAACTATCGGTGAGACTAAGACCAGTCGAGCCCATAGCATCATATTTTGGAGGCCACACCTTTTCCTCAGCAAGCGTCTTTTCAACCCATTTCCATCCGATTGCACCTTCGTCAATATCTTCGAGCACTACCTCTTTTAATGGATCTTTCCCGGATGCTTTCTTCAACAGAGCTACACGTTGCTTTTGCTCCTCTTCATGTTTCTTAGTGGACTCATTGTCATTATCATCTGCCCAACCTGACCCACTGAGTAGATCGTCAATATCCATTTGTTTATTCGAAGATCTCTTCTGTTTTTCAGCTTCTTCTGCTAATTGTTTCTTTCGATCAGCGCATAATTTGTTGTATTGCTCAATTTGCTTACGAGAAATTTCCAGGCTAACAGGAGTCGTAGTCACGTAAAATAGCACATCTGTAGGCGAAGTTGTTTTCGGCAAATTCTTCTTCAAAAAATCGACATCCTCTTTGCCAACTGAGATACCAGATGCAGCGTTCACTTCAGCGTTATCTAACTTCGTCATGTATTGAATTACATACCATATGAGGGCAATGAATGAGGCAACGTACATCAACACAATTATGATAGCAGTCGATCCAGTGGGATAGATTAACCACTCGGGAAGCGCAAATGATAGCGTGGAAGTTTGTGGTCCGTCAGGATGACCGTAACGCTCGTAATTTTCCCTTGATTCCTCATCCGATAGTGCCTTGTATGCAAGCACAATTTTGTTGAACACTTTCGAATCACCACCTTTATCTGGATGATGCAAAAGGGAAAGTGCTCTATATGCTTTCTTTACAACAGCCAACTCTGCACCAGAATCCAAACCAAGGATCTCATACGGATCGAACACTTCAAAATTGGCCTCCTCCACTCTTGCAACAACGTACGCGTAAATTAGTGTAGCAACGATAAGCTTCACAATTTGAAGAACAACGGACGGTCTTTCTTTATTTTGCTTCAATGCTGTCCTGGAACTGGGAGGTGACGATGAAAGTTTGCTTCGAACAAAGCCTATCGCCCTGCCTACGAGAATCAAGGAATAGTACAACGTAAACATTCCAGAAATGGCCGCAATTGGCATCAAATACATGGGAACGGAGTCTTCGCTTCCAGAAGACGTCATCTCTTAACTTTCAAATTCAATATGTATCTTTGATTAATTAGCTAACTCCACAGGAACCGATATTGAAACACTATCACCATGGACCATGGACGATGGACGATGGGGGATGAAAAAAAGACACAGAAGAGAGTACGAGTACACAAGTGATGCATGATAAATGATAACGTTCGAAGTTGAAGTCGATGCTTGTCAAAACTATATTCTTCCACGTGTTTAAAACTTCAAAATAACAAGAATCATGAGCGAATTTTAAAGTGAGATAAAAATCCGATGACGAGTACCCGAGTGCTCGTACGCTCGTACGTATCACAAACGGGGGAAACGAAACGAAAAAAAATTGAGAAAAGTTCTTTGATAACAACAAAATTGAGGAAGTAATGTCTCTATTTATGAATCAACTTCGAACCAACACTATTGATGTCTATTATTACAAAATGTCAAGAGTAGTGTACATTTTCGAGGTGGTGGTTTTTCTTTTTACTTTTTCTGACGCCTTACTCAAGCAGCACAATCATTTCTATTCAACTTCGTTAAGGAGGTGCTATTCTATCGACGACCAATGTACAAGAACAAAACTATTCTCATCCATCCTCGAATCAGATCAGCACATTTCTAGAGCAGATCAAGAAGCTACGTATCTGTTACCGAACCAATCTCATTTGGTGGAGGATCTCTCCAAGCCGTATGCACAAACTTTGGTCTCGCGGGGTGTGGTTAGGGTGAACAATGGTCTCTCACAGGAAACTGCAAAGGACTTATGTCTATTCATTGATGAAACCTTGGAATCTTCGATAGAAGAAGTTAATACATACAAAGTTCCCCGCGCTTTCCGGTTTGCAAATGTTCTTGAAAAGGGAAACCGATGGGATTTACTACTTCCATTCGACGACGATCCTGTTCATGAAAGCACAGCATGCTGTGAGAACTCGAAAATTATGCTACAAGCAATGAATGAGCTATTGGGAGAAAATGGAAAACTTGGTCAAATATTGGAAAATGTTTTGGGTGAAGATGCCGTTCTCTACGAGCTTGGTAAGTGCTTACAGTTGCTATTGATAAGCGAGGCACGAAGACTCATTTTCATTTGTTTCCTTAGCATGTTTGATCAGCGATCCTGGTTCAAATCGACAGGAAATTCACCCAGATATTGTCTTTCAACCCAATCATATCCCATTGATTGCTTGTTTTGTTTCACTCCAGGACATCGACTCTACTATGGGACCAACAATATTTATTCCGGATACAGCTTCTCAATACCATCACAAATGCATAAATGGGGATGAAAATACGTCATTAGAGATGTTGAAATCAGTCCCGTCTTGTTTATCGACTTTAGGTATTGGAGACTGTAGCTTATACAATCCCATGATACTTCACGCTGGAGGGGGGAATGAATCAAACAGACGAAGGCGACTTTTTTACTTCACGTTTATGGATCCTTCGATTAAAGATCCTTCATCAGATTTTAATCCTGGCTCAATCAATCCTATCCTAAAACAACGGAATCTAACGCTAAAAGATATACGACGTTCGCTTAGCCGGGCGGGCGCTCTTCCTGTTATCTAGTTTTCTAAGTGTATACTATGGAGCTAACTATGTATCTCTACTTTTCTAATTTTTATCTTGTTTCATGAACTCTGAAACTCGTTAAATATGCAGCTTCGTGGAAATTAGTTTCCATCCACGCAAGATAACCATAGTAACTTTTCATTAGTGCAATAAATGCGGTATTTGATATAAATAGGCCTGGTAGAATGGGACCAACTTTGCTACGTTGAACGCATGTTTGTCGATCTTGGCTAACCGCTGTTCACTCAAAAACAATATTGCACCTGTATACGCCGGCTTTTTGTTAACTCATAAGTGCAATTGTGTCGCCATATCAAAACCTTTTGACAGTATCTCGAACGCTGTGCTAGAGGCTGTTTTGTTGGAATTGATTTTGGATCAAAGTCAGTATCGAAACTTTCAAGGATGCAGTATCAGATGTATTCCTCAACAAAGCAAAGTGGGAATGTTGGCTTTGAGACAAAGGGTTTTAAAGCATCGTATTGACTTTTATGCACAACAAAGACAGCCTCTGATCCTCATGAAAACCTACTCGTATTCTATTTACAAACGTTTCTCTTGCCTATCTAAGCATCTTCTCTACCTTTCAATTTTACCGGTAGTTTGTGCGCTTGTCTGCACTGAAACGTTTCGATGCTAATAACGATAGCCTTGTCAAGGTTTGTGTTGCATACAACTACCAGTGTACACTTTCAAACTGGTGAAATGTATCCCACATAATTTATATCTAAATAAAAAAATTAAAAGTTAAACTTTCATCGGGCATTATTACATTGGCTAGAATTTCACGCTTATAATCGTACAAAATATTTCATGTTTCGCTACTATACATGTAAGGTAAGCGACTGTGCCCTGAGAGATAAGTTATTCGGATATCTCCACCCGTACCCATTACTCCCAAGCTCCTGGTGTGAACTCGCTTGTCTCGTCTGCTTTCTCGTAAAGTCGTTCTAACTTAGCACGATTGGCGCTCACTTCTGGATTATGATTAAGCTCCTTTGCGTTTAATTTTGGAGGCTTCAAATTCGTCCCTTCTGGGACTACTTGTACTTTTACACCAAGAACTCCACAATATTCTTCCAAAGCTTCTAAATCCATTTGTTCAGGGGTTGGGTCAAAGAAATCCTGAGATCGCAACACTTCAGAAAAATTTTTGCATTCTTGCGCTGATTCAAACGCCAAAATTACATGACGATGAGATCCTGCAGGAATCTCTACGGTATGTACTCCCTCGTCATCTGTATCCGGATAAAAAAGTACTATGTGGACATCCTTTGGACGTGGTTTTGTTCGTTGCTTCATATTTTCAGCAGCTTGTATCTTAATAAATTCGGCAACATCCATTGAATCCGTATCTTTCGTTTCGACAATTTCAATAATGCGATCGTGCAACTCATCCAAATCAAAAAATTCACTTTCCGTGCCCTTCATCGAAACCCAAGGATTTTCACCGTCATCTTCAAATACTGGAAATTCAAACAATAGTTCACTCTCATCATCTATTTTTACAAATCAAGACTGTTAATTTCTATTTTTTACAAAGAATGCAGAATTTCCACAAGAAAAATACACAATCCGTACCCAAATCATCAAAATCATCCAAATTATCATCGTCATCTATCATAGACAACCTCCATGAACGATACCAACGTGAAGAAGGAATGAAAGCGGAAGAAACAGAAGGACAGACGAATGTAGCGGCAGCAGCAGTCCGCATCATGGAATGAGAATCATCGAACGCAAAAGGCGGTACGAATGCCATGCCGCCGGATGGCAAAGTTAAAGCTACTGCCGCTGCGACGAGGCTCGTCTGGTACATGGATCGATTAGATTTTGTCGGATGCATCCGAGGATTACGAATGTACGCGTTGTTGTTGGTCTAAGAGATGGTACTGATTATAGAATACACAGGGAGGGTCAATAATCCATGTTTTGGATTTGCGTTTGCGTTCACGTATTTTTCGCTGACATGCCGCGATTGCGTGGTTGTCCACGTGAAAGTATATAATGCGAACTCTTTTTGCTCATTATGAGATGGCGATTTGAGCGATAAGGGTATTAGTCTGAAGTACACATGTATAGTAATTAGTAATAGTGCGTATTATTTGATGTTAATGTCACATGGTGCGGTGAATAAGATATTTTGTCCTCCTCCTATCAAAAACTACCAAAAAATACTCTCTATGAATACGCTCGCAAATCCCAGCAAACAGCTGGTTAGTGTCTAGCGGTATTTACTGTCAAAATATCACCAAATTTTGTTCTTCTAATATCCAATACATGCCATTACTATTACCCAATACCCGGTAGGTACTTCACTTTCAGCAGGAAATGAATGTTATATAGATACAAAATGCACACTCTAAACCAAGTACGTTTACTGATTCCGTTGGTGTCTTTGAATTTATCAAAGTTGAGATATTCTAGAGGATATCCACGATGAAGGTATACCGGTAGGAAAAATCTTTAGAGGAAATTTAGGTCAAATTTTGAACGATTTTTTAATTTTTCGTGGAGAGAGATCAACGCGTCATGTATCAATTTATAAACAGTCATCAAAAATTTGTTCAGTAAGTGATAGCTTGCGTCTTGAAACGATCTATCTTTGCACAATAGTTGCTATTGAGTCTCCATGTCACGAATAACTTCAAGTTATACATCATGTATTTACGTGTTAGGTGATCTTTGGACTTTGGTACAAAAGACGCGAGTAGATCTAGTCCTCACAAATTACGTGTTACGCTTTCACATTCATCTTTTATTTTATTTTTTATTAAATCTTATCACATCAATTAGTTCTACAGTCCTATAGTTCTATGGTTCTATTCTCAGTTGTAAGTTTCACCCACTTACTCAACGATCAGTGACTTAGGAAGAGGACGAGTTTAATCTATGGAATAATATATAAATATAACAAGAGTAGATGGTATTGATATTGATATGACAGACCGCGTTGACAATTGAAAAAATCAAGGGTAAAATCTGTGCGAAGTTTAACCGTGCAATGCTCAAAATTAGAACAAGGAGCTCTGCGCTGCCACACAAAGCACACAAAACCATGATGAGAAAGCACGCGCTGCGCTCAAGTGGATGATTGAAAGACCCGTTCACAACAACATGTCTTCGATGAAAATAGTACTCTACGACTACAAACCCTCTAACAAAAATATATCATTATCACTCTTCCAATACACTTCGAAGTATTAATACATGAAATAGAAGAGAAGTATTCCTACACACTCCAATAGATTTACGCTCCAATCCTCTTCCATATCAA
>Ga0213867_1001063_pt1 | contig 12245 bp, 13 predicted proteins | sample PICome_12_FD_160120 | JGI IMG/M metagenome (GOLD analysis project Ga0213867, IMG submission 160120) | Coastal seawater microbial communities near Pivers Island, North Carolina, United States - PICO540 | ecosystem: Environmental > Aquatic > Marine > Coastal | place: USA: North Carolina... | reverse complement strand
ATTTCCGGTGATCGGGTTGACCTATTTGATGATGAGAGTATTAGTATCACGGATAGCATCAAGAATATCAAGGACATCTCTAAGGTCTTTACGACATTTAGTAAGCAGTTCTCCGTGCCAGCCTCTAAGGAGAACAACAAAATATTTAGTCATTATTATAACTACGATATTACTAATGGCTTTGATGCTCGCTTTAAGGTAGACGCAGAGATACTAATAAACAGCATCCCCTACAAGAAGGGTAAAATAAAGCTAGACGGGGTCAAGATGAAGGACAACAAGGCTCATACTTATAAACTAACCTTCTATGGATCTACGGTAGAGCTAAAGGATGTTCTAGGTGAGGATAAGTTGTTTATTCTAGATGACCTAGATGCTGAATTGTCTTATGACGGGGCCACAATGAAGACCCAGCTAACCAGTACCCCTGGGGACTACTGTGTACCACTTATTACGCACAGCCAGTTATTATATTATGACTCAGGTAATCCCTCGAAGTTTTCGGGTAACCTATACGACAGTGGTGTTATTTCAGGTATAGACTTCTTGCAACTAAAGTACGGCGTAAGGCTAAAGAAAATAATTGACGCAATAGAGAACCAATTTAGCGCAATAACATTTGCGTCTAATACATTCTTTAAACCATCCAGCGCTAATGTGCTTAGCGACCTTTACATGTGGCTACACAGAAAGAAGGACGTTGTAGAGCCTCAGCCAGGGAACCAAACAAGGGTGCCTTTTACAAGTCAGAGTGGTTTTGGAACAATAGATGGTAATGGTGACTTAACCTTCACCTCCGACCCTACGGATAGATTATACCTAATAGTAACCCCTACAAACCTATCATTTAAGTACGACCTTGTTGTTTATAAGAATGATGCGTTCTACGCAAGACAGGTTGGACTACAGGGTGTGTTTAATAGTACTGGCGTTAGTATTAACGAGGGTTATGTTGACGAGCTTACAGAACAAGGCTTAAGGGCTGGATTTGACAACAATGATAAAATGAGTATCCGAATAGAGGCCTACGAGCGTGACATTACAATAGCAACCAACGGGCTATCCTTAGAGGGCTCCATAACAGGAAACACAGCTACTGGTTCAGGGGGACAAACAGCCAGCGCGTTTTCTAAGTTTAATGCGAAGGCAAACATCCCTGATATGAAGATAATAGACTTCTTGTCGGGAATATTTAAGATGTTTAATTTGGTGGCCTATGTGAATGACGACAACGAGATCGTGACCGAGTCCTTAGATGACTTTTACAGCACAGGGGTCGAACACGATATTACGGAGTACGTAGATGTTACCGAGGGGGAAATAAATGTTGCGCTACCATACAAAGAAATATTCTTTAAATACAAGGACACAAAAACAATACTAGCTAACCAGCACTTACAGGAATTATCAGATGTTGAGTGGGGAGGTGTTGAGTACACCTCTGTCTCAGGATTAAGTGGTGAGACTTATAAGGTAGAAATACCTTTCCATCACCTAAAATACGAAAGACTAATAGACAGGGCTAACTCTGATAATGTTATAGATGTGACCTGGGGATATTTTGTTGATGACAGTCAAAACCCATACCTAGGTAAGCCTCTAATATTTTACGCAGTACCTCAACAGCCAGGTGTATCCATAAACTTTAGAGACAGGAATGGCACTTCTAATATTAGCGCAACGGCAAGTATAAACATGCCGTCTAACTCTAAATCATTCAGCTCCTCAACGAGCACAGAGAATATACACTTTAATCCTGAGTTTAATGAGTTTGCGGAGTACAACTTTGACCCCGACTCACAAACCTCAGCTTTTACTGGTACATTATTCGAAAACTATTACTCCAATTATATTACTGATGTTTTCGATGCGAACAACAGGTTAACGGCTGTTACGGCCTATTTGCCATTAAGAATAGTTAGATCACTAACGCTCGCTGATATATTAGTTATACAGGATAGGAAGTACCGAATAAACAGTATAACGACGGACCTAATGACTGGTAAGTCGAAAATAGAATTATTAAATGATTAAGACAATAATAGGCTTGCTACAGCAGGATGACTTTTACGTAAAGGACCCTGACATAGACTTCGCAAAGGGCGCACAAAAACTGCCTCGCACATTAAAGGATGCTTATAACATAATAAAAAGAAGACACTTATGAGAGGCATAAAACTAACCGTAGACATAAAACAGGCCCAGGTCTCTATAGGTAACATAAAGATAGGTTTTGATGAGATTGGCAATAAGGCACAAAAGGCGTCTGTCCTTATCGGTCAGGCATTTGGTCGGGCTAATAGAACATTAACCGGATCCTTAAGGAGATTACGGGATCATAAACAAACATTAGAGGCACTACAGGCCACTGTTACTGACAACAATAAAAAGTACAGACAGTTTCAGGTCGAGATAGATAAGGTACAGAAAAGAATAGAGGCCCTAACCGATACACGGGAGGAGCATGAAATGGTTCACGAGGGTTCTATCGCGTCTATCGAGAGGGAGATACAGAAACAGAAAGAATATCAATTAAATGTAGCGACCTCTACAGAGGAGGTAGAAAAGTATCAGGCAGCAATAGAGGACCTCGAGCGTAAGAAGGCTCAGCTTACTGGTACGACAGGAAAGCTAGGTAAGGCTAATGAGAGTTTCTCTTCCTCGGCTGGTATTGCTGGTTCTACGGCAACAGAATTTGGACGTGTTATTGCTGACTCACCCTATGGGTTACAGGGTATGGCGAATAACATCGAGCAGCTGTCTCAACAGTTTGTAGACCTTAGGAATAAGGCTGGTGGTACGGGTCAGGCTTTTAAGAGTTTACTTAACACCCTTATAGGTCCTGCTGGTTTTGTTGTTGGTGTTCAGGTCATATCTGCGGCATTGCAGTTTTATCAGAGGAGACAACAAGAGGTAGCAAAGGCGACTGATTCTGTTAATGAAGCAAGTGGCGAGGCAGGCGCTACGCTTAAGACTTATTTGTCTTTAATGGAAAGCAATCTATTAACTGAACAACAGCGTATAGATTTAACAAAAGAGGCTAGCGAAGAGTTTGAGGACCTCAACTTCCAAATAGATGCCAACGCAAGATTAACAGATGTATCAACCTTGGCTATCAGGAAACAAATAGAGGCCATGGAGGATGCCGCAAAGGCTAGGGCTTTTCAGTCGCTAATAGAGGAAGAATACAAGAAACAAGCTATTGGTTTTGGGAAAGAGGCTAGGGGTGGTTTTTTGTTTTACATGAAGTCGCTTATAGGTAGTTTTGGTGGTGTTGCTGGTGCCGCTATTGCCGGCGGTAAACAGGCCGCAAAAAATGAGGAAGAATTATTAGAGGAGAGCGTAGAGAAGGTTAAGGGTTATTTAGAAGAATTAGCAAAGTTAAACGCTAAGATATTTGATGGTCTTGGCAAAGATGGTGATCAGGAAGACCCAAAAAAGCCCGGCACTATTGCTTACTTCGAGGAGTTAATATCTAAGCTACAGGAGCAGCAGTCTGAGGTAATTACCACATCAGAAGCTTATGACGAAATAGCTAAAAAAATAGCGGTATACGAGGACCAAATAGAAAATATTACTCGGGAAAAAGAAAAAGAAAGGCAGCAAGAACTTAAGGAATTAAAATTAGACTACAGTCAGGAAATACTTGAAGAGACTCAAAAGGATGAGCTGCAAAAACTATTTATCCAAGAGGAGGCCGCTAAGCAGGAGGCATTAGCCTTGGGCGCTACAAAGGATGATCTATTATTAATAGAGGAGGCGTACCAAATACGCCGAGGCAAGATTGTAGATAAGTATCAGAAGGAGGAGGATAAGAAGTTAAAGGATGCTAAAAAGGCGGCAGAAACAAGCATAAAAGAGAGATACAAGCTCGAGGTTGATGCTATGAAGGAGGCGGTGCAACAATTGACTGATGTGTTCTCAAACTTTAGCAACATATTAAGTGAGCTGGGCGAAATGTCCCAACACAGGTATGAGCGACAAATCAACAACATCAAAAGCGAGAAGGAGCTTGTGAAGCAGAACGAGAACCTATCGGTACAAGAGAAAGAGTCCGCCCTTACGTACCTACAGCAGCGCGAGAATGAGATACAAAAGAAAAGAATAAAGGCTGAGCGAGATATGTTCACCATCAAGCAGACAATAATGTTGTCCGAGATGATACTTAAGCAACGCATGATGGTACAGGAGCAAATTATGTTAACAAAACAGAGCGCCCTTATTACCAAGATGAATGCTCAACAAACGATGAACGATGTCACAATGACTGGTGCCGAGCAGATTGGTAAGGCTGGTATGTCTATTGGTGAGTTTATGAAACAGTTAGGCCCATTTGGTATTGCAGCGTTTGCGCTAAGTATTGGTGGTGTTATTGCGTCAATTATATCAGCGCGTAAGAAGGCCCAGGCAGAAATCGCTGGCTTATCTAATGCCCCAGTAAAAATAGGTCGTAGTAGTGGTGGGGCTAGTTCACCAATATTTAATGTTGTAGGGGCTACAAGTCAGAACCAATTAGCAGAAACAATATCAGAGGCGCAGTCTAAGCCAGTAAGGGCATACGTGGTATCTAATGAGGTAACTACCGCACAGGGCTTAGAGAGAAACATACTAGAGGGTGCCTCTATTTAGAACATAAAAACAAACAAAGGTTATACAGGTATGAACGTTTATGAATTATTCATAGAGGAGGATAGTGAGCTTAGTGGTATACAGGCAATATCTATCGTCGAGGAGCCAGCCATCGAGGAGGACTTTATAGCGCTAAGCGCGGATAAAATACACCTTGCCAAGGTTGACGAAAAGAAAAAAATACTAATGGGGCCAGCCCTTATTCCTAACAAGAAAATACTGCGGGCCTCAAAGGATGAGGACTACTATATTTACTTTAGTGAGGACACGGTCCGAAAAGCATCACAACTATTTCTAGCAAGGGGAAAGCAAAACAACTCAACATTAGAGCACGAGTACGACATCAAAGGGATGTCTGTTGTAGAGTCCTGGATCGTAGAAGATACAGAAAAGGACAAGACAAAATTATACAACCTAAACGTACCGAAAGGGACCTGGATGGTGAGTGTGAAGGTTAATAATGATGAGGTTTGGGATGAGTACGTTGAGACAGGAAAGGTTAAGGGTTTTTCTATTGAGGGATACTTCAGTGATAAGGGAGATGAAAGGCCTGAGGAACAGATAGAGGAGGACCTTTGTTTAGATTGTTTTGAGGAGCTACAGGCGGAGACAGAGCTGTGGGAGATGTTAGCCGCGTTAGAGGACGTAGAGCTAGAGTCTTACGGCGGATACCCTGAGAGCGCGCGTAATAATGCTAAGCTAGGAATAAAGAGAAACAAGGAGATCAACAATAAGTGCGCCACCCAGGTAGGTAAGGTTCGTGGCCAGCAAATCAGTCGAAACTCTAAGTTTACAAAGTCGACATTAAAGCGCATCTATTCTTACCTAAGTCGGGCAGAGGAGTATTATGACCCTAGTAAGCCTGACGCCTGTGGAACCATCAGTTACCTACTTTGGGGCGGTAAGAGTATGAAGAACTGGGTAGAGTCTAAGCTAAGGGGGTTAGACGAACTAGAACTAGACCAAGGAACTTGTTGGGACGGTTACGAGCAAAAAGGATTCAAAACAAAGAACGGTAAAAAAGTACCAAACTGTGTCAAAAAGACAAACACCAAGTAGAACTAGCCCTCGCGAGAATAGACGCGCCTGCCTCTGTAAGGATGGCGGCTACAGTAGGAAGTGCTGTAAGGGCAACTTAATTAATCAGGGAATAGGTAGTGTATATAAGAGCGGTGATTTTTTGTTAACCGAGGATGGTGAACGAATTTGCGGAGAACAAGATATTAAAATATTAGTATAATGGCAGATAAAAAAATAAGTCAATTAGATTCAGCCTCTAGCCTAACTGGCTCAGAGGAATTAGCGTTAGTACAAAGTAGCGCTACAAAGAAGGCTTCAATTAATGATATAAAGAATTACCTAATCGCTACAGAGATTACGGCGCAAGCTAGTGTTGATTTGGACATCGCTGACTACAGCGACGCCTACATTATACACCTAAGCTGGAGTGGTGCTAATGGCACGGCTACGTACACGTTACCTACGGCATCATCTAGTACAAACAGGATTATTCGTTTTATATCCGACAGTACGTTTAATACTAATACTCGCGTAGACCTTACACCGGCAAGTGGAGAAACCTTAGACGGCTCCGCCTCATCTTATCAAATAAACAAGGCATACGAAGGTATTGCGGTTTGGTCAGATGGGAGTGAGTGGTTTATTATTCAGAAGAAGGCCTAAAATACAACGCAAAAAAGTTTAACAGTTAATCAATATAAATATTCTTATGAAAGCTACAGAAATAGTAGAAAAACTAAAGAACATCTTGCTTACCTCTGATGCAGAGGAGGTTGAGGTGAACGATCCCGTTGAATTAAACGAGGAGGAAGAGGTAGAGGCTGCTCCTGAGGAAGAAAAAGAGGAGATAAAATATGCTACCAAGGAAGAAGTAGAAATGGCCATCGCTGAGGTGAAGGCTATGTACAACGAGCTTATGGAAAAGATGGGCTCTGAGGAAGAGAAGGATGTTCCTGAGGAACTATCTAAACAAGAGGCGGTTGAAGAGGTTGAGCTGTCGGCGCAAGAGCCAGCGGTTGAGCCAATGCAACACTCGCCTGAAGAGGTGGTAGAGCGCGAGCAAATCAGGTTTGGTAAGCAACGAGCTCACACCGTAATGGACACAGTATTATCAAGAATTAATAAATAAAAAATGGCAACAACAACTAGTATTACTACTACATACGCTGGCGAATTTGCTGGGAAGTATATTTCAGCGGCGTTATTATCAGGGGATACATTAAACAGAAACCTCATAGAGATTCGACCTAATGTAAAGTTTAAAGAGGTTATTCAGAAACTAGACACTGGATCATTAATCGCTAACGCAAACTGTGATTTTGACCCAACATCTACAGTAACCTTGACGGAAAGAATTCTTCAGCCTGAGGAGTTCCAGGTTAACCTACAGCTTTGTAAGAAGGACTTTAGAAGTACTTGGCAATCTGTAGAGATGGGGTTCTCAGTATTTGATGAGTTACCTAAGTCTTTCGCTGATTACTTAATCGCACACGTTGCGTCTAAGATCGCACAAAAAACAGAGAACACTATTTGGGGTGGTACTAACGCTACCGTAGGTGAGTTCGATGGTTTCACTACGTTATTCGGTTCTGATGCTGATATTATCAAGGGTGACTCTGAGCTAGGTATTACTCAGGCGGCTATTACATCAGCTAATGTTGATACAATGTTAGGCGCAATGGTTGATTCATTACCTGATACAATCAGATACGAGGATGATACGTATATCTACGTTTCTAACTCTGTGTATACTGCGTACTTAAGACACTTAGCTGGATACCAGTCAGGTGGACAAGGTGCCGCCGGTTACAACAACCAAGGACACAACCAGTCATTATCTAATACGGGTCTTTTATTCGACGGCGTAAAGGTTGTTCGTGTAAACGGTCTTAAGGACTCTGATATGGTTGCTGCACAAAGGTCAAACCTTTTCTTCGGTACAGGATTATTATCTGACCACAATGAGGTTAAGGTTATTGATATGGAGGACATCGACGGATCACAAAACGTAAGAATGGTAATGCGCTTTACAAGCGGCGTTCAGTACGGTATCGGTTCAGAGATTGCTTACTACACAGCACCCTAATTAAATAAATAACAACGGGGAGGGCAACCTCCCCTTTTTTAAAATAACAAAATATGGCATGTACATTAACATTAGGTAGGTTAGAACCTTGTAAGGACGTTGTCGGTGGTATACGCGCGGTTTATTTCGCTAATTTTGGCGATCTAGGTGCTATTGTTAAGACCGCAAGTTCTGATGAGATTACTACCTTCAGTGGAGACCCTCAGTTCTTTGAGTACGAGGTTAAGGGTAATTCTACCTTTACGCAGAATATTCAGGCAAACAGAGAGAACGGAACCACAGCATTCGAGCAAGTAGTAGAGCTTACGCTACATAAACTAACAAAGGAGGACCACGACGAGTTAAAGTTATTGGTCTTCGGAAGGCCTCACATGTTGATTGAGGATTACAATGGTAACGTGTTTACCGCTGGACTAGAGAATGGTATGGATGTATCAGGTGGTACCATCGTTACTGGTGGTGCAATGGGTGACCTATCGGGTTATACATTAACACTAACAGGGATGGAGAGAGTGCCAGCTAACTTTATCTTACACGCGGCTACGGATAAAACCCCAGCGACTGCTAAGGCAGCGATTGAGGCTACAACCAGTAACGCGACACCAATCGTTGAGGGGTCTTAATACCTCCTTAAACACAAGATTAGAGGCCTTCGGGCCTCTTTTTTTTGGAACAAATTTAGGTTCTTTAGTTATCCTATTGTGATACGATTAAGGCCAGTACAAACGGAACAAAAATTTAGCATTATACCCGCATCTTTCGTGGGTGATGAGCTTGATGAAATGTCCGTATCTTTGGTGAACAAGGAGACAAACGTCTCTGATGATTCCTTAAGTTTTACGTGGGATAACAGTTACAACAATAATTTTATTGAGATAAGCATAACCCCCTCGGTTACATTTAAGGAGGACCAAATTTATCGGTTTGAGTTTAAGTCAAGCACTGAGGTTTATTATAGGGACCTAATCTACATCACATCAGAGACAGAGAAGAAGAAATCATTCAAGTACCCATCGATATATAATGAGCGTAACGACGGGAATGATGAATACATAGTATTATAATGGGAAATTTAAAGTTTATAAGCCTAGGCGGCTACCAGGCACCACAGGTTGTGGAGGAGCATAAGAAGGACTGGGTAAGGTCATACACGGGCGATGGTGACGAGAGTTACTTCTCAAGTTTAATAGATAAGTACTTAGGCAGCCCTACTAATGCTAGGTGTATCAATGGTATTTCTGACATGATTTATGGGCGAGGCCTAGAGGCGACTGATAGCAGGGAAAAGCCTCAAATGTATGCGGAGATGAAGCGTTTATTAACGCCTAGCTGTATGCGAAAACTAATCAAGGACTACAAGCTACTGGGCCAAGGGGCTGTACAATTAGTATATAACCAAAACAAAACAAAGATAGTACGGGTGTTGCATTTTCCGATGGAGACGTTACAGCCTCAGATCGCAAAGCAGGGTAAAATTAAGGCCTACTACTATCACCCTAACTGGGACGAATACAAATCATCGGACAGGCCAAGAAAAATACCAACCTACGGGAACGGTAACAAGTCTGAGAAGATAGAGCTTTATATTTTTAAGCCTTATAGGAGCGGATTTTATTATAGCCCACCCGTGGACTACAATGGGTGCTTGCAATATTGTGAGCTAGAGGAGGAATTATCTAATTATCATATAAACAACGTACAAAATGGCCTACAGCCATCACTGCTTGTTAATCTAAACGCCGGGATACCAAACGAGGAGACCCAGGAGTTAATAGAAAGACGCTTTTACGAGAAATTCAGTGGGAGCTCTAATGCTGGTAAGTTTGTGCTCTCATTTAACGAGTCCGCGGAGGACCAGGCGACTATAGAGCCAATACATTTACACGATGCGCACGCGCAGTATCAGTTCTTAGCCGATGAGGCACGAGAAAAGATAATGCTAGGGCACGGTATCGTCTCTCCAATACTTTTAGGTATCAAGGACAATACAGGATTCGGTAATAATGCGGAAGAATTACGCACGGCGAGTGTGCTTATGGATAATATCATTATCAGGCCCTTCCAGGAGCAGATTATTGAGTGCTTAAATGAGATTTTGTCGTTCAACAACATATACTTAAACCTATACTTCGTTACCCTACAGCCTATCGAGTTCACGGAGCTTGATAATATTTCAACAAAGGTAAAAAGGGAGGAAGAAACGGGTGAAAAGCTCTCAAAAGAGGTCCAAACAGACCTCAGCGACGAAGAATTCGATGACCTGTTCTCTCAGTTAGAGGAGTTAGGAGAAAAAGTAGATGAAAACGAATGGGAGATCGTCAAAAGAGAACGAGTCGATTTGGCTGTCGCTAAAGACAGTGATGCGAACCCTAATAAGGGTAGCGTACAGGATAATGCGGGCTACAAGGTAAGGTACGCATACATGCCAGTAAGGAATTCGGCCGCAAGCCGTGTTTTCTGCAAGAGTATGGAGTCCTTAACTGGTAGGGACATTGTTTTCCGTAAGGAGGACATAAATCAGATGTCTTTTAGGGGTCTAAACAAGGAATTAGGCCACAAGGGACGCCCGTACAGCTTATTAAAGTACAAAGGGGGTAAGAACTGCCACCATTACTGGGAGAAGCGAGTATACAAGAAGAAACAACGTGTATCAGAGGGTGAGGCAATGAGTGATGGCTTTGTTGCGCCTAATAATCCAAGCGAGATGCCGATTAGGCCTGTTGATATGCCAAATAAGGGTGCATTCCCTGTTTAAAACGTAAGATATGCCTAGTAAAGTATTATTTATAACAACGAAGGACCTAAAACAGCGCTCAATCATTGGTGGGGCGGTAGACCCTGAGAAGATCGTACAATTCATAGAGGTAGCGCAAGATACCCACATCCAAAACTACTTAGGCGGTAAGTTATACAACAAAATGCAGGACCTTATCTCGGGTGACACAATAAATGATGCGGCGAACTCAGATTACAAGAAATTGTTGGATGATTACATAAAGCCAATGCTAATTTGGTTCAGCCAGGCTAATTTTATACCGTTCGCGGCCTACCAAGTAAGTAATGGTGGCGTATACAAGCACAGGAGCGAGAACAGTGAAACCGTGAGCCCTGATGAGATGAGAATGCTTGTCTCTAAGGCTACAGAGACCGCGGAGTTTTATACTAGAAGATTTATGGATTACATGGACTTTAATAGCTCAAAATATCCTGAATACAACCAGGCATCTAATGAGGAGATGCACCCTGATAAGGATGTAAACTTTGGGGGAATATATTTAGGATGAGAAGGGGACGTTATAAACCAAAGGAAGAAAACATAAAGAAATTGAACGCCTTTTTGAGGCGCGAAAACAAGAAAAAGAATGGCGGGAATATACAACATACCAAACCAGTATAACGGGGACACCTTTGAGCAGGTAACCTTTAATTTTTACACCACATCGTCTGACCCTGGTAATGAGATAGACCTGTCTTCTGTTGTGCATGTTAAGATGGACATTCGTAGGAATGATTCTAGGGGCAAGGTTGTGAAGCAGTTATCTATCGGAAGTGGCTTAGAGTGGGTTGATCAGGCAAATGGTCAGCTAAGGACTACGCCGTTTATAATAGATTTCGGCGGTGGTAAGTACGTCTATGATCTTGAGGTGAAATACTCAGATACTGATATTCAGACCTATGTGAGGGGTGGTTTTAGTGTAACAGAGGATGTGACTGATTAATGGCGCAAACAATAAATATAATATCAAGCATAAACACTAATAACGTAGATGTTATCGTTGGTGATAGCATAAGCGTTGATGTTGTCTCTAAAACAGAACAACCTAGTGTTGACGTGATTATCACAGGGGGGATAGTTGGGGTTGACAAGAACTTTGTTTTTACGCAGTCTTCAGCATCTGCTACTTGGACTATCAATCATACACTAAATAAGTTCCCTGCCGTAGAGGTAGTTGATTCAGCAAACGATATAGTAATAGGAAACGTAACATACAATTCAACAACACAAATAACAATAACATTTACAGCAGCCTTTTCAGGTAAAGCGTATTTAAATTAATCAATTATGCCAAAGTTTTTAGCAAATTTAGACCTAAACCAAAACGAGCTGCAAAATGCAGTTGTTCAGGTTTTATCAGCAAATCCAAGTTCACCTGTCACTGGACAGATTTATTATAACTCAAGTTCAAATGTTCTTAGATATTATGATGGTACAACTTGGGAAGATTTAGCAGCAGGTAGTGGTGGGGAAACAAACCAAAACGCATTCTCTACTATTTCTGTTGATGGATCGTCTGATGTTGTAGCAGATCAAAAGACAGATACTTTAACTTTTGTAGCAGGTAGTAATGTTACTATTACAACAACACCTGCATCAGATAGTGTTACTATATCAGCTAGTGGTGATGTTGCCTCTGTTAATGGAGCGACAGGAGTAGTGGTTTTAGATGCTGATGATATTGATGACACAAGCACAACAAACAAGTTTGCAACCTCTGCTCAATTAACAAAG
>Ga0213867_1001060_pt1 | contig 12256 bp, 8 predicted proteins | sample PICome_12_FD_160120 | JGI IMG/M metagenome (GOLD analysis project Ga0213867, IMG submission 160120) | Coastal seawater microbial communities near Pivers Island, North Carolina, United States - PICO540 | ecosystem: Environmental > Aquatic > Marine > Coastal | place: USA: North Carolina | collected... | reverse complement strand
GTCACAGTAGTTCCACCCGCAATATTGATTGTTACTGCTCCACCAGAATTGTTGAATACCATCGCATCGGTACTACCACTAGATGGTGTAGAGTTTGTGCCGGGGCTTGCGGTCGAGTAACCACTAAAATTCCAATTGGTAAATGTGTAAGTTCCAGCTGCGGTAATTTCCACACCATGACCAGTACCATCACTGGTAAATGTTAAACCCGTCTGATTAGTCGAGTTGCCAGCTGCGTCGAGTAATATCGCACCATTGGCATTACGACCACCAATAATCGTACAGTTCGTAGCGGTAATTGTTGAGAAATCTACCTGTCCGCAGTTATTAAATGTGGTGTTAAGTACCTGTCGAGTTGTTCCACCAGTTACCGGCCACGAAATTGTCCCCATGTCAATATACTGTGAGTCTTGAATGTCAAGGATGTCCATGTTAGTATCGGTGTAATCCCAGATAGCGGGTTCACCTGAAGATACCAACACACAGTTGTCTAAGACAAAAGAGTTGGTGCCCGTTGCATTACCTATCGTTCTAAAAATAAAATGACCTGTACCCAACTGTTGACCATCGAGATAAATCTGCGAGTCACTCTGTGAAAAATACGAGTCAGCTGTTCCAGTTGGTGTTCCCCATTCCATTGATGCAAAGAGTGTGAACGATTGTCCCACTCCCTGAGTGAAGAGACCCCAACCGTTTGTGGGGTCTCTATCCTGACTTACAAGAGTGTCTAAGGTTATGGGTGTACCAGATGTTCCTGCATTGATTGTAAACGCATAAGACCCGTTGTTGATGAAGGTCATTCTATCAAGGAATAAGTTATCAACATTACCACGAGCGGCAATAGCGTGAAGTGCACCATAACCCACCGAACCTATTGCAGTAAATGTTGGTGCACCATTATTTCTATGTTGAATTACTGTGAGACCTGCTCGGTTTGACACATCTAGTCTCAAACAATAAAACTGGTTACCCAATACTAAGCCTGGATTGTCGCTACCGCCAATAACATACCCTTGGTTAGGGTCGTTGTTTGCATCACCGTCACCTAAAACAATTTGCATTCCATTAAGTGCTTCGGTTACGACTAGGTTATCCTTAACAATAACCCAAACAGTGGCATCGGACAAATTTAAGTTAAGGTTTGTTCCAGCTGAGTTTTGATGTGCAATCAAAAATTCTTGGGTATTTGAAAACTGAGCAGAAATAGTAGAAGAACCTTCATAGAAGATTTCTGTATCGACAGCGCCTACATCGGAACCATCGAATTCACCTGTGGGCCCTTCGCAGTCATTGATTTCTGTTCGGTTATCAATAGCCATCTCATCCCTCTAAGATTTGTCTGAGTTCACCATCTAGACCTTCGTCTAGTTCCTTTTTAAAAGCAATACAATCATCAAACTGAAAACGATACTCAACACCATCTGACCTTTCGCCAACAAAACGAATCGTGCCGTCATCGTTATATTCTATTTCAGGATCGGGAAGTATATTGCACGGTAGTCTACCGTCTTGCACGACAAAGAGAATTTCGTCGGGAGTTTTACCGATTACATCGGCAGCCTGTTGTAATGTTAATTCCATAATCTATCTCCAAAAAAATAGGGGGGGAGAATCCCCCCCTGTCACTTATCTATATTATGCTGGGTTAGAGTAGTTTCGTTCCACTGGTGACACTACTGAGATTGAGTTAGTGTTAACCTGTGAAATTGTTGCAGTAGTTTCAACCCACTGACCTGACCCAAGACCTAACGCACGAACATTCGCAGTGAATGGTTGTGATGTTTCACGGTCTTTCTGACTGTTGTTATCGAATGCGTAAGTCAAGTTGAAACGACTTTGACCATCCAAATTACCTGCGGCAAGAGTAGAAACTGCTGCTTCCGAAATAGAGTTCGTAGTAATTACTGAAGCAGAATCAAGTAACAGTGCGGCGGGCGAGTTGATTGGGTGAGTGTAAATCGCATCACCTGTAGTACTCAATGTTGCATCTACTGGAGCAACTGTGTCATCAATTGTGATAGCAGCAAAAGTTGTTGAATCATAGATAGTCGTAACTTTCCAGATAACATTGTGGTTCGCACCAGTACCCGCATTCAAGTGAGTTCTGAAGTATGCATCCGCTTCTGTGTCTGGGTCTAATCCAGCTGGCGTACCAGTTCTCAACAATGGAGTCGGACTTACTGCACCATTCAATGTGAAGTTTGCAGAGTCTTGTGAACCATTTGCACCCACATCACTGATTACGATAGATGTGCCAATTTCTGCACCAACCGAATAATCACGAGTGTGGTCATAGTATAGGAACACTTTCGCATCTGCACCATCATCCAAAATGTCCTGAGAGAACGAAACCTGAATGTTAGTAGAGAATGGGAAACGCTTCAGGGTTGCAGTTGCACCAGTTGGCAATAACTGAGTGTTGTTAATGTCACTAGCGTTAATGTTAGTGATTGCAGTACCGGTCTTAGCACCAGACTGTTCGATGTTGGTTACCTGCTTAGTAGTCAGAGTGTCACCAACGAATGCAAGAAGTTCGTCTGCCAACTTACCTGACAGACTTGTTGCACCCAAAGCGATGTCCGAATCTTGACGCAGACTATATTGTACCCATGCGTATAGTTCTTGGTTTGTCAACGGAGTAGTACCATCAACACCAGATGCAGATCGGATCTTGACACCAAAGTCTTGTGAACCACCAAAGAGGTCTTCTGCGTAACCAAACGTACTCGATGATTCGTCTGTTGCGAGATACTCGATTGTTGAACCATCACCATTAGAAGTATACTTCTCACCATCGCCACGTGCAGCTTCAATAACTGCATCAGATACACCACCAGTACCAGTGATCTTCAAGTCTTCGTTTTCTACAAGAGGGAATCGTTGAGTGTTGTATGGTAATGTTGATCCAGCAGTCAAACCAATGTCGACTGTATCAGTCTGGTCAAATGTTTTTGCGGGCTGTCGAATAAACAGACGCAATGTGTTTGTACGACGGTCAAAGTTGCCGTTGTCGGCGTTGCCTTGAGTTTGAACCGCTTGGTTAACTGGGCCAGGGAAGTCATAGTCAAACGGCCCTGCAACCGCAACACCAGTTGTGGCGTTAAACCAACCGTAGTATACTGTATCTTGGTCACCGGCGTCGTCTTGGTTCTGGTCACCGTCGATATTACCCAAAGAAATTGTACCAACGTACTCACGCAACTGTGTTGCATCATCGGTACCAAATTCTCGCCATCCCGCAGTACGAATCAATGAACGAGATGAATCGTCAGCAGGTGACCATCCATAACGCCATTCGAACTGTTCTGGTGTAATCGCAACCAAGGGGAAAGGATATGCGATGAGTGATTTACTATTAGGATCATCTTTCCACTCTTCTTTTAAGAATGAATAGAGTGCCTGAAGTGTAACACCCGTTTGGTCAAGCACTGGCCCTTTCGGAGCAGCGCTATTGTTACGGATTTTAATCGTGCGTAACGCTGTGTCGATATGTATATTCTTACCAGCGGAATCCCCGCCGGTGTCGAATAAATTATCGGGATCTGTAATTGTTGGCATGTTGCTACTCCTAGCTAGAGAGTTATTGTTTTATTTACGATTATTTATAATTATGAGTATGTGAAAGTTGTTCGATCAGTCCAAATATTATTAAAATTTGCGTCACCATCTGCCCATAATATGTTAAAGTCATCACCGACTTCTTCAATGCGTTTGATGCGCCATTTCGCTTCACCTTCACCCGTGCCAGGCAATGCCTCACCAACATAGGTGTAAGAACCTTCCACATCAATCAATCTGTTGTATTGAACTTCCAATTCTGCTTTCAACCTGTCTAGTACGTTTACAAAGGAATCCGCAATAAACTTACCTGTTGCGGGATCATAAATAAGAATCGCATTGTCCACGACTCCTTTTAATGCGGCCTTATCAACATCCGCATTGTCTACTAATTTGTATGAACCACCGCCACCAAGACTACTCAGTGACTTCTGTATATTGTTTAACTGTCGATCAACATTCTTATTGACAGTTGCCTGTTGATCGGATACCTTCTTGTTGAATTCTTTGAGGAGTTCTTCAAATCTTGGTTCGTAGTCTGGAGCGTCTTTACCAGAATCTCCTTTGTCACCCTTTTCACCCTTGGGCCCTTGAGGCCCTTGAGGGCCGACATCACCTCGTTCGCCTTTTTCACCGGTTAAACCACGTTCACCTTGAGCACCTGTGTCACCGGTCTCACCACGATCACCTTTGAGACCCTGAACCCCGTCGAGACCACGTGGCCCCTGCTCACCTTTCTCACCGCGTTCTCCTCTTAACCCTTGCGGGCCTTGTTTGCCTTCTGGGCCCGCAAGACCTGTATCTCCGCGAACCCCCTGAAGTCCCTGTTCTCCTCTTTCGCCCTTTTCGCCGCGCTCTCCTCGATCGCCAGCATCGCCCTTACTTCCTTCAAGTCCACGAGGGCCTTGTTCTCCTCTGTCACCCTTTACTCCTTTATCACCTTTGGGCCCTTGTTCACCACGTTCACCACGAGCGCCTTGAGGGCCTCGTTCACCACGATCACCCTTTGGCCCCTGAATCACACGGACTTCATCGAGAAGATATAATAACTTCTCTTCTAGTTTTTGTATCTCATTTTGCGTATGTACAATAGAAAACGCAGTAGAGACTGTATCAATCTTGTTCATTTAACTTCGCCATGTACCGTGTCAATTCTTCAGTCAATTCATCATTATTAGAGGGTATATAACGTTCTTGTTTCGGTTCGGGTTTTTCTTCTTTGGGTTTTTCAGGCACTACCTGAACGGGAACCGGTTTCTGTTCTTGTGGTGCTTTCTCTTCAGGTTCTTCGTCTGGATCGTCTACTTCACCCGACTTGATTTCACTATCAATTTCTTTACGCATTTGTTCAATGTCGTCGTCAGATAAACGCAGAATATTACGCATTGCCCATTCTTTAGAGATATACTCTCCAACAAATCCAGCCATCTCATTGAGAAGACCCGCACGTTCACGATAGATTTCCATCTCTTTGAGTTCTGTGAAGTGATTATCCTTCACATAGTCAATATAGATGTCGTCTTTCCATTCTTCCCAATCTTGTTCAGTGATGATTTGTTTCAGTACTAATTGCTTACGCAAAATACCTAAGAACATCATTGCAAAACGACGGCGCAGTCGGTCTACAAACTTCTGGAACTTCACTTCGTCTCGTGAAATTTCAGTAGAACGACCGAGCGAGAACTGCGCCTCCTGTTCAAGACGATTCACCGGAACATTGAGTGAACGATACAATCTCTTTTGAAAATAAATTATATCATCAATCTGTCCAAGGTTATCGCCGCCTGGCAGTGTTGAAATCTCTGTACCTCGACCACCCTCACGACGGGGTAACCAAAAGTCTTCAAGCATAGACATATGCTTGCGGTCATCTTTGAGTTGACCGGTATTTGCATCATAGACCAACTTGTTACGATATTTGGTCATGATGTCTTTCATGTACTGATCTGCCTTACCACGTGGCAAGTTACCTACGTCGATATAGAAAATACGACGTTCTGGTGCACGTGCAAGACGATAGATCACAAGACTGTCTTCCATCATACGCAATTGGTTGATGGGTTTCAGTGCCTTGTGTAGGTGTGACAATACTTTCTTTTTGGATTCGTCAAGTACACCCGATGTGATATAACTGATCGCATCAGTGGAAATTTTTACCGAACTAGTAGATTGGCCGGGTTTTTCGTCGTAGATATAGAATTCTTCTATTTTATCTACAATCTTGACATTAGTTTTGGGGTCTTTCTTGTACTTGACTTCTTTAACTTTGCGAATACGTGCCGCATCGATGTGACGAATCTCTTGAATACCTGCCTTGAGGTTTGATTCGTTCACGAGTAAATGATGCACTACACGACCGTCCACATACCATGAACGGAATATATCATGTCCCATATCGTTGAACTTTAACATAGACACAATACTTTCGAATTCTTGTCGAATAACATCCTTGATCTTATCGGGAGCTTCAATCTCATCAAGAGAAATCTCGACCGATGATTCCAATTCGGATGCAACGACTGCTTCATTAACAATCTCTTCGATTGCCATATCAACTTCGGGATGTTGAGCAACCCCTCGATAACGCATGATCAATTGGTGATTGTCTTTTGCCTGATCACCTTCTAGATTAATATATTGACCATAGTAACCCGCCTGTGCTGAGGTATATCCTGCACCGTCCGGATCTGTAGGTATTACTGGTGATGCGAGTTTTTGAGAACCGGTTTCTTTCTTGCCCGCTCTCTTAATCTCAAAACCAAATAGTTTTAAAACGTTACCGTTATCTTCCGCCATACTGTTTCCTAAATTTAAAAATTGGGGAACCCGAAGGTTCCCCTTTATTTAGAGACGTTTTAAACGTTATTAACCTCGACCTGGCTTCTGGTCGGTGGTTGGAGCATCGTCAGCACCTAGATCTGTCCAGTACTGATATGCCCATTCTACATCAAATGTCTCAATTTCACCAGTTGTATCATAACTCAACTCGATAGGACTAATAGTTGCGGGGTATGCACCAACGATGTTGATACGCTTGATCACTTTACCTTCGCCACTTGCACCATCACGATCCAATTGTTCTATAATCAGATCTTGTTGGTAAGATGCGGGGTCAAGTGTTCCAGTGTTGAATGCATGTCCTGCAATTGAATTAGACCATCTTTCCATTGCGTTACGAATTGCAAAATCCGTATCGTTCAGGATAGTGATTGTCCAGTTATCGAATGTTCTTTCTGCGGGCAGTTTTAAAACACGTCCACGGAAATTTACATCGAAAGAACCCACCGTCGAGCCGGGCAACTGTGCAGTTTTGCAGAGAAAAGATGCCTTTTCGATGACATCTGAACCAGCGCCCGCGGCAGCGGGGAAGTTTAATGTGACTTTGAAAAGGTTAGCACGAGCACCACCGCCCTTCAACCTTGCCTTAAAGTCATCTACTCCTAAAATTGCCATTTTCTATCTCCTTATACTACACCGAGCACTTCTTCGAAGTCTACACCAGTTCGAACTGCAACAAAGTTAAGAGTAACAAAGTTGACAGACCGTGCAGGCTTAACGAAGACGGACGCGACGAATGAATTTGCATCGATGACATCCGGAGTGTTGTTTGATTCATCACACACAACACGGAAATCCGAAATACCTCGACGCCCCTGAATATCACGAAGGAAGGGTTCGATAATTCCTACGAACTCTGCACGAGAAAACTCGTCGTTGAATTCGAAAAGAACGTTTTGTGCAGCACCCTTGATCGCACGTTCCATGACCACGAATAGTCGTCGAACGTTGATTCGGTTGAATGCTGAAGGCTTACCTAAGAAAGTCTTATCCCCATAGAGAATCACACCTTGACCAGGCAGGTTGACGATTGGGTTAACGTCTGCCTTGTACAGTGTGTCTCGTTGAGACTTGGTTGGATTCCATGCAAGAGATGAAACACCCAAGTATCGACCACGTCGTCCACCCGCTGGTGAGAACCAAGGAGCAGCAACATCGTCGGTATTTGCCATCAGACCCGCAGTTGATGAAGCGGCAGGAATGAACTCGTACTTGTCGTTGTACTTATCATACACCTTGAGGTAGTTATTGTCAACAATCAAGTATGATGACTTAGTGAGACCACTCGCAAATGTAGTAATCGATGTGGTAGGAGTCGCTTGACCAACAACCGATGTTCGGTCTGGTGACGCGATTACAACACAGTCTTTACGACCTTCTGCGATTGAGACTAGATCATTTACCACTGTCTGTTGGTCACCCGCGGCCGTCAAGCCGGGAGCAATGAGAAAATCTACCTGAATAGTATTTTCATCTTCGAACAGTGCAAAACCAGTGTCATATTCAGCAGTAGTCAAAGCAACAGGATTGACACCATTACCAAAATCATTGGTTTCTGTCATCGCACCAGCAACACCACCACCGTGAGTTGCAGCTACGAAGTTTGAAGCAGTCACACCAGTTGTAGAAATAGCACCGATTGATGGATGACCATTACCGTAAATGTACTGTGATCTCTCTGTCAACGCATCTAAGATGTAGTTCTTTCGACCATCATCTGTACGAGCGTCTGTAGCAAGTGAAAGATTGGGGAATGTTTCTAAAACACCATTTCTATTACCTGTGAAAGTTCCGTCTGCATCGAGAACAACTACGTGAACTTCGTCGAGTGCAACTGAACTATCTACTGAACGTTGTTCAACGTAGGCAGATGTGCCAGGAGCTGCATCGAATCGATTTGCATAGTCCCAATTTACAAACTCTGTAGAAGATGCAGAATCAGCAACACACATAGAAATCTTCAGTGCACTACCGGCAGCACCTGCATACTTTGCGAAAAACTCGCCAGTCCATGTGCCTGCGTCAAAATCGTCACGATTTTCGATCAGTGCAGCAGTACCACCATCAGATACAGCATTTCGTGCAGAGTTCGCAGATCCACGTACAACATAGGTATTAGATGAATATTTCAGAAATTGATTAGCTGACAAGTAATCGATTGACGATATACTGTCATTAAGATCGGGTGCTCCAAAGTTTGAAATCAATTCTGCTTCGTTGCCGACAAGAATTGGTTCATTGATGGGGCCCCAAGCAAAGTTTCCAACAAACGCACCAGTAGAAGAAGTTACCGACGGCAAAGTACCGGATAGATCGACCTCTCTGATTTGAACGTTTGGGGATTCGGACTTTAAAAGAGCCATAATCGTATCCTTTTATTCGTTTGAGTTATGATAAGTGACATAATACGGTAAATTTCTTCAATGCATTTATTTATAATTAATACATTTCTAAGTTGTGATCCCAAGGTATCTGCCATCCCTTGTTCTTCATCTCTTCCCTTGCTTCAATTTCATCGATGATGTCATCTCCATTGTCGATGAAACCAAACGGTATCATGTCGTTTTCTATTTCTGCCATCTGTTGTTCAAACATCATCTTTTTGATATTCACGTCAGTCATGTCAGAGAAATGTTGAGTTGATATAAAGAAACCAAACATCACTAGATTCATCATGAGGTCATCGTGGTTTCCGTCACTCGCCTCATAAGACTGTCCCTTTGCGACAAACGTCGAAATCTCAAGAATCGTTTCTTCGTCTACCACCAACAATTTGTTCTCTTCGAGTAGATCTTTGATACCAGAACAACCAAGGCGTTTGACCTTTCGGTTCATCTCGATACCAATGGCGTTCTTCTTGATAGACGATTCTAGATGAATGTTTTCATATTCAAAATCGTGATACAGACCGTTGCACACAACTTGTCCTGCATCATTTGACTCGATTATCACATATGCGTTGTTGTAGGCTTTCGCAATCTTATATATAATATCTGGGAAGAGTATTGGAGAGATACGATTGTTCCGATACACTGCGACCTGTTTAAACGGGCGTGTAGTAACATCAATCACCGAAAAGGTGCTATAGTCCAACCCTCGACCCTTCGCTACATCGACAGTCATTATGTAATCGTGTTTGGGTTGCGTTTCATCGTAGACCTTGAGGTCTCCACCTTCCAGAACTTTTTTAGGGGGTGATGCACGGAAGTTTAATAACGTCTCTGCGTTTATCAGTGTATCGCCTGTACCAAAGAATGTGTTTCCGAATTCTTGGTCGAACTGTAATTGACTCGTATTCGAAATGGTTTGTTTTTTCCATTCCTCATCACGGCCCGGCACATCCCACCAGTTTACTGTAAACGCTTTATATTCATTCGTTTGTTGTACTGCGCCTTCCCAGATCTTGTGGAACGTATTCCCGATACCATTTGCCGTAGACGTAATGATAACCTTCGTATCTTTACCCGCAGAGACAACGGGATAGGTGGAAGTATAGAACTCAGATGCTCGCTCAACAAAAGCAAACTCGTCAAGAAAAAGCAGGTTAACAGACATACCCCGTATAGAAGAACCACTAGTGGCAGAAGCAATAATGCGACTATTATTACTAAACTCAATAGAACCCTTGTTGAGTGCTCGACAGCCAGGTTGTAGAAAAAAAGGTAAGTTTTCAAGTGCCAAGGTGACTCTGGAGAGCATTTCACGCGCCGTAGCCCCTTTGTTAGCGAGGACGGCGATAGTCTTTTCAGGATGAAATATAGCATACCAAAGCAGAAAAACAACGGACGAAATACTCTTACCACTCTGTCGACAGGCGAGTACGATCGAGAAACGATTGTTCGTAAAATGATCGAACATCTTTTCCTGATACGGATATAAATTAAAGTTGACAAGACCACTATCGAGTGATATAATCTTAATGTATGTCCGTGCAAAGTAAGCAGGATCTCGCATACACTTTGCATATTCTTTGACATCGTGTTCTGTCCACTGCTGTTGAACCCCGTCAGCCTTGACGTTGGGGTTCCCCATATAATGATTAGTCATTTGGAGTTATATCTTTCTCTTCACTATGAAGCAACCGTTGAAGATCGGTAGTGCTTCCAATAAACACATTGTTGTTGGTGACTTCTTTATCTGCTTTTGGTTCAGCAAGAATTTCTTTGTTCTTCTTATTTAGATCCATTAATTTATCAGTCACGTCTGCAACGTTCTTAATCATACCAGACAATACTTCGAATGCACGAGGATGTTCAGATTCTCTTGCGACTTCCACCATAAGATCTAATCCACGTTTACCCGTCTCCATCAATTCGAGATAGGTATCGCGAGAAGTTTCATAGTCGTCCCTAATATTCTTTTTATCATCCATCATTCTCTCTCTCTTTCAGGTGGCAGATACGAACTCGAAGTCAAATTCACAGTAAATGTAGTTGTATTTACGGACGGATTTGCAATTTCACGAATAGTAAACTCAATCTCTGCTGAAAAGATGTTTGTAGATCCTTCAGTGCTTGGTAAATCTGCAACAACATACCAAACCTGATTCGTATTTAATGTCGAATTTACACCAAAGTCACCAACAACATCTCCTGAACTACCAGTGGAAGATACTAGAGTTGCAGTTATTTCAAATTCAGAGTTGGTGAAATTGACTCCAGTGTCATCGACCCAATCCCCCTGATCGGTTACTGTAGTACCTCCAACAAGAAATTCCGTTTCAGTTTCAATCTCAGCGTTGGATTTAAATGTGATTGTACAAAATGCATCAACACCTCTAGTCTGAGAACTAAAACTATCCGGATCTGTCAAATTACCACGTTGAACATTTGGAGTTGGATCTTCGTCGCCATCATAAATTGTAAATGATCGGTTCACTAAAGCAGAACCTGACGGTGCTGTTGCAACTTCCATTACATAAGTCGTTGTCGCTGGATTTACAACATCGGGCGTATCCGCAACACTCAAATTGAACGTCGATGTTGAACCAGAAGTGTGACTAAAACTACCATAAGGTGCTCCACTACCACCTATACCAGAACCAACAAAGTCTTCCCACACTTGAGGTAATGCAAAACGTGCCGTTTTTGGTGCAGTGTAAACAAGAGTTCCTGAAGCATTTTCTGACATTTGTATCAGATCATATCCACTTGAAACGTCTGAGATAAATGAGATGGTTGCTTCACTGTCAAAATAATTTTCAATATCGAATCCACGAACTTCCATTCCGATCGAAAGATCTGAAAGATCACTAGTTGCAAGTAAATAAATGTTACTATTTTCAATCGTATTCGTCTGTGTAGGAGTTCCGTAAAGTTTTGTTTTAATATCAGAAAGTCTATAGTAGTACGTATCAGACGGTACGTTTGAACCACCAAAGGTAAACTGAATCGTGTCACCCTCATTTGCAGAATCGTTCGTCTTGTTGGTTGTTAAGGTATATGAGGGAGCGGCATCAGAAACAGTTGCAGTAGCAGTTCCTACCAATACACCGGTGTAACTATTAACATGTGCGGTAGCCTGTACTGTTCGATCACCCTCAGCAACACTCGTAACCGGAGTCGTTGTCACAAAACTTTTTGCCCCTAATGCAGAACTTACGCTTTGAGGTAAGGGGGTATCATCACCAAACCCTACTGAATCGCCCGATATTGTTTTGAAATTAACGTAAATGCTTTCTGCAATCGGTGAATTACTTGAAACAATCGCATTCAAAACTTGACCTTCGGTAATATCAGACATAGTCACTGTGTAACTTGGCAATGAAGTGTCTGAGATAGCGATATTGCCTGTTGATGCAAGAACACCCGAAGACGCATCCGCAGAAACATATATTTTGAAATTCTCAGGGTTCAGTTCA
>Ga0213867_1001057_pt1 | contig 12272 bp, 16 predicted proteins | sample PICome_12_FD_160120 | JGI IMG/M metagenome (GOLD analysis project Ga0213867, IMG submission 160120) | Coastal seawater microbial communities near Pivers Island, North Carolina, United States - PICO540 | ecosystem: Environmental > Aquatic > Marine > Coastal | place: USA: North Carolina... | reverse complement strand
ACACTAAAACGTATGTCTTCTTCAATTTGATCTGGCAAAGTGTTTAAATCTAGTGCTTTATTTTCTAACGTTAATATTTGCATATATTTAATTCCAGTCTATTTTTTCGATTGTAAAAGGGTACTCTGCTTCTTTGTAAAATTTCTTACGCTGAGTTAGATGTCGCTTCGCAAACTTACATGTTGATGTAAGGTCCCATATTTGTACGAAGTCTTTGTCTTCTGCTTTTCTTACGCCTCTACCAATTGATTGAATTACTCGAACAAAAGACTTTCCAGGTTCAATAAGTACAAGATTAAAAATCCTAGGTATATTAATGCCCACTGCCGCAACTCCGTATGTTGCGATAATAACTTCATTAGTACCTTCTTTAATTGTATCATATGTCTCCTTACGGTCTTTTACTTTTACACTTCCGCTTACAAAAGTGCTGTCTGGTATTAGCTCTGCTAACATTTCGCCTGCACTAATTCTATCTACTAGAATTAGAGTATTGCCTGATTGTGATATCTTGTCTAATAGTTTTGCCATATACTCTATACGGGCTTTATTAGTAACAAGGTATTTTAATTCTGATTGATAATCGCTGTGTGCTACAGTATCAATTAACTGACACACATTAACATGACAGTTTGATAGTACACCTTTATCTTGTAATTCTTTTGCTGTAATGTTGCCTATTACAGGACCAAGACTTGCGTGTATACTTTCAAACTCAAACTTTTCTTTAGGTACTGTACCAGTTAGTCCCCAACGAATTGGAGCGTTACGTAGATTACGTGTTAACAAGTTTTTAAGTACTTCTGCTTTTGCTTGGTGTACCTCATCAATAATAATTGTGCTCACACCTTCAAGGAATTCTGCAAGGCTTAAAACTGCCGAGCCGTCCTTTGTTTTCTTGTCAAGTATGTTTAAACTTTGCCAAGTGCATATAGTGTGAGTCTTACCTAATTGTTTCCTATCACCAAAGTACACACCCACATCGAGATTACAATTAATGTAGTCCTCTTCCGTTTGCTCGACGAGACTCTTATTGGGGACAATAACAAGGCTACGCCCGTATTTCTCAGTCATGTGACTTAGTGTCGCTGTGGTGATAGTTTTGCCTGCGCCAGTCGCGATCTGTTGCAAGCTCTGTGGATTGTCAAGGAAGTTATTAATTGCTTCAACTTGATAGTCACGCAATATAATTTCTTCGCCTTCTGCTGGATGACCTTTAGGCCAACACACGCCTTGGTCTGCCCAATAGCGTTCTGTACAGTGTGTAAATTTTAAATCAATAGGGTGTCGTCTGTCTTCAATGTCAACTATTTGTACATTATTTTTTGCAAGAACTTCTTGCACTACATTAAGATGATTAACATAACCTGTGCCTCCAATACCAAAGAAAGCAACTTTGCCATCCCAACGTCCTAATTTGTATTGCGGCATATAACGTGCATATGGTACTTCAAACTTTAATGCACTTGCAAGTTTTCTTCGTACGTCTACCTCTAGTCCTTCTAGTTTGATATTCACTTCGTCTTCAATGACTAGTTTACATGTTCGCACGTATGTATCTCCTCTCGCTTCTATCCCAAAGTCCACCAATTGCAATCTCATCATATGTAATACGCAAATCAAATCCGTCTACATAATGAGTTACATTATTAAATGTTAACTTAGAACTATCAAAAGATAGAACACAGCTCGCTTTCCAATCTGCTTGTAATAACGGCTTTGGTAATTTAATACTACTAATATACACTACTTTAGTGTCTTTGTCAACCATATTATTAAGTTTTTGTTGTTTAATATATTCATTAATTGGATCATTACCTGGTTTTCTAAACATTACGCTCATTTGTTCAGTAGGTATAATGTGTTTAAGTACATTATGTACTGCAAACAATGTATCGTGTGCGTTATTTGGGTTAAGTGTAACTAACATAGGTAACCTATTAATTTCAGGTATTGCTGATAATAAGTCGTTTAAGTTTACACTTTTATTGTTAAGTAGTACAACTGCACTGTCTCTTTTAATAATAGTTTGAGCTATAGTACTATGTTGCTTTATACTTTCATTAACTAAATGTTGATTGAATTCTTGCAATCCGTACAAGTATCTTCTATCATAGTATAACGATAATGTATCTTTATCACATTCGCCTAATTTATTTTTCAAATCTTCTTTTGCTACATCTGGAATATTACAAACGTCATAATCATATACACCTGGTATATAGTCATCTCTATTATTCTGATATTCTACTAATCGATTGTAGATATCTAAAAGTTCTTTGTGTACAGAAAACTTAGTCTTAAACTTATTTGCAATTTCAATTACTTCAAATATATTCTTCGGTGTTAACGGAAAGCAATGCACATTATCTTTATAATAATGAGATCTTTGATTAGAGTTAGACATTCTTCGTAATTCTTCTATACGATCAATAACTTTTTTATTAAATGGAAATCTAATACCAATTACTTCTTCACCGTTATATTCTAATAACTTTATCCAATGAGATCTATCTATTTCTCTTAGCGGATATTTTAAAACATTAACATGCTTATGAATATCAATATTATGCTCTGTCCATAGTCTACCATATGTCAATAACTTTTGCTTAACTACAGCAAATTGTCTATCAGTCATAGCGGTCTCTCTAGATAGTTGCCTATCTATGCTTCTTAGGATAGTTCTATCAATGGATTCCATCTTGCCTGATTCAACTAAAAAGGAAAGACAGTCTTCGCATGTGGATGGATTTTCTAACTTCATATATGTATTATAACTTAAAATAACTTAGAAGTCAAGTGTTTTAGTGGTAATCCTTGAGAAATTTCTTCAATAGTATATTCGGTGTGTGCATAGTCATTAAGCCATTGTGTTCTATCACCATATAAAGGATTCTCAATATTACGTAAGTTTTGTTCTGCTACATCAAATGCAAGACTGCTCGGGCCTGTAAATGCTGGCACGCCATTGATTATGCTGTGTACTCCTGGATTGCTACTCCAACTTACTGTAGCCCATATGTTATCAAACCGCATATCAAAATCATCATATGTGTTTTTAATTTGTTTAGGAGTTTGTCTTTTAACATTTTTAAAGTCGTATTCAATAGCAGGTAAAGGACAGCGTGGGTGCGGTCTAAATATAATAGGACGATCAGTTTGGGCTCGAATAAATGTTATTGTATCGTGTACCCAAGTAGCCATACTAGGCATATCTTTCCATTGCAAACTCTTATCATGTTGTCCTGCTATAAGAATATATTCGCCGTCATACTTCCATGGTTTTACTTGTAAGCCGAGTAGACGCACACGATCAGAGCTATTACCACTGGGGCCAAAGTAAGCATCTCTATTAATCCCATTTAGTCCTACCTTCCATGTAGTGCCACGTTTGATGCCGCCTACTTCTAATACTATTGTTGGTTTTTGTTGTTCCCAGACTGCTTTGTTTCCAGCCATTCTTCCATTAAACAACACGCTCCAAATAACATTAATATCGGCACTAGTATCATTATAAGCAACATCATGCCCGTTATTGTTAAGGCTATTTGCAAAAGCATCAAAAATAGGCTTGCTATTGAGTGCACCATAATCTGTCCATAAACTAAATTTCATTCCAATACGCTTCGTTGCGATTTCCCATTAGGTCTTTACGCTTCGAATGTCCATCGTCCTTGCGGGCGCCTTTCATGTGATCAATCCATTTGCCTAAGTCACTGTTAATAAGTGGATGTCCTCCTCCACCAGTCTTAGCAGTCTGTACATAAATGTTTTCGCTGTAATCATGTACATTAGCATCAATGTTTTTCATTAAGTTCAGTATGTGTCCAAACACATAACTGTCGTGCCATTCTTCTAATTCGAAGATACCGTTGTCTGCATCTTCGTAAAATCTTTCAAACTCTTTTAAGAACTGTATACACATTGGATGATTCATATTCAAACCATAGAAGCCACACTCGGGCCATGTTTGTGATCCTTTGCCTCGACCAACATATGTAATCCATCTGTCATCTGGTAGTTGTTCTGCAAACTGTTCGTAACTCCAATCACTGTGTACAAACGTATCAGCATCCATCCACACTACCCAGTCTTTAGTATTTTCGCATGCATCAAATACTGCATATACTTTGTTAGCAAAACGTATTGCGTCCCACTTAAACTTCTTATGATGATCTCTTGGACGTCTTGCTTTGATATCATCTGGTGGAATACCATTTGCTTTGTCTACATTACCCCAACGTGCTTTGAATGCATTTAGTTTTGGTAAAGATTGCTTTGCATCTAAAATCAAAATATTTTCTTCGTTAGGATTATTTGGTTTACAATCTTCTGCATATACAATTAGTTTAATTCTAGGATCAACTCTTTCAGCGAAACTATCAATCATACGCTGTCCGTATTTTTCTAATCCTGGTTGATGAAATGTTGTTAATACTGTTATTTCTTTCATTTGTGAACCCAATTCCTCATATGTTTCCAACACTCTCCCGAGCGTAGTTCGTCTAATCTCCAATGCATCATTGCTAGTCTACGGAGCCATGTTTCTCTATCAAAATCGTAACTTGGACTTTCGATATCCTTTAGATGTCTGTTTGCTACTTCTGCTGACTGACTTCTATTTGGATCAAGTACAAAGATAGGAACTCCTTCAATAGCCGCTATAACTGCTGGGCTACTATTATAACTTATAACAGCATACGCATCATGTAAATCTTTTAATAGTGTACTAGTTGGAGAACTTATATCTACTTTATGTCCTATTGCACGTAATTGTTGAACATGCTTCGCAATCTTTTTATCACCAGGATGAAATCTTACTAATATTTTTCTATCTGTAAATCTTCTTATGTCTTGTAATAATACATGTAACCAATTAATAACAGACAGTCCGTCCATGCTCCAACCCATATCACGCTGGCAAGTAACTAAAATATAATCACCGTATTTTTTGTAAGGTTTTAATGAAAGTCCTAAGTCGTCTCTTAAATTTGCCCAACGTTGCGGATAAATTTTACTATCACAGTATTCACCTGTGTTAGGAAAGATACCATCATAACTATAACGTAAATATGTTTTTGTATTACCTGGATCGTATGCTAGAAACAAATTACTATCAGCAATAATTGTTCTTTTACCAATACTTGCTTGTCCATCTAGTACATGACGTCTTAAATTTAAATGAGGTACATGTTTACTTCCAGGGTGTACAAATCCTTGTAGCACAGCAACATCTGATGGTTCATATGTGTTAGAAGTTACAATCCTTCCTTTGTCGCCTGACTTAGTTACTCCTTCTACAAAATATTCTAATAGTTTAGGCTTTTCAGGATTTTTATTTCCTGGAGGAATTGCATTCATGTAAGCATAAACTTTTAATGGGGTATCAGTCATATAACTTCATCTCCTCTATCATTTTTAGTGCAACGCCTCTATTAATCTCATCTAAGCTATATTGACAATAAGCAAGGTAATGAAGTAAGTTTAAAAATTCTGCTTCGACTGGATATTTTGGTGCTTCGATATCTGCTAGGTTATGGTTAGCAACACTATCAACACAACTAGGCGCCATTGTAAATGCAGGAATGCCGTAATGCATTGCTTCGAGTGCGGCCATACTTTGATACGTAACAACAGCATAAATTTTCTCTCTTGCACATTGCGCCGCTACTGTATTTTCCTTAATTCTATCTGGGCGTAATCCTTTTTCTCTAATTACAACCGGTCTGTCTGTATATTTTTTAATCTCGGCTATTGTTTCTTCTACCCAAGTTTTCTTATCAAGATTATAAAATTGACAAGGCTTTTCACTAGGTGTAACTAACAAGATTGGACCTGATTGCAATGGTTTACGTCCGTAATAATTCATATACGGAGCAAATTGACACAACTGTAAAAAACGATCATTAGGCATATCTGGCTTTATTTTTGTATGTTGAATGTTGTTTTTAACAACCCTATAAAAGTGTTTCTTCTTCATTAAGTTGCCCATATATCCGTTATCGATATAATAAAAAGGTCTTCCAGTGTCCCAACATTTCCAAATTTCTTTACGCTTAGTCATACTACGAAACGCTACTGGAATCTCATTAGGCCAAGGGCTCTCATGTAATTTACTTGATATGTCCTTCCTATCAATTACAAGAGCACCAGTACCGTGTTGCCAATGCTTCATAATCTCATCATCGCCGTTAAGCATTAACATAGTTGGTGTTTGTGTGTCGTCAGGTTTTTTAGCATACCTTTCCATAAATTATACCTCGTCTTCCATCATATTAAATAATTCGTTTTTCCACTCAGCATGAAATTCGCAATCTCTACAATTTTCAAACCATGGACCGCCTTCTGTGTAATGAATTAATTTTGGTTTTTCAATATCGTTATATACACCAACTAGATAGTTCCAGGTGTGATCAATACTACCAATTTCTTCATCTTTTAACCAACTGAACCTGTGCATGTATGCACCATTAAGTTCTTCATTGTTTACAAAGTCTTGTGTTACTACTGCATTACTAGGATGTCCGCAGTTCCATAATACCATTGAACTCCAATTCTTACGTGGATAGATAGTTTGTTTTTGTCCATCCATCTTTGTAGTTTCAGTTACTTTATAATCATGTTGCACACACATTACAGCATACTTGTCGTCTGCTTGTGCAAACAGTTCTGCAATGTCTGTTGTTAATATCATGTCACTGTCCATAAACACTGCCCAACCTTTAAAGTTAGTTAGCTCAGGAATAAGAAAACGTGTAAATGTAAATTCTGTACTTGCAAGTTTATCAATTGGTCTTTTGTACCAACCGGCATCTCTTAGTTCTTGTTGTTTAAGTGGACGTACATCTACATCTTTGCTTCGAGCAAGAATACTATGCTTACACACTTGGTATGCAATATCTTCTCTAGTATCATAACCTACAAATACTTTCATAATTACCTTCTTTCTATATCTTCTTCTACACAGTTTTTACCATACTGTATTTCTACTAATTTAAGATCAGTATCATGTTCGTTAGCTAATTGATGCCATGTTCCAACAGGTATATGTAAAGACTGATGTTGTGTATATACACCTAAAGTATCTATGTCAGTACTAGAGTCTAGTGTGTATACTGTAGCTGTACCTTCTGCTACAAACCAATGCTCCGAACGCTCTTTGTGTTTTTGCATTGATAGTTTATTGCCTGGAGGCACTGTTAATTCTTTTACTTTAGTATGTTTGTCGTATTCATGTATCACTCTATAATACCCCCAACTACGCTCTGTCTTAGGACTTTTATATTCTTCTAAAATCCAACTACTACTATTTTTTTTATTTTCGCCGCCAACACCAAACACAAAATCACAATAAGGCAAATCGCCATATGTAGTCATCTCTGGTATGTTAGCGTCTGTTCTATCTCCGCCATTGGCGAAAATAACTTTTGTACCACTGCCGTGTGTTGCGAGTGTTTTGTAGATTGCTCCACATGCTGTATCGTCTGAGTCATCAAAACTAATAACATCATCTACGACACTAAGGCCTTTAATAATTTCAATCCTCTCATCAAATGGCATAAAGGCTTTACCTTTTTTACGTGTGAGCCATTCGTCACTGTTTACGCCAACAATTAATTTATTACCTAATTGCTTTGCGGCTTTAAAATAAGCCAAGTGTCCTGAGTGTATCGGATCAAATCCGCCTGTAACTAATACTACGTCCATACTGATATTTATGTGAGTAGTTAACTAGTGTTTTGTGAAATGGTAGGTGTAGCTGTTAAAACCTTTAATAGGCTTACCAAATGCTTTCATTATTTCTGTTTGCATACCGCCTATAACAGACTTTTGAAACTTAAGATTTGTTTTTAAGAACAACTGTCCGCCTGGATGAAGATAATCAAACATATTATCTTTCCAGTAGTGCCAGTCTGCTTCTTTAAATTCTCTTGTACGAATGTCATTAAACTGTGTGCGTAATAGTGTAATTACATCATATGTTTCAGGTAATTTAGCATACTCATTTGGCATAAGTTTTAGTTCAAATAAATTTAAATCATAGTGTTGATGTATTTTACACACAGGATCATCTAAACGTTTTTGTACTTCTGTACCAGTTGCATCATGTCCTAATGACTTACATAGTTTTACAAATTGTCCTGCACCTGTGCCAATGTCAAGTATTTTACATTTATCACGCTTGTTTAAATTTAAATAATTTATAAAAGCAACCTTTTCGGAAGTTTTACGATCATTAGGAGGAAAATATCCCTCCATAGCATATACTGTATCACTATGTTCTTGACACCATTGATCAGTAAAGTCGTTGAATAAAATAGCTCTCGCCCATTCAAGCTCTCCGCCTGTAGAGTTTTGTAAATGTCTGTCGCTTCTATATTCTAATAAATTTATCATTTGCTTGTTGTTGATTTAATTCCTTGTACTTTAGTAAAGTAAGGTTTGTATGCACGTAACCACGGGCATAGTTGTTTACACATTATAGCATCGTTTGGCCACCAGCCAACTATGTCTTGTAGTTCGCATATTTCTTTAGCGGCTTCTGGTTTAATAATATAGGCACTATGTCCTGGTAGTCCTTGTGGTATACTTTCGTCTGCTACCCAAGGAACTTCTTGTTCGCCCGAGTCATCTAATTTGTCGTATAGTTTCCAGTTGAATGTAGCATGATCAGGATTATTAATACTAATTGCGCCGCCTTCAAAATCAAAAGATTTAAACTGTCTAGTAAAAATAGCATCATGCTCTAATATCATTACAGGTTGCTGAAGTTCTATTGCTTTTTGCCATAGCCTATAATGACTGCCTGCGGCCGCAATACGTTTGGACATATCGTATGTCTTGTATGCTTTAAGTGTCATGCCTGTGTTAGGACATGTTTTCTTTTTACTGTAAGGCCATTTCCAATTTACTTCCCACATATTATCAGGAGTAATTGCATCAAACTTTTGTACGTCTATCCAACTATTTGTATCTATAATACTTTGTATACAACGATCTGCATGTAGTTGACTATCCTCATGACCAGGGATTGCAATTATAAATGCCTGCATTACTTTACGACTTTCAATATATAACTGTCTTGCTTTTTCTTTGATATCCAATCATGGTGAGTAACTGTGTACTTGCTTACTGATTCTAATAGTGCATTCCATTTTTCAGATGTAAAATCTTCTGCATGACTTTTAATCCAAGGATGACTCATTTTTACTTTATCTAAATTCCATACATCTTCTACGTAGTAAGTATTTGTAAATTCAATTAAGTTTTCAAAAGTCTTACGTTGTGCTTCTGGTGTATGAAGTCCGTCATCGATAATAAAGTCAAATTGTTGTCCTAGTGCTTTGAAGTGCTTATTACATTCAGATGCAGTACTATCTAATTTAGCATATGTAACTCTAGGATCTTTAAGCATCTCTAAGTCTTCAGGTGCTACTCTACCAAATGTATCTATAGTATAGATTGTTGCATTAGGAAAATATTCTAACCAAACATTAATACTTTCTCCTCTAAAAGTTCCTACTTCTAGTATGTTAAGTTTATTGTCACGTATAGGTGCAAAGTCTGCTTCGTACAATTCACTATAGCTGTGCCAGATCTTTTCACAACCGTATTTTCTAAATAATTGCTCCATTATCATAATTGTACCTCAAATTGATCATCGTGGAAATTGTTCAATGTATAACCTGTATTTTTTATAAATTGATCAACTGCTTCTTTGACACCAGGCTTTTTAAGACCATAGTCGTCACCAAATAATAAGCCACCTGGCTTTATCATACTTACTGCTCTTGTAAGATCATGCAAGCAACCTTCGTATGCATGACTTGCATCTACATATATCCAATCTAGTTTTTGATCGAATGTATCAAACCAACGTGCTGTTGACATGCGATGTATTGTTACTGGACTGTTTGCAAAACGAGTTTTTACACCTTCATAAATTTTATTGTAATATCTTTCAAAACCTTCTGTAGTTGCTTCGCCTGTAAGTTTTGAATAACGTTCAAGGTATGCGTCATAGCCACCAAATTCATTTGATCCATTAAATACTTCAGGTGCCCATGCATCTACTAAATGTATATGATCAGCACGTTTTAAAAACTTTGCAGAACTATCTCCCATCCATACACCTAGTTCTGCACCAACACTACCTTCTGGTATACGTTTCCAAGTTGCATCAGTGCCGGGGTTTTTTCCAAACATCATAATATTAATTCCTTCTTAATCTTTTTACTATCCAACCTACAAGTGCCATTATAGCTGTAATTAATGCACCTATTCCAATTTTCATTTTATTAACTTCTTTATTAGCATAGGTAAGTATACGCATACTGCAACTACACTCCAAAATGTTGCTAACACTGTTGCATATAATCTCCAATTAGAAATATCTATCATTATTCCTAAACTAACACCACCTATCCAAACATAATCTAATGTAGCGTGAAACTTCTTCCACTTACTTCCGTATTTGTTAATAAGTTGATCTCTTTTATTTGCAAACCAAGGATGAACATGTCGCATGATAACAAAACCTTCGTTTAGTACCATAACTGTAAAACCTATCCAAAAAATCATAACAATAATACTTATTTCATCTTCTGCACAAATCCATGCATACTGGTATGTATATCATTAGTCCATTCGCTCATTACTTGATACCAACCCCATTCATTTGGGTATAATTTACATTCTTTTACTAACTGTCTAAGCAATGCACGATTAAAATGTTTACGGTGATGTATTAAAAAATCGCATGGTAAAAATCCGTGCCAGTCATCGTGTGGATTAGTTTTATCAACTTCTTCTATCTGCCCAGATCCAAACTTAGGTCCTCTATTTGGTCTAGTCATAAATCCAACAGGGCCTTGTTCATATGCTTTACGAAGCCAATTATGTAAGTCAACTTTATTATCTATTTGTGTATTCCAATCTACTCTAATAATTAAATCATGATGAGCTGGTATTTTAGTTACTATATCAGCGTGTGCAATCATAGGCGCTATTCCAAAATATAATTCGTCAAATAATTCTTTTGACTTTACGTATTGTGCATACTTGGCATGTTTAGAAGGTGGTTGTACTTCCATAGGATGATAATGCCATTTAGGATAATGCATTGTATATAAACGTTCGTGATATTCTTCTGGAACAAGATTTGTTTTATTAGACCATGTATGATAATAAAAATTACAACCAGGAAGTTTTAGTCGTAATTGATCTACAATAATACTATTTTTATCATTTACTCCACTAACACAAATTGCTATGTTCATTTAAAAAACCACTCATTAATATTTTTTGCAAATAAGGCATGACTCATTAATCCTGGGTGAGGATTTGGTACGTCTAAAGCGTCATCTATATTAAAATCTTTTTTCCAATTAAATGTTTTTATATTAAGGTTATCTAAATTAAATTTATTAAAGTAATCTTTATTATTTTTTAATTCATGTTCAGGGATTAGATGAAAACTTTTTACCCCTTTATTTTTTAGGAATGCATGTATGTAATTTATACGTATCATTTGGTCAAATTTTGCATCAAACTCTTCATAAAAATCTTCATAATATATCTTTACTTTTTGTTGTAATTCACTTTTTTCTCCGCCATGCCATATCCAAAACGATTTTGGTAACCTATCTGAGTCGTACATATGCGGAAGCATGTGTAGTCTTTCTTTTTTATTTTTGAAGAAAGTTGCTCTATTAAAGTTAGCCCATAGTATTACTACAATACTTTGTTTTGTAAATTTTGGATATTCTATAATTGCCTTTGCAATCATCTTATTACTAGATCCTGATTTAGCTTGATTGCTAACACTGTTAAACTGAACCTGTTGTTGTAATCTTGCAGGCCAAGCCCAATTACTAGGACGTACACCCGGTGATTGCATATCTTCTGCAATACTATCAGGCAATCCATGTCCGTAAGTATGACTACATCCAAATGTAATTAGATTGTAATCTTTCCAGCCCATATATTTTTCCTTGCACTTGTATCGAAATCAAAGTCCCAATGATCGATATCTTTCTTATACCATTTAGCAACCTTTTGCATTGTATTACTGTTATATAAAGTCCTGTAATCTTCTTTAATACTTGTAACGTTTCTTGATCTTGGCATTTCTGTCATATTGAAGTATTTAAGTACATCTTCTTTAAGATGTTCTACACGTAGTATGTCACAACGAACATTACCATCTAAATCTGTTACATGGTCTAACTGAGGATGCCAACCTCTTATAGCTCTATACCAAGTATACTTTT
>Ga0213867_1001055_pt1 | contig 12292 bp, 8 predicted proteins | sample PICome_12_FD_160120 | JGI IMG/M metagenome (GOLD analysis project Ga0213867, IMG submission 160120) | Coastal seawater microbial communities near Pivers Island, North Carolina, United States - PICO540 | ecosystem: Environmental > Aquatic > Marine > Coastal | place: USA: North Carolina | collected... | reverse complement strand
ATGCACAGAAAAATCAACACCCTTGATCGGGGGTCGGTGAAGGCTACTTCTAAATTTTGTCATGACAGTTTGAAAAAGAAAAACGTACATGTACCGGTACGCGTTTTTTGAACACTCGATGCACAGAAATGGATCATTTTTCTTTTTCAGTAAGGAGTCAGGACCTACCTCTTCCTCCCATCCATTGTTAATTGCAATCTACTTTTACACAAAATCTGGTCATTTTGATTTTGGTTGGTACGTACAAAAATTGGTGTGCGAGAGGTTTCTGTGAATTGTGCGGTTGATTGACCTAGACGTCTACGAGGAGTCAAGAAAGATTCTACATCCGATATTTACATGACAAGTTACAATCCTGAAACTTTTGCCACAGAGAGGATCGATTGTTTCATATTACATATTCCTTTCGTTGGGAACGGATCGTGGTTTATTTATTGCATTCGGTTCATTTTTTAATCTACACTTGCAAAATGTCGGTATATTCTTCCCAGAAGGTATCAACAATACGCCAAGAACCAGAAATGCTTTCTTCGCTAATGGAAGGCAGGGAAGACGTTAATGATTCTAATATGAAGGATTTCAATAAACAAATATTACATTCTTGGTCCGGATGGCAATTTCGAATACATTCACCTACTGAAGGCGGCACTTGTGATTCATATCGAAGAAATGTAGCATGGTCTTACTCCAATGTCCACAACAGCTTAGAAAGCCATGTACCAAGATGTGATTGGAGTTTGGTATCAAGTGTGATGTTAGAAATCACTTATCGACCAGCTTATCAAGCTCTTCCGAAGTTTACGTCAACTCCAAACTGTTTTAAACGATTTGCACAACAAACTTTGTCCAAAATGTGCTGCCTACAACCATCACGCAAAGTCCATTTTGTTCGTGAAATTTACTCTTATGGCGATATTGATAAGGTAAATCGCCTTTCATCCGATATATTTATAAAAGGAGTGGGAGCTTGCGTTGCTTTAGAAGTGATACTTATTGCGAAAAAACGTGGGAAATGGCCAAACTCGAATGGCGCTTACATCGCAGAGAATCCTTCAGTTATTTTTGCCTTACCAAAGGTTTCTTCGAAAATTAATGATAACATTCAGATAAGGTAAGAGTGATTATAAACATGCGAAAAAATAATTATTGCAAAGCTGATTGTTGTCTAGCACTTGCCCTCCCATTTTGTGGAAAGCAACAGTTCCAAAAGATGATTTAATTGCGATTGAATCAGTTACAATTTTTGATGGAAATCTTGATTTACCTAGCGGCAATGTAGGCCCGTCTCACATATATTGTCACGGCTATCAGTCGTGGTCTTTTGCAGGGAGTGTTTCAAAGGGGAAACGGAGACCAAATAGTGCCATGCCTCGATTTGTCTCAAAAGCGTTTAACAGAGGGGGCAAGTTTCCTCCTCCCGGTGTCATTAGTAGATCGTCTGAACATGAAAACAGCTCTGTTTCTAAGTCAAGAAGGCCAACCTTTTATAAGTCTGAGTTCTTCACATGTTTAACTCATCGAGATCAACCATGCTTTTCAAGTCAATTAGGCTGCGACGAAAGAATTTTAGATGAAAACGGAGGCAATGCAGTGTTGATGGGTTGGTTGTCGCAAAAGTACCAATTCGGTATTGTTGGTGTTGACAAAGCTTTGCATTATATAGAAATGCATTGCAATTGTGATGCGATGATATCCAAATCTGCTATAGACACGGACTGGGCCTATGGACAAATCCTTCTTCGCGGGTCTTACTTTGATGAACCGATGGCAACATACTTAGAAAGCGTCGCTAGGCACTGTGAGGCGAGAATTGTGAGAGAACCTCTCAGTGTAGGATGGTGTTCATGGTATCATTACTACGAAAAGATCGACGAGTATACGCTTAGGGAAAACTTTCAGCTCATGGCAAACATAAATGATAAAATTCCAACTAACATGGCAATCATTGACGACGGGTATATGGTGTCGTGGGGCGACTGGGAACACTTTAAACGGGGAAAATTTTCACCTGATAGTATGAAACGACTTGCGAAAACTATGAAAGATAACGGGATGCGTCCTGGATTATGGCTTGCTCCATTCGCGTGCGACAAAAATTCCAAACTTGCGAAGGATCATCCGGATTGGATTATTAAAAACAATGAGGGAAGTGCAGGTAAATTTTCAATGTACCATTCTCTCGAAGTACTTTACTTTAAGGAGACACTAAACTCTTTTTATGTGATTTTGTGAAGCCAATTCGGCTAATTGCGGTAAATTTTTCTTCGGGCTCGACGTTACTAATCCAGCTGTACGTCAACATGCATATAATATAGTAAAGAAGGCTGTAGATGAATGGGGGTTTGAAGTGCTAAAGCTCGATTTTTTATATGCGGCCGTTTTGGTTGGAAATGGAAAGCATGATCTTTCGATGGTGAGTCTTGCCTGCTTTTAATGCGCCTTCTATTTATTTACTCAAAGTTCTTGCTTTTGCTCTAAAGAGCAGAGCAGAAGCAATGAATGTCGCGCTACAGTCGTTAAGAAAAGCTGCTGGGAATGAAACATTCATCCTGGCATGCGGTGCTCCAATAGGAAGCAGTATCGGGTAAGGGCTTATGGAATAAGTTTCAATGAGAGAAATCTAATTGATTTTGCTGGGTCTTAGGATAGCAGATGGCATGCGAATTAGTGCGGATACAGCTGGGACATGGAAACCGCAATTTCCACTGCCATGGTGGGATTGGTCAACTCTACCTTGTTTATTTGCAATGATAAGAAATAATTTGACTAGAATGCCTTTTGGATATCGATGGTGGCACAACGATCCAGACTGCTTATTACTTGGAAAGTCAACTTCATTGACAATACAGGAGGTAAAGTCAGCTGCAACGATTATTGCACTTTCAGGGGGAATGCTTTTGTTATCGGATGACTTACCTGCCTTGGACGAAGGACGCCTTCAAATTGTTCGTAAACTTTATCCTGTAACAGGAGTTACTGCTATACCTCTCGACATGCATGCATCGGATGAAATCCTTCCAACAATGTTAAGAGTGATTTGTTCCGATGAAGAACCAAGTTCTTATCAGGAGCATTCGTTTATGAACGAAAAGGTTGCCGCTCAACTTTCTCGAAACAGAAACTCAATAACTATGGCCAAAGGACTCGGAAAATGGGGATGTATATCCATTAGTAATTGGAAAAATCGTAATGTCACAGCTAGCATTCCAATGTCTTCATTTCAAATTCTAGGAGATGAGGCTGAATGTGTAACCCCCCATGGATTCCATGCATTTTCATTTTGGAGCCAAAGTTATGTTTGGCTTTCTTCACAAAATAGCTCGACTGATCGTACGCAAAGAAGTATTAGCAAGAATCTAGGACCGCATGAATCAGAAATATTTCATTTAAAACCTGTACACAACAAGGTTCAATTTATCGGTAGCGATTTGCATTTTAGCTGTGGATTTGAGGTTGACATGATGATCTCCGACTCTGATTATACAACAATTAAAATGAAGAAGCTTACACGACAATCTGGCCATATTTACGTGTCTGTTCCTTTACGTCAACATCAGAAAATTGAAGTTAAGACGTCTGGAGATCTCTATACCGCCCACTATATGGCAAGAGTATCGCTTAAAGATGGTGGATTATTATGTCCTCAACTTAATATTTTCGTGTACCGAATTCCTGTCACAGTGAACTTGAATGGTTGTCCAGAGGATGGGATAGTTGCCATTAAAGTACTATCATAAACTTTTAATGATTCACTTTTCGATTATGGTCACTAGTCAGCGGTAGTCTGTGCAGATGAATTTCTCAACCGAAAAATATTATTTTTGGACAAATCAATGGGGTGCTACAAAAGTAGATGTTAAGAGACTAAGGATTTAGTTGAGGAAAAAATACCCCTCACATAACGTTGCGAACGAGGTTATTGTTGAAAATTGGGAATATCTTTTTATGAATAGACGCTAAGATGTCATAGAAGGAGGGCGGTATTAAGCTTTTGGGACAGAGAAAACTTGCCATCTTTAATACTTCTTTCTTTGAAGGGTCAGCTGATGGACAGAACGATTTTGTTTGATGTATCCAAGTACACGTAGAACCCTAAGGGAGCCCTACCCGGGAACCACACGTGTACTGGCATATAATGGTAGTCTATTTATAAGAATATATTACGCACACCATGAGAAGAAAAATTTGAATGTTCAATTTTATCTCGATCGTTTACGAACATTTCTTTTTTTTACATTTCGACTCCAGCCAGGTGGCAACTTTTCTGTCAATATATACGTACGGTTTTTTGCATCCTTACGGGTCACACCAGGAATGAGCAAGTCACCAAGAATACGACGTGAATTTTGAGTAGCCATGCATAAAAGATAAGCAACACGGGCATCGACATGTCCTGCATTTCTGCATTTAACAAATACATCTATGATAAGTTTCTCCCGTGTTTCCTTAGACGCGAGAGTGCAACATTTCAACATTGTGCCGTATATTAAGCTATTCGGCCTGAGCGTTTTGGACTTTTCCAATTCTGCAAACAACGAGCGAGCAATAGAAAGTGCTTCTGACCTTTCATTTGGTGAAATATTAGAACCAGTGGATAACGCACATGCTTGGAGCACTGAGTTGTATAGTCCAATCGAAGTATAGACATGCTCATTTCTTTCAACTCGATCTAATATATTTTTTGCTTTCCGTGCTTTGTTAGGTTCTGTACTATAGGACCAAGCTTGAATAAGTGAGTTGAAACAAACTATGTCTGGCGATACACAGTTAGTCGTCATTTGATTTAAAATTCTTTCAGCTGATCGAGGATCACTGTTAGACTTTGCGTATGCATTAATCACAGAACTATAGTACAGAAAATCAGCACGACAAAAATAGAAAATATTTACCACAAGCAAATTTTGGTTGCTTCTCACCTATAGCTGACTACATCCGGTTCCAGTTGTTTCGCACCATCTTCATATAATGAGTACATTTCGTTCAATAAACTCTCAGCTTTTTCTCCAGCCCCTTTATGACCTGACTTCGCAAATGCATCTAGAACGGTGTTAAATGTGATCTTGTTTGGTTGAGTTCGAGAAGATTCAAGCATGCGTCGTAAAATTTGAAAAGCTTTTTCACCATCACCTATTCTTGCATACGCACGTATAACTGCGTTGTAACACATTACATCTGGTATAAAGGCCTTCGAATTCAGTCCTTCCATTCTCTGTAGAACATCTTCGCCCCGCTTCGCCCCTACTTTACCGCCACTTTTCATATGTGCTAAAATTACAGATTTGTAAGTACGGGCGTCCGGCTTTACATCCCTTTGGACCATATGCTTTATCCATTCTGTTGCCTTCTCACCACAATCAGGATATCCTTTTCTGACAAGGGCTGATAATAATTGGTTGTAGACGTCGGTTGTAGGTTTAACTCTTGCGCTTCCTTCGTCGTAAAGACTTTCCATACGCTTTACCAATTTTTCCATCTTCGATACAACATCTCGATCATTTGACCTATAGTAAGCGTCCAAAACTGACGAAAAACTTACGACATTTGGCTGCATTGAATTATCACCCGCTTCATACAAACGTTCCATTTCATCCAAGATGGATTCAGCTTTGGTAACCGAATCCTTCACGTTACTTTTGGCGTAAGCAGATATCAACGATGAATAAGTGTAAAAATTTGGTTTAACTCCTTTCTTTCTCATCTCATCAACAAAAAATTCTGCCTTCGATACGTCCCCACCTTTCGCATATGCAGATATAATGGACGTGTAGGTAAAAACGTTAGGAACAACACTGTATTTCTCCATTAATCGATAAAGGGTACCAATATTTTCAAGAGATCTTGGTTCTAAGCTAGCTCTTCGCGCCCAACCGGATATAGTAGCACTAAATATTACAGGATTTGGCTGAAAATCTTCGTCCCCAGTTTCATAAAAATCTAGAGCGCGGAAAAGAATCTTTTGGGCATAATAAGGAGCTTTCGGATGATTGCTCTGATTCCAAGCATCAATAACTGATGTAAATACAAAAATATTGGGTTTGACAGTTTTATCACCAGCCATGTACAAATCTTCCATACCGTTCAAAATTTCTTCAACCCTTTCAGCACTCCCGTTCAAATTTTTCAAACTCGCATAGACGTCAATAAGAGCAGAATATGTGAATGTATCCGGTTTACAGTCTCTATGACCATCAATATACCTTTTGCTCATTCTTTCGAGCAATTTTTCAGCTTCAACAACTGCTCGCTCTTCGCCGCATGTTGTCCATGCTTTTATGGCAATATTGAAAGTAACCGAAGATGGTCTAATCGCCACAATTGCGCCATCGTAAGAGCGTGACTTTCTTTCCAAATCCTCCATATGATTTACCAATCGAAGTACTTTCTCACCAGCATCTGCTCGTTTACTTTTTACCCATGTATTTGCAACTGCATTATACGCAATGCTATCAAGCTCCAGAACATTATCATCTCCACAAGTTTGATTACCATGATTCAAGTAAAACCGTTCTAGTCTCATCAATATATCTGATGCAACATCCACACTTTTTGACAAATTATCGCTATCTTCAGAAAGTACTTTCGCCAACAAGGATAGCTCAGCTGTGAAGGCTTTTCCACTTATCCTTCGATTTAATCTTTTACCATCACTATCATATATGCGCTTCTCCAAGGCTTCGAGCGACTTTATTTGTTCCTGCTCTCGCTTCGTGCTAAGATACCTATCTTTCACAAACTTTTTATCAGCATCATTTGCATTAAGCGTCATTTGAACCCTTTCAAAAGCAGCATTCGAGTTGCAAGCATCAGGACTAACAATGACTGATGAGAGAAAAGATGCATCAATGAGAGCAAACCAAAATATAGCGCTGATCGAACCAAAATAAACCCATGTCAAACTTAAATATCTTGCACTAAATTGTACTGTGCTACGAGAAACAGAAAGTTTGCTATAACGTAAGCTCGGGGCAACAGTCGTGGTATTCATTATTATCAATGTCTTGTATTCTTTTTTCACATCGACTACATGTACATTTTAAGAACGCCTCGTCGTTGGATGTGGTTTGTTTTTGGTTTTGTTTCGAGTGCACACTTTATTTTTTGTTAAACATCTAGTTGTTTGTTGCAGCCAAACATACTTTGGCGTTCTCAAGTCTCAAGAGAAAGCGTGTGTGTCAAAAAATGTCGAGGAGGTGATAATGAGAGTGATAAGTGATACTCGTAAGTGATAAAAGTGATACAGTATTCGTACGCTCACATACATAACACATCACATTTTGAGGTTTACGAGCGTATGACGTATATACGATGAGATACGAAACGAACACCAGCCACTTATTTGGATTGGTTTGGGTTTGGTGATTATTTTCAAATTTTAGAGGAGATGCCGACGCCGACGGTATTGATTGTGCTTTCCAAAAAAGATTTGACATGATCATTATTATTTGATGTGATGCGATTTGATTTGGCACGCATCCTTTCGAAAAATAGTAACAACATCAACAGCAACAGCAGCAACAACAAATCGTTCTGACATCAACATATGTTTTAAAATTATAAAACAACAACATAAGTTTCAACAGTATTAAGGATCAAGTCCATATAGATTGATTTAATTTTTGTGGATAACAATACGTATTTGCTGCATTGTAAATGTCTCAAAATACAAAAAATTTTATTCCAATATCAATTCTCAAGACTGGGCAGCGCTTGTTGAGTGCAGGCGGATGCGGTGCTGAAGATGTGAAAAATGAGTGTTTACGGAACAATTCAGTATTTGATCAATTGGCAGTTCGTGGAGGAGAGTTGCGGATCGCGAATTCGAACTTAAGAAGTATCTGGCATCACAATGTAAGCCCAGAAGGAAGCGCTGTATTTTTCATGGCACTTGCGATGGCTATACATTACTTAGGATATTCGCTCGCTCGACCAACTACTTTGGCGCTATTTACGAGCGATAAGACAGGTTTTACTAATCGAGGTGCATTCCCTTTCGCCATGGCTTTTGTCAGCCCCACTTCATTATTGCTGCTATTCCTTTATGGTAAAGAATTAAACTCTAATGGCCCTCGTGTGGCACTTCGACACACAACAATATACTGCGCTTTCGCGCTTATTTTTTCTTCAATTGCTATCAAGTTCATTAAAGAGCAAAATTCTTCGCTCAAAGTTGGGCCTTTTGGTATACTACAAGTTGTAGTTGGAATCCTCTTTGTATTTCGAGAGAGTTATGTGCAACTGCTTACATCACAGATGTGGTCTTTCATGTCGTCAGTATTAACACCAAGTCAAAGTTCTACGTGGTTTGCTCCTATAAGCGGCCTTACCAGCATATCGTCGGCAGCAGCTGGACTTTATGTTTCAAAGTTCATTGAAAGTATCGGGTTACTTGGAGTTTTAGGAATGTCAGGCACTGCTTTATTTTTAAGCGTATTGTGTTCGGAAAAAGCCTATGATATTGCTATTGAGAATGGATTCAACCCAGAAAAAGAAAACACTTCAACAGGAAAGAAAGATACGAGTCATGGTAAAAGTATTGTGGTGAAGGCTCGCGATGTCTTTAGTCGAGTTCCCACATTGGCTGCATTATTCAAGGAAATTCTTGCCTGTCAAGGTTTATCGACTGTTTTAAATGTTCTATTTGTGTCAAAAATGAAACAAGAGATAAAAAGCGACGCTGACCGTGCAGGATATATGGGAAAGGTGAGTCACTAGTTAAGCAAATAGTTTTTGATTGATGTGATAACCCGATATTTGCTTTAGTTCTATGGATTAATCAACATCATAAGCTGCATACTTCAATTTGGTCTACTTCCATATGTAATGCATTCGATCGAACCGTCTATTTTGTGGAAGTTAATGCCATGTGGAATGCTATTTTTTTGTTCTTTCCAAAATTTTCAAAATTCACTTTCGCTCAAGATTGTTAGTGCCTGCTTTTTGACTATGAAAATACTCGAATTTTCGGTCAGACGTATGCTAGACGAAATGGTGTATGTACCATTGGACTACGACAGTCGATATATTGGTAAAGAGGTCATAAGTGTTTTCGGTTATCGTTTTGGTAAAAGTGGAATGTCGCTGATTCTCTCCGCTTTCACTTCGCTTCTTCCTTCATTCGATATAAAAGAACTTACTCAGGCAACTACTGCAATGGCTTTGTTTTGGACCGCGAGCGCCTTTCATTTAAGTGCTATGGTTCCCTCTAGAGCTGATGCAGAAGAAGCTTATAGAAAAATGAAAGCCACCCCTAAATAATTTAATTAAGAAATGAAAGCTTTCCCTTAATAATTAAAAAAAACGTAGTGAAACGATGCCAGCTATTGAACATGTAATTTCTTTTTCTTAAATGTGGAAGTGTCGGATCCCTAACAATCCTAGCACAATTGTCAAAAATTGCATAGAATTAAGCAAAGGGCAACACCTAGAAACGAGCTTTCCTCATCTATGCCTTATGAAGAAATCATTGACAATTTGAACTTTACTGCGGAACTTATAGTCATGCAGATTGCGTGATTGTTGTTATCTGCAATAGGCACAGTATAAAATTTAATTATTTAGATCTGTGATAAGGATTATCATTAGTATATCCAATTGTGAATTCTAATGAATTGCATTCAATTGTATAGTATATTTATTGTATTGTATTGTATTGTATTGTATTTTTATTTAATTGAATTGAATTGAATTGAATTGGATTGGATTGGATTGGATTGGATTGGATTGGATTGGATTGAATTGAATTGAATTGAATTGAATTGAATTGAATTGAATTGAATTGAATTGAATTGAATTGAATTGAATTGAATTGAATTGAATTGAATTGAATTGAATTGAATTGAATTGAGTTGAGTTGAGTTGAGTTGAGGTTTTCCATCCTTTATCTTCAAAACATTGAAAATAAGTTTTCAAATTGAATCTGAAACGAAGCAAGATTTTCCTCAGATACACCAGTCATCGTCGTCGATCACAGCTTCGCCGTCAACGCGTGTGAATAAATGTTCAGAATACTGCGTTAAGAGATATATGAAAAGCTATTGGTAAACGAAAAGGTTGTAGGGGTACAATTGCCGGTATCTTTGTCATCAATTCAAACAATAGATACCGAAGTATATAACCGTTGGCGTGGGAAAAATATTGTCAAACAAGCAATTGCATAAGAAAATACGTCAATCCTCATCCAAAACTCTACGAAGCCCATGCACTGCCTCAATATGAAATCAACTTATAAATGAAGTAGGAACGTCACATTTTTGTTGTTAAGATCGAAAGTTAGCAAGTTTTTATTGAAATTTATATAATCAATAGCATCATTGAGTTTCATCCATTATTATATTAAGTATTAAATGAAGTGGACACAGTATTGGACTAACTAATTAATGGAAGTGGACGCTGAGCATTTTTGCTTTAAATATTGATACTAAGCAACTCCAATTCAATAATGTTCCTTGATACCTTCAGATTTAAAATTCTAACTGAAATTTGAGTGGGATTTATTATATAAAAGACAAGTTAATAATCTAGACTCTTCTTCTTTTGCATGGATGTAGAAGTGGATAGAGATGACGATCCGGATCCATCATCATAGAACTCTACCAACACAGAACCTGGTTTAGACCTTTGCTCGACTTCGACGACTTTTCGTTCTTGCCGAACTCTTTGACAATTAGGTTTGTGCATTTTCCAATGCTGTTTTTGGCAATTTTTTGAACAATATAGAGCATTTTCACAGCCAGAGCACAAATCAAAGCTCCTCCCTACCTCATCTTGACTTATGCCACAAGCAAGGCATAATAATGGAGGTGCATCAACAACATCACCATAACAAGGATGTGTGACAACTGGATCTCTACGAGTAACAAGATGCCTCCATATTTCATCCTCTGATGAATCAGGATCCAACCAATTCCAATTTAAGCGCTCTTCCTCAGACATCGTAGATATTACTCGTCGATAGCCTTGAGCGGCGTCATATTTCTGTCCCACTTGCGCGAAAGTTCTAACTGCTAACAAGCTCCCAAAGATAATTGTGCCCTGAAATCTTTCCCTCGCGGCTTCAACTGGATGATGCTCCACAACCAATCTATATGACTTCCCAACTTTTTCAAGAATCGGGATTACATCTTTAAGTACGCGGAAATATTCTTTCTTTACACGAAGACCCTGAGCAAAAGTATACATAATTCGAAAAGCTTTTTCGGAGTGAGGGAAGGGTCGCTATTATAAATCATCGTAAATGAGTGCATTGAAATTTACGTCAAAGATTACGAAATATGTAAAATCCGAAAAGAAAAGTTGTAACCGGAACACACCTCAACCTCATCGTTAATATCAAACACTGTTTCAAACCAAAATGATTCGTTACTAACAACATCATAATATAAATTTTCGTATAGTTGAACATGAGCCGTGGGATCTTGCCCCTGAAGGAGATACTTTGAACATTTTCGTTCTGCAAAATGTAGCGTCGCACTCCGCTCATCCAATGCGTCCTCTTCGGCTGGAGTTCGACCCCGTCTTGTGGGTTTTTCCATGTTCATTTGTTCCTCTTTATCTTCAATCACATATCCAGTACCAGCATTGAACAGGGGGTTGCTGTGAAGTGCTAAGGCATCATCATAATTAGGATTATTCACGTTGTCTACCTGCATATTTCTGGAATCTTCATGTATTGATGCTCCCGCCGAATCATTCGAGTAGAGGTGGTTATTGCTATGATACATGGGGACAAAAACTATCCGACGTCAATGTTTACATTAAGTTCTTCGCATTCTCATTTGATGCGCAAGGAACCGCGAAATGAGTACCGCGAAATGAGAAGTACATGTACATGTAGGTATGCGTATGAATGGCTGGTTCTAATTCTTTTTTTCTTCGAATTTTTTCATACATGATTTAGAACTAGGATCATCCTTACATAATATACGATAGGCTATTTTGAATTTACATATAAATCCTTCTCTCTTAGCAATGTGCATATATAAAATTAAAAAAATAGAATATATAATTTATATTTATATACTTCTCTCTTAGCGATTTGCATATATAAAATGAGCAAAAATTGGAATACATAGGTTTATTCATGAATGAGAGTTCACACATTTGATTAGGCTGGGTTCGCACACGCGTCCCATTCTGGGACGTGGGACGACGCACGTCCCAGAACATGTGCGTCCATCCATTTCATTCCGCGCAGAAACCTGGACGGGATTGTGCGCACGTTCAGAAAAAGCATGCAAATCGTCACAATTGCCGTAGTATACACACCTCTACATCAAACTACTTACCCACAAAC
>Ga0213867_1001054_pt1 | contig 12298 bp, 32 predicted proteins | sample PICome_12_FD_160120 | JGI IMG/M metagenome (GOLD analysis project Ga0213867, IMG submission 160120) | Coastal seawater microbial communities near Pivers Island, North Carolina, United States - PICO540 | ecosystem: Environmental > Aquatic > Marine > Coastal | place: USA: North Carolina... | reverse complement strand
AGTAAACCACTTCCACAACCGTCACAGCACTCCTTCACAGGAGTGCTTTTTTATTGTATGATGACTTTATACGAAACAAAAACAATGACTAAATGCATTCGTGATGGAGAAGTTGCTATTCTGTATTCTCCTGGATATGGAGCAGGGTGGAGCACTTGGAATAGTGATCATTCAGAATTTATGCTGCACGATGAGAAACTTGTTGAACTTGTAGAAAGTGATCAACGAGATAAAATTAAAGAGTATGTTAAATCCGTTTATCCCGATAAATACATTTACTGTGGAGGTGCTGATCAACTAGAAGTAGAATGGGTTCCTGTTGGAACTCGATTTATTATTGACGAATACGATGGTTCTGAACGTATTACTTTTAAATATACTTCTCGTTGGAGTCGTGCCTGACCACTCCCACAACCGTCACAGCACTCCTTCACAGGGGTGCTTTTTTTATAAATAAATCTATGGAAGTTAAAAAAAAATGAATTCACAAGAACTCCGTAACCTTCAAGAAGCATATTTAGAAGTTGTTGAGAATCAGCAACTTGATGAGGCAGAAGGTTCATATGGGCAAACTCCAAAAGCAAGAAAAGGATATGGAGACCTTGCTAATAAGAGAAGAGCAACTCCTGCAAGTGGATTTGCAAAAAGAGGTGAAAAAACTGAAAAAGTAAAATCTGCTGAAAGACATTTCAACAGAACAGGTAATCCTGATGCTGGAAATAGAGGTAAGAAATCAACTAAGCCCTCTTCTTTCAATTTTGGTGCAAGAAAAGGAATGACCCAAAAAGATAGAGATTATTCAAGAGGTGAGGCAGAATATGGGCACACTGGATATGACCCAGATTTTGATGGAGGTCCAAGTGCTCCTGGTTCAAAACCAAAAGGTAAGAAACTTGAAAGACAAAAGAAAACTGGTGTAAGTGCTGAAAGTTTTGATATTTACGACATCATTCTCTCACATCTTCTTGATGAAGGATATGCTGAAACACCAGAAGCAGCAGAGTCTATTATGGTGAATATGAGTGAAGATTGGAGAGATAGTATTGTTGAAGCAGATTCTTTAGCTGCTATGCAAGCAAGAAGAGAAAAGCGTCTTGCTCGTCAAAGAAAGCAAATGGGCACTTCCTCAACTGGTCAAGACTTTGGTCACGACTATGGTATTTCTTCTGCTGAGCGTAAGAAGAGGCAGCAAGCAGAATTTGATAAGTTTGTTGGTAAGAAGACTGAGAAATAAGAAGTAACACACTCTAAACCACTTCCACAACTGTCACAGCACTCCTTCACAGGAGTGCTTTTTTATCGTATAATGACTTCATACGAAACAACCTGATGAAGTGTAAAACTTGTAAACACTGGGACTCTCAGGGATTTAATCTCGGACAGTGCAGTGGTATCTTTCCCACCTCAAAGATTATTCCCATTCCAGATCAACCGAAGGGTAAACCTGATGGTAAACTAATCACCAAACCTGGTATTATTGTTGGTGGAAATCCTACAAATGTGACGACTACTTCTGATTGGTATTGTAAAAACTGGACAATAAAATGAAACTCTACCTTGATGATGTAAGAACTCCACCAGAAGGATGGATTCTTGTGAGCAATATAGAGACCATGACATTCTTGGTTGCCACTGAGGATGTCACACACATTTCATTAGACCATGACCTTGGAAATACAGACCCCGACAACACTGGTTACGACTTTATGCTATGGTTGGAGAGGGAAGTATTCTTAGGGTCTTATAATAATTATCCTTTTCCTGTTGTTACCTTTCATACTGACAATCCAGTCGGTCGTGCTAATATGAAGAGGTCTCTTGACAAAATTTATAGTATGCTAAAATCTAAATGACTATTCTTATCTTTCTTATCTTTTTTCTGTTTGCCTTTGGCATCATGAACATCATTCATCACGTCACTGTCATTGAACAACTCAAAGTTGTTAAACGTAATCAAAACGATATATTAGATGCCTTAGAGTATTGGAAAGATGATGAACACTTTAACGAAGACTAATGAAACTATCAAAACAAAACTGTGCTAATTGTAAGTATGCAAGACCATCAATCAATTTTCCTCATATGAAGGGTAAAAATTGGATGTCTTGTAGATTTACACCACCAATGCCTGGCATCAGTGATAAAGTAACTGACAAGAAGGATTGGAGAATTGTCCCAGAAGATTTCTGGTGTGGGAAATGGGAGGAGTATTTTGATTAACTTGCCCTGATAGCATACATATGCTAGTATTAGGCAGTAAACGCCCACCTTTATTTTTTGGAGAAGAAAATGGCATTTGACATCACACTGAGTTTTCCTGATGGTTCATCGCAAGTTATTCAATGCGATGAAGATACTTACATTCTTGACGCTGCTGATGAAGCAGGTGTAGACCTTCCTTATTCTTGTCGTGCTGGTGCCTGTTCTTCTTGTGCAGGTAAACTGATTAGTGGAACTGTTGATAATGAAGAACAATCGTTCCTGGATGATGAACAAATGGATGAAGGATGGGTTCTGACTTGTGTTGCTTACCCTAAATCTGATTGTACTATTCTTGTGGAACAAGAAGAAAACCTTTGATAAGTCTCAACCCTCTTCGGAGGGTTTTTTAATGCAATAAATAAGTTTATAGAAAGTCATAAAGTAGAATGGCAGTTGGTTATAACCCACGAATAGTTACTGATGGATTAGTATTAGCACTTGATGCTGGAAACACTAAGTCTTATCCTGGTATTGGAACCGCATGGACTGATTTGAGTGGTAATGGGAATAATGGGAGTTTGGTTAATGGTGTTGGGTATTCCAATGGTTCTTTGAGTTTTGATGGGGTTAATGATGTTGTGGATGGAACTATTAATGGTTCTATTTTTACTGGTAATTTTACACAATCTGCTTGGGTTTATAAATTAAATGCTAACCGAACTTGGGAGGGAGTTTTTACTAATTCATCACCAGCAACTAATGATACTTATCTTATGACTTTTGGTAATGGTTCTGCTGAAGCACCATTTAATTCTGTTGGCGTAAATAGAGTTGGTATAAGTAATGTTGGGGTCTTTTTAGATATAGGAACTCATATTAATAGATGGTTGAATATAACTATTACAAAGACTGGTAGCACTTTAAACATTTATTGTTATAAGGATGGGACTTTACTTCAAAACTCTTGAACTATAACTTGGAATGGTGGAAACTTTGCAACTACCAATAATTATCAAATAGGAAGACACTGGGCAGGGGGTAGTGTCGTCCCATTAGAAGGAAATGTTGCAAATGTAACTCTATACAACAGAGCACTCACAGCATCAGAAATCCAACAAAACTTCAACGCAACTCGCTCCCGTTATTCCATCTAAATACTTCAAAAACCATGTACGAACAAAGGAACTTTGCAATATTCTCAACAACCGAAATTGATCAGGTTAACTTCTCACAAGTCTTAGAAACTTCTGCTGATACTCTACGTAAATCAGTAGATGAAACCAAGACATTTGTGAAATGGAATGGTGGAGTAGCACCAGAGTTTGTTTCAGAACTCACAACACTTGAAGGACCTTATACTTACTCAGAGGTCTTAGATATTTTGAGTGGTCCTGAATGGACTGCACCTATGGAGGAAATTGTATAATGGGTGCTTATGCTGGACCAGAAATAAATGAAGATGGATTAGTTCTTGCACTTGATGCAGGAAACACTAAGTCTTATCCTGGTTCTGGAACCACTTGGACTGATTTGATTGGTAATGGGAATAATGGAACTCTTGTGAATGGTGTTGGGTATAGTGGGACTAATGGGGGTTCTTTGAGTTTTGATGGAGTGGATGATTATGTTAATTTTACTGATAAACCAGAATTTACCTTTACAGACGCTAAATTTAGTTTAGAAATATTTTTTAGATATGTTAATAAAACCGCAACAGAAAATGCTATTATAGGAAAAAGAGATTATGGATTTACTCAAAGAGAATATAATTTTTATATGTATGAACCAGGTTCAACACCAACTTTGAAATTTATTATATCAAGTAATTTGACTGCAAACTGGACTACAGTTGAGTCTTCAACTATTCAAAAAAATACTTGGTATCACGCAGTTGCAACTTCAGATGCTGGTGTAGGTAGAATATATTTAAATGGAGTTCTAAATGCTACAAATAATTCTATGAATTCTTCTACAACAAATGGAACTTCTCCACTCACAATTGGAAATTCTTTTGATAGCGGGTTGGCAATTCAATATTTTAATGGTTCAATACCATTAGCAAGAATATACAACAGAGCACTCACAGCATCAGAAATCCAACAAAACTTTAATGCGCTCAGAGGGAGGTATGGAATCTAATGGCACTTCAACACTCACCTCAAGTTGTTCTTGATGGATTAGTTCTTTCTTTAGATGCAGCAAATGCCCGTTCTTATCCTGGAACTGGAACTTCTTGGAATGACCTATCACTCAATAAGAACAATGCAACTCTAGTAGGACCAACTTATCAGACAACAGATGGTGGTCGTTTTAATTTTGATGGTAATAATGATTATGTGAATAATTTATCTACTGCATTATCAGATTCTTTCTGGCAAGCAAATTGGACTGCAAGTTTGTGGGTTAGGTTTGATACGATAAACACTACTACTTCTGGATCTAATGATAAAAGCTTAGTAAGTCATGGGCAAAATTCAACTCTTAACGGACTTAGTTTAAATAATAGAAATAGTAGAATTCATCATAGTTTATATAATGGTTTTTATCAATCAACCAGTACTATAACTACTAATACTTGGTATAATGTTGTTTATACATTAAACAATTCAACTTTTGGTGGTCAAATATATTTGAATGGTATTTTTGACAATAGTGGTACTTTTGGTGGTGCTTATGGTGGCACTGGTTCAAATACGCAAATTGGAGATAGTGTATTGATTTTTGGTTTACCTTTTGATGGTCAGATAGGAAAGTGTGATTTTTATAATCGTGTTCTTACATCAACAGAAATCAAACAAAACTACGATGCACATAGAGGGAGGTATGGAATCTAATGGCATGTAACGCAGGACCAAAAATCGTAAATGATGGATTAGTATTAGCACTTGATGCTGGAAACACTGAGTCTTATCCTGGCAGTGGAACTACTTGGACTGACTTGAGTGGTAAAGGTAATAATGGAACTCTAACTAATGGACCTACTTTTGATAGTGGTAATGTAGGTTCTATAGTTTTTGATGGGACTGATGATTATGTAACTTTAGGAGAAACGCAAATTAATACTCCTTCTGGAACAATCGGTTTTTGGTTAAAACTTGACGTGACGATTAGTCCTGGATTTTCTGGAAATCAAAGACCTTTTGGAAGAAATAATAATTTTGAAGCAAGATGGTCCGGAGGTGCAAACCCTTCAAACTTATCCTTCGATTTTGGAGTAACTGGTGCCTTAGATTCTAGTCAAGGTACATGGTTAAACACGCAATGGTATTACATTGTAATTACCTGGAGTGAAACGGGAAATGTAACAAGATTATACGTCAACAATGTTCTCAACAAAACTGGAACATGCGGTACTGTTTCTAATTTAACCGGCGACTTTTATATAGGAAACTCTTCGACTATCGGTGCATCGCCACTTGACGGAAAAATAGCAATGTTTCATTCTTACAACAGAGAACTTACGGCATCAGAAATCAAACAAAACTACGATGCACATAGAGGGAGGTATGGAATCTAACCACTCTTTAAACTGACCCCTAAGACCCTGCAGTGACCCTGTGGGGTCTTATAGTATGTGTAGTTATAAAAGACAAGTGAACTCCACAGAGAAACTCATCTTCATTGCGTCCTTTATGTGCTTCCTACAATGGGGTACAAGGGTAACTGGTGTAGTCCTTAATGGAGTTCTCTAATGCCCTTACAGACGCTTCTAGGTGCCTCTGAGAGGGTCTCTATAAGTACTTGACACAACCAAACCTATCTCTGTATAATACCTTTGTCGGGTTTGAAGAAACAGCTTTAGATTACTTAAAGACATTATGAAAACAAGAAGGAAATTTGTAAATCTGATTCCTATTAGTAAAGAAGCAAAGTATCGTTTCTTTTCAGACATGAATTCTTTTCATGGATGTGAGGTTAAAGAAGAAACAGAGGACATGTATTTTCTGAAATCAATCAATGGACAATACTTCACATGGGTTCACAAACAAAACAGTGATCATTGGGAAATTGTTAAATAATGAGAGATTGGGAGGTTAGTATGATAGAATTATTTTTATCTGTACAACTATCTTGTTCAGATAGTCAGGGTATCATTGATCGAGTCAGATCTAATGATTACCTAAGTTCTCAAATCAAAGAAGAATTGATTATTGAGATTGAAAAAGTAACTCCAAATTGTTCTCTTAACACTGCACTAAAATGAAAGACCAGTACACGATTGACGATGGTGAAAGCAAGCAAGAAAAATGGAATAGGGGACTAGATTTGTTTATTGAGTCTGTTTTGAAACCAGATCATGCATTACGTCAATGTTCTCATAATCAGAAGTGTTATCATGAGTTAATGGATGTTCGAAAGAATGTTCTTGAGTATGCTGAGTCACTTCGATGGAAATAAATACAGAAGTGATGTAAATTATTATGTACAAACCTTATTCACCAGAATGGCACAGGTACAGATACCTGAAAGAAGCCATCTATAAGTATCTTGACGATTACGAAGATAATGATGTAATCATGAATGATATTCTAAGCATTGTGTGTGAGCGTCAGGAACGAGCACATGCAGAGTATCATAAGTTAGAAGATTTAGAACTAAAACTGCGGGATTAAAATGCTGTCTACTCAATACAGACTAAGGTTAGAGTTTATCTGTAAAAAGATTGCTAACAAGGAAGAAGTCAAACTTGACGACATGATCTGGGCAGAGAAACTTGCTAAGAGACATACCACTGCAAGGGATTGGTTAAAGCAAGCAAGAAGACAGGCTGCTCAAGACATCCAAGAAGGTAGCATGGATGATTTTATGAATAAGATGGGGTTAGGAGATCCTGACCCATCTAACTACAAGACGGGTTTCGATTCTGCTGATGATGTGATAGACTGGTTCAAACAAGACAAACCAGATGATTGGAGACAACGTGACTGACTACGAAAAAGGAGTTGAAGATGTTATTACTTGGCTAGAAAATGCTCCAGGAAGAAAAATGACTTTCCAAGATTTTCCTCGTCTTATTAGGGAAGAACTCATTCAACCGTATAGAGAAAAACTCCTGTTTAGGTATCAGGAACAAAAACTACAAAAGCTTTCAGATAGAATTGAAGAATTAGAAAAGAGGCAACGTGATTGACGACAACTTTAGAAAAATTGCTGTAGAAAATCATTTAGAAGGTGTGACTAAATTGATTGAAGGTGCTAACTGGGAGAAAGCAACAAACAAAGTAATTGTTGATAATCTTGTAGAAAAGATTGAAGAACTTTTATGTGGTAAAGTTACCCGCCAAACCTTGGTAAATAGTAGAGGTGAAGTCAAGCAACGTATTATTATTGAACATGACTAAACAAGCAGTAATCTACACAAACGGCAGTCAAGAGTGTGAGAGAATGACCTCTCTACTCAATCAACTTGATGTTGAGATTTTAGAATACAAACTGAATAAGCACTTTAGTCAACGTGCATTTGAATCTGAGTTTGGTTCAGAAGCAACATACCCTCAAGTGTCTTTGGGTTATACTCACATTGGAGACATGAAGGAGACATTGAACTTTATGAAAGACAGAGGAATGTTCCAATGAAAGAAGGTGACATAGTACAATACACTGGATGTAGTAAGGAGCAGATTAGGTGGGGTAATAATGATGACCCAAGATCATTTTTAATTCTTGGAAGAGAATACACAATAGAAAAAGTAGAAGTTCACTCTCAACATACGAAAGTTAAACTTCGACATAAAATGGGAATGTTTAACTCAGTATGTTTTAGGAGGACTCAAGACTTATGAACCCAGTTAATTCAACTCTTCTCATCATCTTTGCATTTGTTGCGTACTTCATAATCACCGATGAAAATGTTTCAAAATTTATTCAACTTCAACTCCAAGTCATTCAAGTAAACATACAGAGATACTATTTGATGGCAAAACTTCATCCAAGGAATCCGATTACAAACTGGATGATGAATCGAAAGTATGATAAAATGGAAAGAGAGTTGCGTAAGAAACTGAAGATGGATGAATAGATTTCTTTTATCATTTGAAGATTATACGATCATTCTTAATGCTCTTCACTATTATAAGAAGGTAGAAAAGCGAGGAGCATTTAAGCAATACGATGATGATCGTATCAATGCCGTCAGAGATAAGATGGCACTACAGATTACTGGTGAGGAAACTGATGAAGCAAAAAATAGACTTAAAATTGCTGTAGTTATTTCCGTACTTGTAAATGTAGGACTTGTCTGGTATTGTTTAAGTCAGTAAAACAATACATAAAAATAAAAACTTAATGGATTATCACAGTATTACCCCCCTACTTCAAGAAGTGGGGGGAACATTATTAGCATTTCTTTCAATCACCGTACCTTTATTAGTAATTGTGTTATTATGAATTTTACAGTTTATTCTAAAGATGGTTGCCCTTTCTGCACCAAAGTTCAGAGAGTTCTTGAACTATCAGAAAAAAGACACGTTGTCTATAAGTTAGACAGGGACTTTACAAGAACTGAGTTTTACGATAAGTTTGGTGTAGGATCAACATTCCCTCAAGTCATAATGAATGTTGAGGGTCCTGATGATGGAACTCATCTTGGTGGTTGTACCGAAACTGTAGCGTATCTTCGAGAAAACAAACTAATCTAATGGAACAAGACGTTCAGGAAATTTACTTTGATGTCGAGAAAGCAATCGACTATGCTTTCGAAGGACAATTCGTTTTAAAGTTTTATGATTATCTAAAAGTTCGTGGAGCAAAAAGAAAAGAAGTTGATGAGTTCATTCAGAGTCCTACCATCACTGAACTGAATAGTTTGATTGGCGATTTGGATGAATACTTAGTCGGTGGTTCTGATGAGATTCATAAACAACTTAGAGAAGCTTATGGGTTCATCTCAAAACCACAAGCAAGAAAGATAAAAAACTATCTTCGTGCTATAATTGATGATGCCGAAAAGTATAGTTATGATAAACGACCTGGAAGGCGTAAAAAGAAGACTAAATAATGATAGAATGGAGGAACACTAGGAAAACGTTTAGTTTTTAGATGTTCCTTTTCGGGAGCATCTTGTAATAGAAGGTAACTCTCGGGAGAAAAAAAATGGAACAAGCATTCATGCTCACCATGACCGTAATGATGACATTGTTATTTTTTGTGGTTGGTGGTGTAGTAGGTTGGATAGCAAATAGAACATTTCTGGAAAACCAACCAATCAATATGCATCCCGAATTTTTTGATAATGACGGGAACATTATTCCAGATGAAATTTTAGCAGTGAGATTTGAAAACGATTATGACAGCTTCGAAGAAGACGACGAGTAGAAAAGCAACCGTCAGTAAAACAACAAGGAAAGCAACTCCTCTTCCGAAACTGGATAGGAATTGCTTTCAACATGAGATTCTTGAACTTGCTTCCAAGCAAAGAAGTAAAGCAAAGAAAGTAGAAGTTCTTAAAGAGTATCGTAATGATGCTCTTATTGCTATCTTCACTTGGAATTTTGATGAAAACATTGTATCACTTCTTCCAGAAGGAGAAGTTCCTTTTGCAGACATTCGTGAGATGACTGCTGTTGGTGGAACTTTGAGTGGGAATGTGAATAGTCAACTGACTGGAGACCGTTCTATTTCCTACAATGGTGCTGAAGAAGACATGAAGACAGGTAAAACCTCTTTGAGAAGAGAGTTTAAAAAACTTGTTAATTTTGTGAGGAAAGGAAATGTTTATGGAAATCGTTCCCTTTCATCCATTCGTCGTGAGACGATGTTTATCAACATTCTTCAAGGACTTCATCCAAAAGAAGCAGAGATTCTAATCCTCACAAAAGATAAGGCACTTACTGATGTTTATAACATCACCTTCGATCATGTGAAAGAAGCATACCCCGACATTAGATGGGGGAATTGATTTAATGCCAAAGGGAATTAGAGTAATTCATTCTGATTGTGATCCAAGTAATTCTCAAGACAGATCACTTCCAAGTAACGCTTATCTTGTTGAGTATCTTCAAGATGGAGCAACACATTTTGACATCGTATCTTGTCAAAAGAAAGTAGAAATTTTTGATGAGTATTGGGACAAGTACAGAAAAGATTTGATTAACATTACTCAAACAGAAGGGAGAATTAGCCCAAAACTTTGGGGTTATAAAGCACCAGATGACAAGAAGAAAAAATGAGTGAAGGATTTGGAAAAGAAAAAATAGAAGTCAATCTTCGTATTAATACTGATGAAGTTGATAAACTTTTGAAGAAGTATAAGAAGATTAAGAAGTATATGAAGTCTCCCATTTATGATGTTAAAGTTATGGATGGCACTGAAACTTATGTAACTAAACTTGTAGAAGAAGGGACCCAAAACCAAAATTGACTTTTAAATCCATTTTTGGTCGAGAAAAAATCCGGCAAAATTTTCTCGCGTGAAGGTTTTTTAAAATTGTATCAAATGTTACAAAAGCACTTGACTACATAGAATATAAGGTCTATAATGACCATACGTTCATCCAACATGTTAGCACTCTTGCTGGCATTCACCCTTGCCCATCATAATGACACCAATCCTTATGATTGGCACATGTCTTGTGAAAGGTGGTTACAACGATCTACGGAAATCCACGCAGATCCAAACCTTGACCTTCGGTCGAAGTTGGGTCTAATCGGATACCTTAAATCAAAAGTAGCAGGTGAATGTAACGGAGTGTATACATAGGACGCAAGTAAGTCGCGGAACGGATCGTTCATCTCTTCGGAGACGCAAACGACTGAAGGAACGGGAGATTAACACTCACCCTAGTATTTCAGGAGACTGACAATGAACACATTGCACCTCATTCGCAAGCAAATCGACAAGGCAGCAGCACTGCATGATGCACAAGTCCTCGTTACTAAGTATCGTGGAGTTGATTGCAAAGTGCATCAGGCAAGTGAGGAAACTCACGGCACCTACTGCTATCGTGGTCGCACTTACGTCAAGTGACATCATGGAAGCACTACAAGTTTCTGGGATCGTATCCCTGGGGTCTGTAGCAATCCTGTCGCTACTGTATTGCGAACTCAACTTACTTTTTAAATGAACTTCAGGAGGGTTGACTACCCTCCTTTTTTATAGGCATAAATTTTTATTAAGGAATCAACACAAAAGGCATAGATAATGATAGAATAATGGAGTGAGAATAAAATGATCTGAAATCAAATCTTTATTATGAGTTAATTTAATCCTTGGAGGTTATTATGCATAATCTTATTTCGCATAATCAATTAGCAGGATGGAAACAAAGTTTTCTCCGTCTTGAAAATACTTTAGATAAAAGCATGGAGGAGGCGGAGATGATCAATGATTATTATGATTGTTTGATTGAGTGTGATGATGATCAGGCAACTTGTAAGCGGATATGTCGGAGGATTTTAGAATAGTCTATTTGGAGGGTTGACTACCCTCTTTTTTTTATGTAAAATAGATGGAGTGAACTTTTTATTATGGATGTAGAAAAGGTAAAACTGATTGTTAGAAACATGGAGTCTCTAGTCAGTCTTCTAAAGATTGAGATTGGTGAGGAAACTAATGTAGTCAAACTTGATGAACTTATTTCTGGAATGAAACAAGGTGAAAGTTATGAACCTGATTATTACGAGGAACCGTAATGTACGAAGAATTAGATTGTTTTGAAGAAGCATTAAAGCATTTTGGTACTAGGGTAGAAGTCATCACTGCTATGGAAATGTCTAAACGTATTAGTGCTGAAGATGCATACCAAATGATTAAAGATGAACTGAAAGAAGTTAAAAAGTGTCGTAAATTTGTGAGGAAAGAGAACGAAGAATGAAACCAGTAAAAGCAAAAGATCTTCTTGAAAAAGACCAGAACCTCAAGGTTGTAAGTCTCGGAGCAATCCCAAATCCTCAACAGATTGTGTGGTATGCAGGAAAGCAAGATTACTCAGAAGAACCAATCTATACTAAAACACCCCCAGAAGAACAGAAGGCAGGGAAGTGGATTGTTGAGCAGTTGCTTGCAAACGATAGGGGTCACTATGGTCCTTTGGAGCATCCTGGACTGATTTTGAATGTAAGTGGTTATGTTCACAATGTAATGGTTCAGGCAAGAACT
>Ga0213867_1001048_pt1 | contig 12313 bp, 8 predicted proteins | sample PICome_12_FD_160120 | JGI IMG/M metagenome (GOLD analysis project Ga0213867, IMG submission 160120) | Coastal seawater microbial communities near Pivers Island, North Carolina, United States - PICO540 | ecosystem: Environmental > Aquatic > Marine > Coastal | place: USA: North Carolina | collected... | reverse complement strand
GCGACCCCGTATCGATAGAGTTCAATAGAGCTCCAGTACGAGTGTTCCAGAACTTTATTGAGCGATCAGCGGTACCTCCACCGGTGGCAAGTAGATTTCGTTCATGCGGAGACCAGGCAAGGGCCTTAACAGCTGCTTGGTGATCGGTGAGTGTGTAGCGAGTCTGCGATGATACACCAGATGTTGAAGCATCCCACAAACATAGTTTATTATCATTTCCGCCACTAGCAAGAGTGCTTCCATCCGGACTCCACGACAAGCCACAAACTTCTTGATCGTGACCGCTTAGCGTTGCAATATTGTGGCGAGAAACACGTACGTCATGGTTCACAACAACCGAATCACGACCACCGCTCGACAAAATGTGCTGGTTCCATGAAAGAGCCCCAACGCGATCGCCATGCCCGTCCATAGTACGCAATTTTTTGCCCGCATGAACATCCCACAATTCAACAGTGCCGTCAGAGGTTCCCAATGCAATATGACCTCCACCTTGCTGAACCCACGAAACAGATGAAATGTAAGACTCTTCGCTGCGATCGTAGGTGCAGAGCTCCTGAATGTCACCAGAAGATGCGTTCCAAAGGTATACGGTCTGACCGAGTACAACAGATAACACATTAGTATCGCTCCAGCTCAAAAGGTTGAGATAGTAATCATCCAATAAATCAGGAGCATCAAGTATACGAGAAGGTGCCGAAGGAATGTGACGACTGACAAGTTTGTTCATATTAGATTTTGTAGCACGAGATGCAGTTCCCTGTCCAGAGTATAGAACCTGCAAGTTGTTTACAGTATCTCCCTTGGACACGGGTGCCTTCTCCTTAAAGCTGAGTACTCGATGATCATCACCGAGCATGGCTGTCTTCAATGTATTCCTGTACTCTTCACCGATATCACCATCAAATAAGTCACTCTCGTCTTCCGATCCACTGGAGGCTCCGTCATCACTGACAAGAGCAGCAGCGCTCTCAGAAATAGCGTGCGCTGCCTTCTCCATATCCATCGCTGATCGATTCGTAATAAATCGATCGCCACTAGAGTTTGAATCGGACTGGCTGCTGCTGACGCTCCTCTCTTGCTGCATCTTCTTGCGCTCCCATCGAGGTCGTATGGTACGTAGAGAAAGGCTTGCGGAATTTTTTTCACTGAAGCCGCTTGACATAAGGTTTTCGTAATCTACTACAGATGAAGTCATGTTTTTGTTGTTATTGATATTGTTTGCAATAATTTGATTTTCTAAAATAGAAATAATTGAAACATCGATATTAGCTTGCATTAGATCAATGGATGTGGATTTCGAATGTGACATGATTTATGAATAATAATAATAATAATAATCGTACGAAAACAAAAATGAAGATGAGGTTGATGAACCATCCTTAACCAACGGAAACCTTCATCCAAAAAATACCTGAAGATTAACGCACACGATTCACAACATGATCACAATGCCCACACACATACTGCGGGATAAAAGTGGCGTTTGATTGTGACGATTACCTGCAAGTGATTGAGGTGCGCACTTACCAATTCAGTTTTTCAATTTGTTAAAATTGTGAGAGCAAAAAGATTTTTCTGATGCGCGCGATACAAAATGTCAGAGAGCAGAAGCCTCGCTAGAAAACGATCTCAGCGAGCTGTGGGAATTTCGAATGTCGATTTAACAAACGTTTTCATATGTCAAGCCAAGCGAACGTCCATTCGGTAGAAGCAGCAGACAGCAGACACCTCTAATTTAGTCGACTGATCGAAACAATCGAAACCCTCTCGTGGACAACAGACAAACACTGGTCACAATACGGTTCATTACATGTCGTATTCCTATATGGTATTGATTGGGTAAATATAACAATTAAAACACATTTCCTTCAGGAGTGGAAGGAGTTCATTTTGGTTCTTTAACAGCAACGACGACGGAAGTGCGGCATTCGCATAGCATTGTCTCTCGCAGCAACACAAGATGGCAAATCAGCGTGTGAATCTTTTGTTGCTGTCTGTAATATTATACTCCTTCTTTTATACGTTAACAACTACGAATTTGATCCATCGTTTTCACTCGGACGTTTTCCTGGATGACGTGCCTTCCCCATTCGAGTACTACAATTCCACTCTCACGGAAGTTACTGCAACCACGAAAGGCAAGAAGCCGCAATTGATTTTTCACATAGGTCCTCCTAAGACTGGATCTACCTATATTCAATGTGCCTTGTATAAGCATCGATCTGAGTTAGAAAAGGATGGATTTATATTTGTCGGTGAGTCGATTTCATGAGAGAAACTCTTCAAGTTATTGAAATGTTGAGAAACATTGATTGTTACAGTTTGAAAATTATTTCAGGGAAAGTTCCTCCTGATTGTAGTCCTTCTTATCCAAATCCCATGTGGCCGGATACTGATTTCCAACACAATATTGTTGTTTGCGCGAAACGAACCGTGATGAATGGCGGTAAAGCACCGAATTCTTGCTTGGAAGATTTAACCGGTGGTTTGAAAAGGTTTGCCGGACATGGCAAAAATGTTATTCTTTCTGATGAAGTATTTAGCTTGAGAGCAATAGAAAAAGATCCGTTGAAGGCCCCGATCATCGAAAGTATGTTTCTGTTTCTTGTTGACATGTTGGAGAGCTGGGATGTTCAAGTGGTCACTGTGTATCGGCGTTACTATGAGTGGTCAATGAGTGTTTACAATCATCTCAACAAACATACAAAATCTCGTAAACTTGGCAAGAAATGGCCTGGTAAAGAAGGAGGAAGAGAAGTCATTTATCCTGTACATTGGTTTGAAGCTAATGGCAACTTCAAAGGTCAATCGTTCTACCCTTATACTAACGACGCTAAATTCAAAGACTTTTTCCCAGTAACTGTCTTAAATATACATGGAGAGATCGACGTTTCTGAACAATTTATCTGCCATGCTTTAGACAATGCCAACCATGCATGTCGATCTATTCGGAGTACGACATCTTATACTGAAGAAGCGTCAACGCGTAATCCGTCAGTTTCTTTAAATTACGATATGCTTGCCATCGAAGCACACCGTTTAAAATTATTGAAAGATGGACTACAACGTGAAAAGGTTGGAAATGTAGCGAGATATTTCCATGAAAACATAACGAGACGCGAAAATGACGACTTTGATTTCATGACATGCATTCCTCGTCACTTGCTTGACAACATCTTAAATAAATCCATAGACAGGGAACGCGAAAACTTTCCGGATTTACTTGGATCAAAAATGAGTGAAAACAGGCTCAAAAATGATTTTGAAGAATTTGTGAAGAGTGGTCGTTTTTGTAATGTTGACACAAAGCAACTCATAAAGAAAGACTTAAAATGGCATTCATTTTTCACGTCGTTAGGAAGAGGTGGCCCTAAGGATCTATATAATGTTTTAGATTGAGCGCTTTTTATTTTTATTTTATGTTGATCAATCGCTTTTGTGGCGTGTATGTAAATGTTTGTTGGCAACTTTCGTGTCTTCATTATGATTCATCAAAATTATACATAACATTCAAATTGGTGAGCTAAAGTAAAATTACGAAAGTTGGTGTTCAAACCTATTAGATTTCCAGTGCGTCCAGTTGACACTGTTAGAATATAGTATTATACTTCGAAGTAACTACTTTCTTATAATATAATGTGAAATTATTTGTAGGTTGGGTATGTTTACAATATTCATTAGCGTCTCAGCTTATTTTTATCCGAATAAAGATGTCGATTCGATCTATTGGTCTTTTGGTGGAATTTCTCTTTTAAAAAATCATATCTTTCTTTACACAACACACAACACACACACAACACACACCACACACATGTTAACAGAACAGAACAGATAGATAGAGAGAAGAGAGTACAGAATACAGAAGCTTTTGTACCGGTATATACAGACGAAATCCTTCCCTCAAACGAACTCAAATTTTTGAGGTGCAATCTTCCAATCAGAGACGTGAATATTCTGAAAGAATGACTCATCATCTACTGCTGCCCTTACTTGCTTTTCTTCGAATTTATGCTGTCCAGGCCGATGAAGGAATTATATGCAATACAGAAGAAGTCCAAGCTGGAACAAGCCATGCGGTCGTTTGTTACAATGGAGGAGTTTGTCGAGAAAATCAGGTTGCGAATGCGTTGGGGAGCCATTTCTCGTGTTCATGTGGGCGAAATCCGGATGATGGATTTTATTATGGCGGTGTTTCGTGTCAGAATCAAATTGATGGTATGACAGTCTGTAATGAAGATGAATTGAGGACTATGAATGGTGATGGATCAATTGATCCACATTTGGCATTTCGATGCTTTCATCACTCAACATGTGTCATGGATGATGAGACAAATGAGTGGTCTTGTGAATGTCAAGATGATCCAGAACATGGAATTATTTATCGTGGTGATCATTGTGAGCATAGAGCTAATGATATATGCCACCCACATGAACATGAGCCTGCTCCTGGTGAGTTTATTTTTGATCAAAAGTATGTATAATTCTTAATAATACCTGGTCCGTAATATTCAATTCTACATGGTTTGAACAAAAACACTAGGTGATCTTCATGCATGCTTTCAGGGCCAATGCCGACCACACGAACACTTTGGAGATGAAAGCGGACATCCTCACTGTATTTGTAATGAGGGTTGGCATGGATTGGACTGTACTTCAAATTCAGGGGATAACAACGCAGGTATTACGTGTCCGGATGGCGAAACGACATGTTTGAACGGCTCAACTTGCGTTAAAATATTTAATCATGCGTCAGAAAGTAGTGAAACTAGGAAGCATCTTTATCGGTAAATCGTATTGTCTTTTTGCGTTTGTCATTTTACTTGTGATGCTCATTTAATTATCTTGCAAAGTTGTGATTGTCACGCTGCTGATGAATTGCACAATACCCACTTTGTTGGAAAGCAGTGTGAAATTCATTATGGCGACGTCAATATCAATCCTGATATTCAGCTTTGTCGCGATCCACATTCTGATCATTTAGATGGTGTAAATCATAGTATTTGTTTAAACGGCGGAACATGCTCGGTCAATATAAGTCATATCAGCCAAGATCACGTACAATGCGATTGTCCATCGAATTTTGAAGGCTTGCATTGTGAGATTCCCAATCATGTCGCTGGCGGTGTATCTGATAGCTGTATCGAATGCGAACCTGGTTCCAATGATTGTCATACGTGCCTAAATGGTGGAGTTTGTGATGCCCATACTTTTTTAGTTGATAAAGCAAGTGTGTGCATTTGCCCAACCGGGTTTATAGGGCCCTCATGTGAAGTCAACCAAAATGCGAGCGAAACCATAGAGGAGCAAAGTGAGAGCGGGAGCGGCATAGGTTTGGAGAGTATTTTCGTCTTCATTGGTGTCTTTGCGGGCGGATTTTCTTCGGCTTTTATAATTCTCCGATTTCGCGCCAGACGATCAGCGAAACCAGCTACTCCAACCGAAGACTTAACAATGATTGAAGATGTTGGAATTCAAGAAACCAGTGTTGTGACCGGCGAAGTGAGCGAAGTGAAAATAAGTGATAATGAGGTTGTTTGATGGTATTTAGGCAAGCGGGAGCATCGTAAAAATTTCGAAATCTTGTCGTTATAAGTTTTAAGCCGATCTAGGAGAATGGACGTTTAAACTGAAATAGGTTTCGAGTGACCGCTTATCTTATTGTTCTCAAGTTTTACTTTCATTCTCATTTATCCCTTAGTATTGAAATATATTTCCCAAAGATATTACAAAATGATTTTTTTCAGTAGCTACGAGTAATGTATTCGAAAAAAAAATGTCGAAGAAGATAAGATAACGTTGTCATGTTGACTTTTCTAGAGCTATTGATCATTTCCCATCATCCAATAAACAAATCTACCAAAAATTATTATCACACTATACTTTCTGGAATCGACCGTGAGATGCGGAAACTATCCGAAATGATCATAGAAAACTATCCGAAACAACTATATGCACAGTTCGGATCAACAGGAATTAAAATGTCACGGATCCTCCATTCTCTCAATTGGTGAGGCTGCGGATCTAAGTTTAGCCCCGACCTCCTATCACAATAGCATTCGATATTGCGTTGTAGAATAGGTCTGTTACTACGAACTTTTATCCGAAAACATACCACCCGTCTTCATGTAAAATGAATGACACATTGCATTGTATTATGTATGGGATATCATGCGATCTGGGAAATGGGATCTCCGATTTACGAACTCAATTTTGAAGAGCTAGGCGCCAAGGTATGAGGATTCGCAAGCCTACCGCAATCGTGCGGGAATAAAAAAAACATTTTTCCTTCCGTTTACCGACTATATATAGACGTATATCGATTTATGATCTCAACTTTAATTATCAATAACTTAGCCTTATCCACGGCGTTGAAAATTTCATATCGAATCGAGAAATTTCGAGATTGTAAATACTTATGTGTGTACATTTTTTACTAACAAGCATCAGTTACAACTGCAACAACGCCATTCAAAACGTCGGAGTTGGAAAAGTAACTTCCCCTTTACAAAGCATTGACTCTGCAGCATACAACCAAATTAAAAAGAAGTAAACGGCAACGCGTGCTCGTCGTGTACTTTTCGCTGATTGCCGGATTTGAATAAAAACTCACCGAAACGAAGGAACAAATCCATATATCGGTTTATACACAAAAGTTTATATCCCACCTGGTATCGAATTCATTCATTACGATAACAACCCGTCCCCATGAAATTGATAGCAAGAAAAGTTCCGATCCTTGCACTAGCAATTCTTTGCACTTCCGCCTACGAGCTGAAATCTCGAGAGTACATCGAACCCATAAACATAATCGTTGAGGATGTATCTACGGCAGTCCCGACTTCGTCCAAAATTGAATTACCTTCCAGCTCACCACCCATCATTCCTCTTGACGATAGCAGCCTTCGTGATCATGGTAGTAAAAGTGGTGTAAAGAGCAAGATACCTACTCAATTTCCGACCCATAGTCCAGCACCTACGGTTACACAGAGACCTTCAATTTCACCTAGCGTTTCTATCCGTCCGTCCGTCACGCAATCTCCTTCGAATTCACCTAGCTTATCCATGGAGCCTAGCGTCAGTGCCCAGCCGTCGAAGTATTCGAAAAAGAAGCACGGGCCAAAGAGCAAGAAATCGCCTAAACCCACTCAATTTCCGACCCATAGTCCAGCACCTTCGGTTACACAGAGACCTTCAGTTTCACCTAGCGTTTCTGCCCATCCGTCCGTCACGCATTCTCCTTCGAATGCACCTAGCTTATCCATGGAGCCTAGCGTCAGTGCCCAGCCGTCGAAGTATTCGAAAAAGAAGCACGGGCCTACCACGAATTTTCCGACGAGGTGTTTGGATGAACGACGAACGAGATTGTTGAATGATGGTACTGTAATTGGTGGTGTGACACATGGGCGTAGTATTCTAGGTAACGAGCAAAAGAGGAAGAAGAAAAATCAGAAATCTAAATCTGATAAAAATGGAAATGACGTGAGTACAGCTGGGTTCCAAGAGGAAATTTGCCCTCCTAGTTTCATGCCAACTTCCACTCCTAGTGCAACTCCTAGCATGAGTGTGACAGTATCGACGGCACTACCAACGGCACGACCGACGCAAACACCTTCGGCTAACTTCACCGATAATAATCCATTGTCAGCTCGTGAGGTGTGCCAATATTTGGAATTCAATGATACAGTTACAATCACGGAGAATGTCGAAGTCGTATCGTTTGATTATGAAGTTGAAACTTTGGATGTTAAAGATATTTCAGCTTTGTTGATAGATTTAGAACGATATATTACAGACTTAGCAGCACCTGAAGCGTTAAAATGCGATGATGAAGCTATTAGTAATACCACTTTTCATGAAATTGTAGGCATGATCGACTCACCGATCGACACAGTCGATAATGACGTGCCCTGTGCAAGTGGTATATCGCAGGGCAATGCCTGTTGGCCCATAAATGGAGCGGTTTCACTTTATCTTCAGAACGATGCGCAGTCAAGTCGTAGGCTTGCATCCGACGGAGAAGATGTTGAATCAGTAACTTCCCAAGAAGTGCTTGCGATTATAAAAGATTTAATGATGAATGGGGATTTGAATGATATTCATCCGGATATAGTTAATGTTGTATTTATTGGAACCAGAGATAGCAATAACGACAACATTGAAAGCCCTGGGCTTGCAGTAGAGGAGGATAATACTAGTGAGGCTGATAACATGATCTCTGGGTTGGGTATCTCAATTGCTTGCATTGCTGCAGCGCTTGTTGCAATTTTAGCATTTTTGGTTGTCCGTCGGAGGTCGCGAGAAAACGACGTTAGTTATGTAAAGAAAGATGAAGAGGAAGATTTTGAAGACGGGTCACGCAACTTCGATTTCAATACCGTTGCAACTTCAATACCGGATGAAAAATTTAGACGAGTCGCACACATAATCGGTGAGGCTGATAGTCAATATGATGGTGATCAATCACTCTACGGTACACCCCATCGAACGCACAACACCTTATCGGAAGAATCAGACACATCGTGCATTCTTCCAAATTCGGAAAATTTAAATCGAGTGCATTCCAGTATGAATGTACACAAATGTACATCTGCTACTTGTGAAATATGCAACCGGCGGAAAGGAGGAGGTGTGCAATTTTTGTCAACAAATACTCTCAGCAGCAGTGGGCTTTCTAATTCATTTAGTGGTACGAAATCGACTGGTTCTTCCGGTGTTGTACATTTAATGCGGCCATATCCTACCGAAGATACAGTCGTATTATAGAACAATAAGAAATGCTTTTGACAATAATTCACGATTAAACACGGTATCGATTGATTGTAGACTTATAAAGCTGGTGATTAGAACTTGTCTGTTTGTTGTAAATACCATCGTTATAATATCCATACGTACACCGAATAGACGCTTTTGATGCCAGACATCAACTATCTTTACAAATGGCGTACAAGAAGCAAAAGGAAACTGTGCTTTTCATCAAACCTTCCCTCTTGCTACATATGTCATCAATAGGGTTGGTTCCGAATCCTTGAGACCAAAACAGCATTATATAATACTTTTTCATGTTGTCCAGTGATTCAAAAGCTTCCTTTGTCGCTCTGTTAATGCCTGACTCGTCAGGGCCATTCAATATTAGCCTTGTAGTATTGTCAACCCTTTCTCCAACTCTTCCTATCTCTTCCAACTCGTTCTAGACATCTTTTGCAAGTGCTACATTATGATACGGAAGATTAAAGAACTCGCCCTCAATTATCACGCTATTATTAGTATTTTTCGGTCACATGTATAATTGTGTGTTGGATCAAAACTTCTTCCGTAACAGATATTGAGAGGGACAATGCATCTCTATCGTTGCTCCCATACTTAAGTATTAAAAATGGAGATGAAAATGTATGAGAGAAGGAACTTTACTTATCTGATGAGTCTCTTGTTTGGCTAACTTTTCTGATGACCTCCTGTCAAGTTAAATAATCTTCCTCACTCAAAAAGTTTATTGATTAATCAAAGCCTCTTCTTTAAAAATGCAATATCTCACTCTGGCGCCTACAATTTTTGATCCAATTTCCTCGTTTGTTTCCAAGTGCCCATGTCAAGAACAAGAACCCTATCTCAACATTCTCGAATTCTATGCAATCGCAATAACATGTTTAAGATTTCCCTTTGTCAATAGCTTACCTTCAATATTTCATCATAATAAAATGGATATAGTAGAAGTTATTTTCCCTCTTACTTCATCTCAGAAACAAATAAAATGCAAGAAATCTATAATGGATTGTGCTTCATGTAAAGAATCTATTTGCAAGCAATGTTGTGGTGAAGGGCACAATAACAGTATCAAATACCATAATCCATAATTCTTGTGATCAAAACATCAAAACCTCAAATGGGACTTTAGGCCAAATTAGTAATGTTAATGAACAGTACACACAACATGTAGTATTACTAAAGTAATTAAAGTAATTGAATCACCCTGATACTCCATTTGTATCTTCTAAGGAGAAATGTAATCAATAATGGATGCTTGGAATTGATCAAAATAATTGAGTAGAAGTTGATTTATCTTTTCTTTTATTTCGATGTCACAAAAGTAACAACACAACCAATTTGACTGCCAGCCACTTAAAACAACAACTAATGACTTCTCAAAACTAAAAATATTTACTACAACTAAATCACACGCTCCTGAATTAGTGGTTTGAATGTGAGGGTTGTAGGACACGACAGAGAAAAATTAAAAGCAAAATTTTGGAATGTCATCAAAATCTACTGATTTCTCGGCTTCCTCTTCTCATGTATCTACATCTGTTGGCAGCAATAAATCATCATTTATTTCTCGCATTCACAGCGTAGATCAGGGACGAGTGGATGGCCTTCAAGTCATAGTATTAATAGGGAGGTCGTTTTTTATCATGAAACTATCTCGCAATTTGACAGAAATCTACAAACTGAAACAGGATGTTCGAATGATATAGAAATGGAGGCAGAAGATGCCCCTTTTCTAGTGTACCAAGCGAAAAATCAATACGTAATTGCCTTTAAAGTAACAATGTGGTAGCTTTTTTTGGTTTTGATTTAGAAAATGGTTGAGAAAATGTGAAACGAATTCAGAATCCAAAACAAAGAAGACGAAGTCGAAGTCAATCCAGGGCCGGAAGCATTTTGGAATAATCACGCTCGCAAAGCCTCTGATGGTTTGAGTTCTAGTTATGAAAACATTGGAAACATAACGCAGTTGATGTTGCTTGATAATCATTTGAGAAGTTCTTCGATACGATCTAAGGGTCGGATCAAATTTGAGAATCGGTTTCTCCTAGAAACTTACGTAGAGCTCTATTTTGGTTATTCCAGAATATCTCGCTTCGCTTCAATATTATTCTCATTATGAATTATGTATACATTAAAATTATAACGATAAGGATGTTAGGGTACCTGAAATTGTCAACATTGGTTGAAAATTGGTGATTTTAGGTCGATTCCCAAAATGTGGGCAGGAATGTGCGTCGATCGTCGATACGACAACCCAGTTGCGCATCCGTCAGTATGTCACCCAACAAGATTTCAAACACCACACACATTGATTCGTTTCATAATACATAATACGGTACAAATGTACTTCAAGTATTAATACACATGTAAATCCAACCAATCAGATTCCGAAAATTTCGAGTCTTGAGAAGTAGAATGGTCTTCTAGTGGATCAAGACAATCAAGACAGTTCCAAATCGAGTTCTATCGCTGTCGATTACGTATTGGTCTGCAATTGACAATTCACATATATCGTAACTTTTATTACGAAGACGAGGACTGAAATCAGGAATCAATTAGCGTAAGTACCTAACAACAGGAATGATAGTGATGCAACATGCAACATTATTTTCTGTGGAGTTTCCCTCGAAATAGAGAACATCTATTTTTTCTATTTTCAAATACATGCACGCAAACACGTGTAGGAACGATCTCAAAACCATAAAGATGTATTTATAATACTTCTTATTTCTTTTCCATAATTTGTTTACATTTACCTTTGTGAAAGTTATTTTTTGATTTTCTTTAAACAAATGAGAAGCTTTTCCCTGTTTCAATGCTTTAGTTTAAGCGCCATTCTGATAGAGGTTTCCTCTGCCTCTGCTGAAGAAAAATGCAGTGAAGACCTGACATGTTATAATGGGGGTCAGTGCATACAAAATTCTGATGGATGGGAGTGTGAATGTGGAAAGAGTCCTCTAAATGGTAGATATTATGGTGGATCTTCCTGCGAGTCACAGCTCACAGGCATGACATTTTGTAATTTTGAAGATTTCTTGTATAATCCAAATGCGTCTGTGTTTGATACTATTATGTGCTATAATGATGGACAATGTTACAAGGATGACGACAACCATTGGGCATGCCAATGTTCAACAAATCAACTAGATGAGGGCATAATGTACGGTGGAGATGATTGTTCCCATCCTGTGCGTGAAATCTGTCATGGAGTTGAAGAGCTAGGAAGTAAGTAGAATTTTGAGATGGGTACTCGATCGCTAGAGAGAGATTTCAGTACTTACTCCTTTTTCTCTAGCTATAGCACCAGAAGAACTTAACGTTTGTTACCACGGAAGCTGCAAAGGTAATGGTCCTGTACATGAGCTGACTGGGAATTCTAAGGTTGGAAATGGAAATAGGATCCGTTATAGATCACTTGAAACTCAACCGCATCCTGGTTGTGAGTGCGATGATGGTTGGGGAGGTCCCCATTGCGCAACGCTTGACAGCGACGTTGATACTGCATCTGTCACGTGTCCAGATGGAAAAACTGAATGCCTTCACGGGT
>Ga0213867_1001047_pt1 | contig 12317 bp, 6 predicted proteins | sample PICome_12_FD_160120 | JGI IMG/M metagenome (GOLD analysis project Ga0213867, IMG submission 160120) | Coastal seawater microbial communities near Pivers Island, North Carolina, United States - PICO540 | ecosystem: Environmental > Aquatic > Marine > Coastal | place: USA: North Carolina | collected... | reverse complement strand
ATCGACAGCGCCGGCGCGGCTATGGACGCAGCCACTCAACCTCCAGCCCCCGCCGTCGGCGAGGGAGCCGAACAGCCGACCGCAACATTCGGTGGCGTAGGCGGCTCACGCAACCCCGGCCTCGACGCAGACCGCTCAGCCTACGTGAGCGACGCGGGCACTGGCCAGATGGGCGGTCTCGACCCGTACACCGTGCGCGGCCCATACAACATCATCGCCGACGTGCCGGACGATGTTTCTGGCCTGCCGGACGATGCGCTTGAGGAAGCCGACGAGGCCGTGCAAAAGGCCGCGACCTCAGTTGAGGCCGACAAAGCAGCCGACCCCAAGTATGCGCCCACCGACGAAGAGGAAGAGATCGCTCGGAAGGCAGCGGCAATCGAGGCGGAAAAAGCGCGTCGAGCCGAAGCCAAGAAAACAGCCGAGGACGACCCACTCAGCGGCTCGATCTTCGCAGGCGATGAAACCAAAAGCATAGAGGACAAAATTGCCAGTGCGTCAGACGAAGACCTCCAAGGAGAAGTTGCCCGCGTCACTAACGCAATCAACACATCCGAAGAAGGTTCCACTCAACGCGCCGTCCTCACCGACTTCCAAGCAAAAATCGAAGCCGAGCTCGCCAAGCGTGGTATCGACCCGACAGCGCCGGAAGCTCAGCCAAGCGCACCGACACAAGAGGGAGCAAAAGCTACTAAAGCCCCGGCAGAACCTCGACCTCTGAAGGTCGCCGTCGAGGCGCAGAAACTAGCCGACAAGTACGACATCGACATTGACCTCGTCTTTGCGGACGTTGAGCGCAAGAAGGGCCGCGCCAACGATGTCACCATAGACATGGTGCGCCAAGCCTACTACGCCCGACTGCGTGAGCAGACCAAGGCTGACCCAAAGATGGTTGAAGCCGAGGGCGCAACCTTCAAGGTCATCAACGACATCGAGACAGCAGGCGGCGACCCGACCGACCTCGCTGCATTCGAGCGCGAGATCAACGCCGCCATCCAAGACCCAGACGCTCGCCGCTTTGCACTAGAGCTCTACAAGGCGTCGCTCACCTACGCTCGCCAGACAGGCGAGGTGCCTGCTGCGTTCGTGGTTCCGAAAGAACCGAACGCAGTCCAAAAGCGGCAGATCAATCTGGCAAAGAAACGCTATTACCAGCAGAACCCAGAAGCCACAGACGCCGAAGCTCAAGCCTACGCCGAGCGCAGCACTTTCGGACCGACCATGGCCACGAAGCAAGACGACACGCCGAGCGGAGTGGGTGAAACCAAGAGCGGCTCAGCCACCGGGCGTGCAATGGACGCAGCCGAGCGGGAAGCAAACGCTGGCCTGACTTTCGCTGTCCTGACTGACAAGAGAACGGGCGAAAAAATCTACTCGCCTCGCATCAGCAAGTTGTTCCGCTCCGGCTTCAGCGTCGGCGATGGCCGCACGGTCAGCAGCAAAGGTATGGTGCCCGACCGCAAGCAGTTCCCAGCGCAAGAGGCAATGTACGTCGCGCAGAGAAACCGCACCGAGGGCAAAGACCCGCTGGTTGCGTTCACCGCTGGCCGAAACATGGTTGTCGAGGGCGGCAAGGAGCTGAAGAAGGGCGAGCAAGGCTTCGCCTATGCAGATGGTTCTGAGGTTGGACGGTTCTTCGCGACCCGCGAGGACTACGAGCAGTTCGTTCACAAGACGGGCGGCAAGCTCGTCTCGGACGTTACCAATTCGATGGAGCCGATCAAGGCTCAGTACGCCAATCAGGAACTCACCGCTGGTGAGGCCGCTGAGCTCATCCGCCAGCTCGACCGCGACGCAATGGCGGGCACATTCAACTCTCTGGAAAGCCTGCCTCGCACAAAGGATGGACGTGTCGCTGCAATCCGCGCCATTCCCGCAGAGGGCCATGCCCTCCCCGAGCAGAACGTCCGTGTTCTAAGCGCGGACCAGATCAATGGCGAGGCCGGGGTTCGTGGCCTGATCGCACAGAACGGCTCGTACTACGGCAACCCTGAGAATTGGGAGCTGGCGTACATTGTCCGCCCACCGAAGGGGGCTAAGCCGAGGTTGGTTGAAGGCCGGAAGGTCAGCGCTAAAGAATTGGCCTTCGAAGAAGCGCAGCAAAGCGCCGTCAACTTGCAGACCGCAGCTATTGGTGGCGGCTTCGATGGCACCGCCAATGGGGGCGTGCCCGACCTGCAATCTTTGAAGTATGAACGGCCCAACCTGACCGAACAGCAGGCAGGTACATTGCGCAAGATCAAGGATGTCGTGGACTTCGTTGACCCCGGAGCATTGGGCCACATTGATGTGAATGTGATGACGCCAACTTTCGGCGAAATCTACACGGCGGTCGTTCAGATGCACTCTCTGCCTTGGGCACCCGACCTTGGAACTCACCGAGCCATAGGCGAGGTGATGATCGAGGCGAACGAGCTTCTCGCAGAACTCTTCCCTCGCGGTGTCCGTCTGCCCGAAACAGAACGTGCAACTGCGTTGTCGGAACTTGAGAGCTCGTGGGGCGTACTCGGGAGTACGTCTCGCAGGCTCGTAAAGAACCTGTTCGAAAGAGCCGCATCTGGTGGAGCGCCAATTACCTTTGAAGGCGCTCGAGGTTCAGACCCCGTCTCCGGTAGCTCGAGCGGCAATACTGTTTCTTATCTCAGGTTCCCGCCAAGAGACAGCTTGCCCGAGGACGATGGGCGTAGAATGACTGCGTTCACGGTCGCGCATGAAATGATGCACTGGCTCTACAAGCACGGCCTGACAGCGAAAGAGCGCGTCGAGTTCTGGCGCACCATGGAAAAGTTCTACGACGAAGACGGAAACCTCAACGTAGAGAAGATCACGGGCCTCGCCCCCGGAAAGGTCATGAAAGACAAAGAGGGCAGAAAGGTCTGGAACGGCGTAGGTAACGCGCTGGATAGCGCACAGGAATACTTCGCCAACCAAGGGGCCGCGTTCTATCTGCGTGGTGCGACCGACCCAGATACGCAGTCCTTCTGGAAGAAAATCTTCTACCGAGCGTCTCAAATCATACAGTTTGTATTCGGCGACAAGAACAAGGTAGACGACGACCTCAAGCCGTTGTTCTCCCGTCTCCTCGGCGACGATGATGGTATCCGCTACCAGCTCACGCGGAACTCTAAGCCTCGAACAGACCTCGCGGTTCACATCGTAAAGCGTTTCAACGAGCTCAACAAAATCCAGTCGCGGTTCAATAAGGCCGAAATCGCCCAAGACCAAGCAGGTATGATCGCCGCCGCCGAAGAGCTTCTAACGTATGCTCGCTCTGTTGGCATGGGCCGCAAGGAAGCCTATCGCGTCGCGAAGGGCCAAGAGGACAAGGTCCGCACCTCGGGTGTGTTCTCGCCCCTGCAAGACCGTGCGACCTACAACTCGGTCTACCTTCTTCGCGACCAGCTCTTTAACGTGCTCAAGCGAGAAGCAGACGCCAACGATCTGGATGGCGTACCCGACGAGATTGATTGGGCCGAGTACGACGGCTACCAGATCATCGACCCAGATCAGGCAAGTAACCGCTTAGAAGAACTTTGGTCCGACCCAGACCTCGGTGTTGAGCGCGCAATCCGCATCATCAAGGCCCGCTATGCGGAAGACTACGCCATGAGCGAAAAGAAAACGCTCAACGGTGGGTACAAGCAGGAAGGCAGATCGTTCCTTTCCCAAGACGCCAAAGCCGAGTTGCGCAACCAGCGTAAGCGGGTAGAGGTCAGAGAGAAGCGGTTGCGTGCAACGATGGAGCGCCTTGAAAACGGCGACTTCACCTACGAGGGATTGATCGAAGGCTTCGACCCTGACGCAGCCAAGTTCGATGATGTGTTGGTCGGCAACCGTCGGGTGTCCGTTACGCAGTCACCATACGAACTCATGCAGATCGCGTTCCGCGAAGGCGACACGCCAACAGGGCGCAAGGTTGCCGCCCTCGCAGCCCGTCGCATTCGAGCGACCGAACTTGAGCTCCCAGAGTTTGACCCCGAAAATGTAGACATCGACGAGTTGATGCTGGTCGAGCAGATGTCGGTCGAAGACCTGTCTCGGCTCGTGATGGACCTCATGACCGAGGAGCCGGACAAGGCGACCAACTTCACAGATGACCTGCTGATCTTCGCAATGACGAAGCTCAAGTCAATCTTCGAGGAAGACTACTTTGTCCCACCAAACCAGTTTGAGCCCGACGCGATTGACTTCGGCAAGCCCGACAACTCGATCTACCAAGAGCTTGGTAGTTCGCGTCCTGTAATCGCCGAACTTCAGCGGGCCATGGATATGCGCGGTCCCGGCGCAGAGACCATGCGTACCATGTTCTCCCGCCTCATCAGCATGCGGGGCAAGGCAGGCGTTCAGCCGGGTAAGGCGAACACCATCCTTGAGAATGACGCTGCTGCCATCCTCGGCAACGCTGACCTCGGCTCCCGTGAGCCCCTGCTCAGCACGAGCGCTGCCTTCCGCGAATTGCGTTCTGCATTGCGAGGTGCAACAGCTCGCCTAATCAAAGGTGACGACAGCGCCATGTCCGACCTCGCAGGCATGGCTGTTCGCGCAGGCATGTCCGAGGAGAAGATCGGTCTCATCCGACAGCTCGGAGAGAACGTCGGCGAGACCGTAGCCAAGCGCATTCGTGGTGAGCGTCTCGGCCTGTCCGAGTACCCCAACCGCACTGAGATTGGCGACGCACTCAACGAAGCGGTTGAACGAACAGCCTACGTGGTCAACGGCCTCATCAGCGACAAGGATATGGCCAAGCGCAACTTCCGCGTCACCCTGTTTGGTGACATGGAGGGCGGCATCAACGCTAAACCGTTCAGCCGTTACTTCCCAGCGAAGGGTAGCGTCCCGGCCTCAGTCGCGGCAGACGTGGCCGAGGAGACCTTAGACGCTGGCGGTGACGCGCTTGCTCGTGGCATCGCCACGTTCACCCGCGGGACTTACGGCGAAGGGCAACTGTTCTACGCTGGCGCTTCGCGTGGCGTTGAGAACCACACAGGCGGCAACTTCACGGCTGGCCCTGTTGGCTCAGCGATCTACGTCTCGACCAAGCCGAGCGTCGTTCAGAGCAAGCCCAAAGGCAAGGCGAAGAACAACGAGCTGGCCCAAGAGCTTCGCGAAGTCCACTCGCGCATCGAGCAAGACTTGCCGCCTACGAATTTGGACGCCGATGATGCGGGCCCAGAAGCAGCGGTCTCTCGTGCCGACCGCGCTCGCCTGCTCAAAAACATGGCGGTGAACCGGGCAGCTCAAGTTGAGAACGGCATTGAGCCAGAAGGTGTCACGCCTGTCGTCGTCTCTGCGCGTAGTGTTGTCGATCTGACACCGAATATGGTTCATCAGACCGACAGCGGATTTGTCGCAAGCATTTACGATTATCTTGTGCGCACCAAGCCCCAAGTCGCTCAAGTCTTCAGCGCCAAGGTCATGAACCGCCGGAACGTGACAGGCCAAAAACTCCTCGAAGTTCTGTCCAACACCATTGGTGAGGGCCGCATCGCCCCCATGATGAAGTCGATGGGATACGACGGAGCCCGCATCAACCGTGGCAACGGTGAGCAGGTGGCCATGTACCGGGCTGAGCAAGTCAGCTCGATCAGCAACCCGGCACTCACAACACCTGACCTCTCGCCTCCAACTGACAGCCAGCCTCGTGTCTACGACGCTATGGGCGACATGATGTTGGGCATGGTCGAAGGTAACAACCCTGACCCGGCTCGCATTGAGGTTCGTAACGAGCTGCGCGTGTCCGAAGGCATGGACCCCGACCTTTCTCAGCTCATCGCGGAAATGGAGCACGGCGTCAACGGCGACCTGAACCCGAAGAAAACAGTCGGCATCGTCCGCACGTACAACCGCTTCATGCGTGGCATTGCCGACCGGATGGACTACCTCGGCCACAAGAAGATCGCCGAGCGTTTCCGCAAGTTCGAGTTCGACCAGCGCCGTGAGATGGGCACGTACATCGCGCCTCTCATGGAGGCCATCAATGGCGTGACAGGCGAGAAGAACATTCTCGCCCGGACGTGGGACTACATGAACACCTCCCGCCGAGGCAGAGGCCGTCATCGTTTGGCGCACAACCAGAGCGCCATCGAGGACAAGTTGCTCCGCGCACTGCGTATGGGCACGGAGAGCGAGGCATTCGCCCAGCTCAACGAGGCCGAGCGCAAGGTCTACGATCAAATCCGGGCGACCTACCGTGAGCTGCACGAGCGCATGCGTGACGCAGGCATCCCGGTGGGGGATTTAGGCGTAGATTACTTTGGCCAAGTCTGGGACCAAGACCACATCCGGCGGAACGAGGCAGGCTTCCGTGCCGTACTCGAGCGCCTCTACGACGCAGAGCGTGGAGATAGTGTTCCGAACTCCGACCAAGCCCTCGCTGCCTACACTGCCGAGAAGAAGCTTTTCGCACAGAAGGTCATCAACTCGATCATCGGTGACGAGAGCAACGGCATCCTGCCGAGCGAAGACTTCGACGGTGGCGCAGTCATCAACAACATCGAGCACAGCCGAGTGCTGCACTTCGCGAAGTACCCGGAACTGCATGAGCAAGCCATGCAATACATGGACGGCTCACTGATGGGTAACATCGTGCGGTACACCGATCAGGCAACTCGTAAGATCAACCATACGAACCACTTCGGCCTGAACGGTCATGCCGCTTACGACTACGCCAAGGTGGCGCAGGAAGGCGAGCAAGGCATCGTTGCCCTGTTGACCTCAAACAAGGTCTTCACGAAGTCTGCTGTTGGCGTAGGCTCGGATGGAGCCGAGCGAGCGGAGGTGCGTTACACTGTGCGCGCTCCATTCGCAAACACGCAGATGCGACCTCTGGCCAATCAGATCGCTGGCGAGGTTGTTCAGCTCGTCAACTCTGGCGACGCTGCTGGGGCACGGGCCAAGCTCATGCAGTACGAGCCACGGTCTGACATGGAGATCGTGCAACGTGGATACGAGCGTCGCGTCGATGCGATTATCGAAGCGTTGCAAGATCACCGTGGCGACGCCAAAGGTTTTGCGCAGCAAGACCTCGACGCGCTGGGGTCAAACCTCATGTACGCTGTTCGCCGTGGGCAAGGCTCCAACAAGTTCGCGAACGACATTGGTCGCCAAGCTCGCCGCTTCAACAACGTCACCCTCCTCGGCTTCACGACCCTGACCTCGCTGTCGGATTTGGCCATGCCTCTTCTCCGCACGGGCGACTTCAAGGCGTTCTTCCGTGGATGGGGAGCGTTCATGAAGACCATGCGGAATGAAGGCGCAGAGACCAAGCGTGCCCTCCGTCGCATCGGCGTTGGCATGGATGGCATCATTGCCTCCCGCCTGACCGAAATGACAGGCGACGGTATCGACGTGGTGCAGGACATGTACTTCCGAGGCATTGGCCTTACGGGATGGACGAACATGAACTCCGAGGTGAGCGCACTCATTGGCCTCGAGAGCTTCAAGGCCGAGTGGTCCAAAGCGAACCAAGCCTACGCCGAGGGCGTCGAGCTGGCGCAGCAGAGCCCGAAGTTCAAAAAGGCCTTCCGCTATCTCGCTCACTTCGGTTTGGACTTCCGTAGTAAGGAAGAGTTCGACCTCAGCGATAACCGTGTCGCCAACGCTGTGGGCCAGTTCGTCTCGGAGACCATCTTTGCTCCGACGCCAACACAGCTCCCAGCGTGGACCAACCAAGGCCCATGGTTCAAAACCGTGGCTCAGCTCAAGTCATTCCCGCTCATGTACGAACGACTGGTCACGAACCTGATCGTGAACAACGGGAAGGGCATTGCCGAGGCGCTCAAAGCTGGCGACATCAAAACCGCAGCAGAGTACCTCGGACCAGCGGGTGTGTTTGTTCTCGCCCCGATGCTCGGCATTGGCTCCAACTCGATCAAGGACATCGTCATGGGTCGAGGTGGGGAGAACGACGACGAGTTCGGCAAGATTGCTACGCGCCGTCTGTCCGAGGAGCCCATGTTCAAGGGCTTGCTCGAAGACCAAGAAGCCTTCGACGCGTTCCTCGGCCATTACCTTGCGGGCTTGTTCACCTCGGGTGGCCTCGGTCTTCTGGCGCAAATGTCCTACGACGCAGGGGCTCAACTCGACAACGGAGCCTATGGCTACCAGCGTGTTGCGAGCCTTGTACTTGGTCCGACCTTCGGCATCGGTAACGACGCATTCAACGTGGCGTCCGGTATCGCCGCCATCCCTGACCCAGAGGGCCAGTCCCGCCGCCGCCGCGCAGTACGCTCGGTAACTGCACGGGTGCCAATCGCCGGACAGGTTCGGCCTGTGCGTGAAGGCGTAGTCAGCGCAATCGCTGGCGACGTTGAGGAGAAGCAGTCCGACAGCTACGGCGTCAGCAGCTACGGCTCAAAGGTCTCAGGGTACGGACGCTCTGACTATGGGAACTCATGATGAAGAGAATGCTTGGAGCGGTGGCCGATCTTTCGGCCACTGCGCTTGTCGGCCTCGCCGCCGTGTTCGGCGTGCTGATCTACATGCGAGGGCAGCAGAATGGAAAAGCTAAAACAATGGCTCGGATTGAACGCGAGGAACGAAGAGGGGCCGAAGCCGCTCGCTCTATTCGTAGCGCTGTGCGTGATTATAGCGCTGACCGTGTTGATGAGCGGCTGCGCGAAGAGGGCTGGATGCGATAGCTGGAGCTATATTTACGTCGCGCAGGAGGACACGCTCGAGACCAAGCGCCAAGTCCTCGCTCACAACCTCACTCTGCGGGAGTTGTGCGAGCAGCCATCACTGCGTTTCTTCGGTGCAAGCTGACTGACAGGGCTCGCTTGAAATTTTCTTCCGCCTCATCGCTACCCTGCGAGACCGCTCCGACGACCTCGCCGAGAGCCGCCGCGAGCGCATAGACCGCGCCAATCCCTGTCGGCGTGCCGAGGCCAGCTTCCGCCGACCTCGCATGGTCAAACGCCAGCGCCGCTAGTTGCACCACTGGCGACGAAGGTGATTGCGTCTGCTGTGTTGTCTCGCTCTCGTTTACGCTGCTCGTCTCGTGCTCGCTCGGCTGCTCGGTGGAGCTCGGCGATGTCGGTGTTGTTGGCGAGTTTTCGTTCTGGTTTGGCTGGTCGGTCATCGTTTCCGGCTCCGCGTAAGTGGATGGATAGCAGCATGAGGATGCACGCTCCGGCGTGCGCGAGGTGAGGCAGGCTGGTCTCTTCGTCGAACTCGTCGCGCTCGTGCCATGCCATGAGGTGATTGAGCGTCGCCCGATAGAGCTGGCCATGGTTCACGCCACGCTCCCAGTTCCGGTCCTCGTATTTGTGTGCGCCATACGTGAATGCCAGCGCGATCTCGCGCAGGGCATCAGTCGGCAGCAGATCGAGGCGATTTTTGAGCTTGTCGAACTTGACCCCTGTCTTGCCGAGGTCGTCCAGCGAGTTGGCCATCAGATTTTTTCTCCGGGCGTCCAGACCTTGTAGTCTTCGCAGGGCTCGTCACGCACGCCCTTGTGTCGGGTGCAGTACCAAGAGCCCTCGTCTGTCGGTGTTGAGTGAGCGCATGTGCGGCACGCCGTTGCGGGAGCTAGTCCTTCCCAACAGGCGTCCCGCTTGCTGCAAAATCGACAGCCGAAAAAGTTCGGCCCCTCGTTCGTAATGCGCCTGCCCTGCCCTCGCTCGAGCACGCGCTCGGATTTGGCCAGCAGACTTTGGTATGCGAACTCGTCGTAAGCCACGACCTCTGCGTGGTATTCACTCGTGTTCTTGTTGTATGCGATAAACAGCGCGTGTCGCATGCCACTCGCACCCATGTAGAACTGACACTGGTCAGCGTAGTGCGAGTGGCTGCTGCGCACCCCAACCTTCACGAACTTCTTCCAGCTCGCGTCGTTCATGCTCTTGATCTCGAGCAGGTAAATCTCGCCGTCCGGCCCCTCGATCTTGCCGTCGATGTTGGACCGGACGTGACCACCATGAGAATGGTAGGAGAACTGCCGACCATCATTGCCGCGATCCCAGATTTGGTATCCGGCTTTTTTCAGGTCAGCAATCACGTCTTCCTCGATGCGGTGGCCGTCTCGAAAGATACGACGCACACGCGGCGGGAAGTCGTTGTCAGGGAAACCACGTAAACCGAACGCGACAGACGCGTCACAGTCTTTTCCAACCATGGACCCGCCAATGTACGAGCGAGGTTTCCCCTCGTCTTTGGGCACATAGGCGTCGTCGATAGCCCGCACGACCTCCTCCGCCCACGTTTGGTCTAACGTGGACGGAGTGCTCTCATTTGTGGTTTCCCAAGGCGCAGTCATCAGAACGGAATGTCGTCGTCGAACTGTTCTGCTGCGGTTTTGCTGGTCTGCGTCGGCACCGCCGAAATGTCGCTAACTTCGGGATACTTGCTGTACTCGTTTTCCTTGAGGGCGACGACAATCTCCTTGCCCTCGTACCACTCGACGCCTTGGTCTGCGAAGTCGTCCGGTGTTGGGTGGTCGAGAATGGTAGCAATCTTTTTCATGCGCTTGAGGTTGAACTCCTGCTGCTTGGGCTTGCTCTCGTCCAAGCGCAGGTTCAAAAACGCAGCGCCAGTGTCATTCTTCAGGCGCATCTTCACCATCACGGTGACAGGGTCGAACTCGCATTTATCTATGCGTACTCGGTGAGTGCCGGGGCCGAGAAGGTCAGAGCCGCCAACGTCCAGCCCCCGTGCGTTAAAGTCTTTGAAGGATTTCATTTTTCTCTCCGTTAAGCGCTCAACAGTCGGTCGAGCAAGGTGGTGATGTCCGAACATTCCTCGATTGGTTTCAGGACATTGTGTGGGTCACGGGCCTTGCCGTGATACCCGTTGATCTCGTCAGTGATGACGAGGCGGCGAACACGAGGGGCGGTCCCATCGCTGCCGGGGTCAGTTGTTTTCGCTCCTGCGAAGACGTAATCGAAAAGCGAGGGGACGTGCTTGGCGACAGCGTTCCCCTTCACCAAGGGCCAGTAGTGCGTTTGGCCGTTCGCGTCGGTCTCCTCCTTCGCGAGACACGTCACGAGTACGTGCATCTGGGAGTTGTCGCGTATCCACTTCAGACAGCCGAGCATGTCGCGTGAATAGTCGCTCCAAATCTCGAACTTGTTTTTGTTCCCCTCGTGCTTGCGCTCGAGGTGCTGGAGCAGACGCTCGCTGAGCTCAGTCAAGCTGTCGATGGCGACCCATTTGTAGCCCTGCTTTTTGAACTCGTCGCTCGCCATAATCTTGGTGATGCCAACGAACGAGAGCACGCCGCTCTCAGGGTCGTGCTTTCCGTCCCAGCTCGAGAACGGCATGTAGTCGATCTCGGACTTGCCGAGCGACTTCAGCCCGGCCTCACCACTGATGATAAGCCCCGGCCCGAAGAACTCTTGGTAGTGCTTACAGGCGGTCGTCTTGCCCCAGCCATGATGACTATAGAGAAGCACTTTCGTCTTCTCTTTCTGAGCGATGTCTTTGGTCGAAAGGATTGGTAAATTCATGGTCGGTCTCTTTCCGGTTGTCCCTTTTCTGGTTCGAAAAAGATTGGTGTTGTCTACCAATTCGATTTGAGCTAGTCAACAGCTTTTACCAACCCAACCGGAAAAAGTTAATGACAGCGAAAACAACAATGGTCCTCGACGTGGGCAAGCTGATCGAGGACGCAGGTGGTGCGATTGAGGTTGCCCGCATCTGCGGTCGCACCCGGCAGTGCGTCTATTATTGGATTGCCAAAAATCGAATAGGGAGCAGCGTCGATCTGGTCAAAATCCTCAACGAAAAAAAACTGCACTGGGCCAACTACCTTGGGCCGCGCCCGATTGAGGAGGTCGCCGATGACTGAGTGGGCAAAGACCGCCAAATGGATGATGGCTGGTGGCATCAAGCCGATACCGTCCTACCCTGACCTAAAACGTCCGCGCATTAACTGGACGGAATGGCAAACAGCATGGCCGTCCGAAGAGCAGCTTGAGGCGTGGGGCAAAAAATTTCCCGACAGCGAATGGTGTTCACCGACCGGGGAGGACAGCGGCTATGTGGTGGTGGACATCGACAACCCTGATCTGCTGGAGGCAGCAGCCAAGATGGGCCTCTGCTACAGCGACGTTGTCGTGCGCACGACACGCGGGTTCCATTTTTATTACCGCCACCCCGGCGGAGGCCCGATCAAAAACCACGTCGGTTCCAACATCCGTAAGGGCAGCACGGAATGGCCATCGGTCACAGGGCTAGACTTCAAGGCTGACGGCGGGCAGGTCCGCGTTCCACCCAGCGGCGACCTCGAATGGGTGCATGGCCTCGACCTAGAGGACATGCCCAACTGGGAGGGCTACCAGTTCGAGCAGGACCACCTACAGTTCTTCGACGTTTCAGAC